>Ga0209589_1000595_pt1 | contig 52313 bp, 24 predicted proteins | sample CowpeawhiteBW_FD_187525 | JGI IMG/M metagenome (GOLD analysis project Ga0209589, IMG submission 187525) | Root nodule microbial communities of legume samples collected from California USA - Cow pea white BW (SPAdes) (version 2) | ecosystem: Host-associated > Plants > Roots > Nodule | place: USA...
TATATATATATATATATATACTTAATTTGTTTGTTTTATATAGGGAAAACATATTCAATCACCTTATATGTATTTGTCATCAATAAAAAATGAATTCAATATTAAATGTTAATAGTGAAGAAAAAGGTATAAGTCAATATGTTTGAAACAGATACTAGGTATTGTTTGCGATATAAATCACCTCAAACATATGCAAAATTTCAGGTTTCTTCATCATATTACAACCTAAAAGTTCATATGGAAAGGTAAAAATGGATGAAAAAACACTATATGTAAAATATACTTAAAACCACGTTTACTTTTCTTAATTCTAATTTTAATTTATTTATATACACATTTAATCAAGATGAGTCTTTTATATCTTAAAATATAATTTTAATCTTTTAATATATTCTACTTACACAATCTCTATCGCAAAACTTATTATACAAAATCCCTGTTGTGGTTAATGTTTTCAAAATATAATTTCTTTTTATTTTAATAATTTAAAGTTTTACATTTTAAAGATAAATATATTTTTAGTTTATAAGTTTTCACATCAAATTATATTTAAATTTTAATATATTTTGATTTCAAAATTTTAAAAATAAAAGTATATAGTTATTTTATCCTAATTATATTAATTTTTTTTGTGTCAAATGACATTTTAACGTTGATCACTCACAGATTTACGTTTGAGCTTCAGTAAAAAACACATTTTATATGTCACCAAAATTTAAAATAATTATATTTATTCACTTTTAAATATTGAGACTAAAATATGTTTAAATTTAGAACTATAAAATCCCATCAAGATTATAAAATTCAAGAACTAACAATATATTTAATTTTAAATTTTATTTATATTAAAGTCTTATTATTATGCACATATTTTACTTTATAAATTAAAATAATACAATTATGACATTCAAATATGTTTGTTAAAGTGATTAAGAAATCGGAAAACTAATGTTTGTAATACTTCAGATTTAATCGATCCCACTTAAGTAAGGACTTTAAAACCATGCCTAGAAAAATATTTTCAAAGTGATAAAAATAAAACAAAAATGGAGTAATACTTTTGAATAAAAAAACAATAAAAATTCTAAGACAACATTTTTCTACGGTGGTTATTTCTTGGTGCTTGGAAGGAACCTTCTTCTGAGTAAACTGAGTACTGAACACGTTTTCTGGCGGTAAGATAAGAAGAGTAACTATTGATTGACCAAGTCCTGTCTCATATCTTATGACAGAGTAGACTAAAGACTGCTTGGTATAGCTACACACATTCTTCATTCATCTCTTCCCTCTCTTTCATCATCTTCTTCTTGTTGTTGTTCTTCTGCAGAAATGGAAGATGATGAATTTCCTCAGATCAAAGGTGTTGTTATAATCACCCTTCCACCCCCTGATAACCCTTCTTTGGGCAAAACCATCACTGCTTTTACTTTCTCTGACCCTTCTTCTCCTCAACCCTCGCTTCTTCAACAATCCAACCAAAACCAAACAAACCTCAATCATCACAACAACACTGATCCTCCCCTTCGCTCCAACCCATCTAATTCTCAGCTTAGTTTTTCACTCAGAAGACTCTTCCACGCCACCCCACTGAAGCTTTTCTCCTTCTTTGGTCTTCTTCTCTTTGCTCTCTTTCTCTATGGTTCTGTTTCTTCAACCACCACTCTGGAACTGAGTGGCCCCAAGAATGATGCTGATGATGATGATGGCAAACCCGGATCATATTTGCTCCCTTTGTATCCTAAATTTGGTGTTTTGGGGCAGAAGAACATGAAGCTCCAAGTGGGGAAGCTTGTTCATAAAGATAAGTTTTTGACACAAACCAAAAATAGGGTTGGTTCTGAGGTTGTGGCCGTTGACTCTTCTTCGGTTTTTCCTGTCAGTGGCAATGTTTTTCCCGACGGGTATGATCAAAATCGTTGCTTTTCCTGATTTGATTGTGGGGTTTACGAAGAAAAATAAAAGTAAAATTGAAGACTTTAAATGTTTCTTTTTTACTTAGTGATTAAATAACTAATATAGAATCTCTGCTTCTGCATTAATTGCAACTGCATCAGCAACACAGTTTCTGTAATTACACTGCTACTGTTATGAAATTTAGAAAGAAAGAAAAATTACATTTCCTTTTGTCCTTTTACGTATTGATTAATAATATTCAATTAGCTTATAGAAAAGAATAGTGCAATTGTATGATAAGCTAGGAACTACCGATTTTCTGTGATTTGGCTTACCAACATGTTCTTCCTTGCAGGTTGTATTTCACTATTTTACGTGTTGGAAATCCTCCAAGAAGTTATTTTCTTGATGTGGATACAGGGAGTGACTTAACTTGGATGCAGTGTGATGCTCCTTGCACAAGTTGTGGAAAGGTATACTTTATTATTGATCAAATATCAAGCCACCTCAGTTAGATGAATGTGGAATTTTTAATGGAACTATAGAGCATAGATATAACTTAGTTACTAGATGTTTATGAAATTTTGCATTTTGTGGATTTTTGGGATTGGAGAATTGTGTTTACTTGAAGGATAAAATTAATTCAGGGAGCTCATGCCCTATACAAGCCAACAAGATCCAATGTAGTATCATCCATGGACTCTCTCTGCTTGGATGTTCAGAAAAATCAGAAGAATGGGCATCACGAAAGTTTGCAACAGTGTGACTATGAAATTCAATATGCAGATAGGAGTTCTTCCTTGGGAGTTCTTATTAGAGACGAGCTTCATCTTGTATCTAAAAATGGATCCAAAACCAAGCTAAATTTTGTTTTTGGGTATGAATCCCTTCTTTTTTTGCAGCTCTACCTTTTTCTTTTTTCAATAGTGTATTGTAAGAAATTGATGATCCATTCAATGCTATACTTTTATATTATTAAGGTGTGGATATGATCAAGAAGGCTTACTTTTGAACACATTGGCAAAGACAGATGGAATCATGGGACTGAGCAGGGCAAAAGTGAGCCTACCTAACCAGTTAGCAAGTAAAGGGCTTATTAAGAATGTGGTTGGTCATTGCTTGAGCAATGATGAAGTTGGTGGTGGTTTCATGTTTTTGGGTGATGATTTCTTGCCATATTGGGGCATGACTTGGGTTCCCATGGCTTATACCCTTACTACGTGAGTATAACTTCTTAATTAAGAATGTGATTGTTCCCAACTGATTATGAAGTGAGTTTGATTTTCTTCTGTGAAACTGCAATAGATTTCCACTTTGAGAATGTTAAGGAATGTTGTGTCTTGTACCAACAACAGGTTAACCTTTTTGTAACAAGGATACAAAATTACTTAACAGAGAATATCTAGATTTATTCGATTTCATTAGAAAATTTCCATATTTTTAATATTTTTAAAGTATTTACTTTTTTTCCTCATGCTGAGCAACATTCTAGCTTTGTTCTGATTCTTTTGTAATTTAAATGTTGAATGCACTATAGGGATTTATACCAAACTGAGATTCTTGGAATAAATTATGGAAATCGGCAACTGAGTTTTGATGGGCAAAGCAAAGTAGGAAAGGTGGTTTTTGATAGTGGCAGCTCGTATACATATTTCCCAAAAGAAGCATACTTGGATCTTGTTGCTTCTGTGAGTTTTTACATTTATTAATCTGAAACCATTTTGTACATTTTTCTTGAGTCTGTTCTTGCACACCACATATTCATTACTTATACTTACTGGTGCAGCTTAATGAAGTTTCTGAGTTGAGACTCGTTCAAGATGATTTAGATACTACTTTACCTATTTGCTGGCAAGCAAATTTCCCAATCAAGTAAGATAAATTACTCAAGGTGCAATTACTTTTTGCATTTATAATGTTGGTTTTGTTATAAAGTAACATAATTTGTAAAGCAGTAATTACAGCAGGTGAAATGACACTATTTTGTTCTAAAATACATGTTACATGAATGCAGATCTGTCAAAGATGTCAAGGATTACTTCAAGACCTTAACTCTTCGGTTTGGAAACAAGTGGTGGATTTTGTCCACAATTTTTCAGATTCCTCCAGAGGGTTACTTGATCATTAGTGTAATCCTATCTTTTTGTTTCAACTTTTTGTTCCAATTGATTTTGTTATTGTCATGTATTCTAAAAAACTACCTTTTTTGCTGCAGAACAAAGGCAATGTGTGTTTGGGTATCCTTGATGGTAGTAATGTAAATGATGGATCCTCAATTATTCTTGGAGGTACTCTCAGCCTCATGAAAACCTGAAAGCTTACAAATAATTTATATTTTTTGTGTTTTTTTTCCCTTATAATGGTATAAGTGCGTGTTTGGTTCTGCATCAAAGTGATGAAGAATTAGTTAGAATTGATTTTCTAATGCAGAATCAACATGTGTTTGATTTCTAAAATCAATTAAAGGATAAAAAATTCATGTTGAATACGTTAGATAATTGACGCTGAACCAAACACACACAAGATGTTGGTGATTGAATTGCAAATACAGGGTTATCTCACACTACTTCACTTAGCCTGTAATCTTTGTACATTTTTGTTTAATGTGTTTGATGATGAATAACTCAAGTGGGGTGATGATTTGGTTCTCCTTGCTGATTATGATTTTTGCAGACATTTCATTCAGAGGATACATGGTTGTGTATGATAATGCAAAGCAGAAAATTGGTTGGAAGAGAGCAGATTGTGACATGTCAAGCAGAAGATTGAGAAAGAAAAACAGTTTTATACCTGATACCATGCTATAATTTACACTAAGAAAAACAATATAACTTGTATTATTTACATATCCTTTCATGGTAAAATCTAAGATGGCACACACAAATAAAACTGCCAATGTAGAGTTACACACAAAAATGTAGGAACTTAGAAGAGTAATGGATACAATAGGTTATTTTGTACTTCAATAACTATTTCATTAAGAAAAATGTCACCACCAACACTTTTCTCAACACTTTCTTTTATTTTAAATTCATTGGAAACCTTCAACATAGGTGGTTCTTAGTTGATTTCATTTAATAATACTGTTTGAAAGAAAGTATCGGAGAAAGTGTAGTTAGTTCTTTTTATATCAACTATTTTATCCTTTTTTTTTTAGATATAAGATTTATATTCAACTAATTTATAAGATTATGTTTTGTTTTTTCAAAAGTAATTGATGGATGGAAGTGTAGTTTTAATTTTTGAACTTAAACTCTAATATTTTTAGTTTTCATGGAAGAGAAAAAGAGACATTTTAGTGTTTATTGTTTGGAAATTAAAATAATTTAAGATACTTTAATAGAAAAATAATCAATATAAAGGATAATTAAAAAAGGGTCCTCTGAAAAGAGATTTACAATTACTGTTAAGTGGATAGGGAAGAATACAACTATTTAGTTCAACTGAAAGATAGCTTTGTTAGGGTTTATTTAGATGGCTTATTCATCTTTTTTTATTATTCGATAATCTATTATTTATATTTTTCCACATCGTTTAATAAATATTTTATTTAAAATTAAATTTATTTCTTAATTTTGATTAACTCAATCTTACTATATTGTTTAAAATAATTATATATAACATATTTTAGTAAAAAATATAAATAACATTATTACTTTTTTAGAATAAAAATAATTAAGATATTATTACTTAATTTGTTAAAATAAATTACTTATATTAAATTTAATTATAATTTTATAATTTTTAAAATTATGTACATTGTACAATAAAAATAATTATATATATAATACATTTTTGTTAAAATTATATATAAATAACTTAAATATATTTTTATTATAAAACAAATTAAAAGATTATTATTTACTTTTATAAAAGATAATATTTAAATTTAATTTAATTATATTTGAAATTTAAAATTATTTTAATAAATATATCATGAATTTTAAACCCATGCGTGAAATCCTAATTTAATAGACTCGAAAGAATTCTACCAATTTTAGAAACATCTAAAATTATAAGATTAATAAAAATATAAAACTAAATGAAAAATACTTAAAGTATAACAAAAACTTCATGACTGAAATAATGTAAGCAATTATGGTATTATGGTATTGACTAAGATTAGCAAAATTATAATTTTTTGAAATATAAGAATCGAAATTACTGAAAAAGTAAAAGATATATAATTTATTCTATAGTATATTATATAAGTCAGACACTAGAAGAAGAAAAATAATAAATAGTCTTATTTATCCAAAACTGAAAAAAAAAACAAAAATAATTTGAGAGCGAAAGATCACACTGGCAACGCTCATCACCCAACACAACTAATCACCCACCACTAACAATGACGGAGCCGCCGCCTCCACCACCAGTACCACCACCATCACAAACGGTGTCGCCGGAAAATGACGTCGCAATGTCCCCCCAAAACTCCTCCGAAGACCCAGAATCCTCCCTCCCCACCCAAATGACGCCCGAGCCCGCTGTTCCAGAATCTCCAGACTCCACCACGACCCGACACGACCCGGTTCCACCGCCGCGAAAACGTCGCCGTCGCAAGAAGTTCTTCACGGAACTCAACGCTCCATCCTCCACTCGCCGAAGCGACGTAGCCAAGGACTGCGACGTGGAAGCCCTAATAGCGATCTCGGTGGGGTTTCCAGTGGACTCGTTAACCGAGGAAGAGATCGAGGCGAACGTGGTTTCCACCGTGGGTGGCTCCGAGCAATCGAACTACATCGTCGTAAGAAACCACATATTGGCACGGTGGCGGTCCAACGTTTCGGTCTGGTTAACCCACGACCGGGCCCTCCGGTCGATCCGGTCAGAGCACAAGGGCTTGGTCGAAACCGCGTACAGGTTCCTCCTGGAGCACGGTTACATCAACTTCGGCCTTGCACAGGAGGTAAAAACCCTAAAGCTGAAACCTTTCGATGGGTCTGATCGAGGAACGGTGATTGTGATCGGTGCTGGGTTCGCGGGTTTGGTTGCAGCTAGACAATTGGTGTTCATGGGGTTTAAAGTCGTGATTTTGGAGGGTAGGACCCGACCCGGTGGGAGGGTCAAGACGAAGAAGATGAGTGGTGATGGTGTGGAGGCTGCAGCTGATTTCGGTGGGAGTGTCCTCACCGGTATAAATGGGAACCCTCTTGGGGTACTTGCTAGGCAATTGGGTTTGCCATTGCATAAGGTTAGGGATATTTGTCCTCTGTATTTGCCTGATGGGAGGAGTGTTGACCCTGAGGTTGACTCTAGGGTTGAGGTTTCTTTTAACAAGTTGCTGGAGAGGGTTTGCAAGCTCAGACAGGCTATGATTGAGGAGGTGAAGTCAGTGGATGTGCCATTGGGGACGGCATTGGAGGCTTTCAGAAGGGTTTACAAGGTGGCTGAGGATAAGGAGGAGAGAATGCTACTGAATTGGCACCTTGCAAATTTGGAGTACGCGAATGCAACTCTCATGTCCAATTTGTCTATGGCGTATTGGGATCAGGATGATCCCTATGAGATGGGGGGTGATCATTGCTTCATTCCAGGGGGGAATGAGACATTTGTTCGTGCATTGGCGGAGGATCTACCTATTTTCTATGGGAGAACTGTGGAGTGTGTGAAGTATGGGAGTGATGGGGTGGCAGTTTCTGCTGGTGGGATGGAGTTCAGAGGGGACATGGTGCTTTGTACAGTGCCATTGGGGGTGCTTAAGAAGGGGGATATTGAGTTTATACCTGAGCTTCCTCAGAGGAAGAAGGATGCTATTCGTAGGTTGGGGTTTGGATTGTTGAACAAGGTTGCAATGTTGTTTCCATATAATTTCTGGGGCGGGGACATTGATACTTTTGGTCATTTGACTGAGGATTTGAGTATGAGGGGTGAGTTTTTTCTGTTCTACAGCTACTCCTCGGTGTCTGGGGGGCCCCTTCTGGTGGCTCTTGTTGCTGGGGAGGCTGCAATAAGATTTGAGATGATGTCACCGGTGGAGTCTGTGAAAAGGGTGTTGGATATTCTGAAGGATATTTTTAATCCAAAGGGGATTGTTGTTCCGGAACCTGTTCAGGCAGTGTGTACTCGGTGGGGGAAGGATCACTTTGCATATGGATCTTACTCTTATGTTGCTGTTGGGTCTTCAGGAGATGATTATGACATTCTTGCAGAGAGTGTTGGGAATGGAAGAGTGTTCTTTGCTGGAGAGGCAACTAGCAAGCAGTATCCTGCAACCATGCATGGAGCGTTTCTCAGTGGAATGAGAGAGGCTGCAAACATTTTGAGAATGGCAAAGAGAAGGTCTTCCATACCTGACACATCAAGAAGTAACACCCAGGAGGATGATGATCTGCACAAACTGTTTTTGAAACCTGATATGGCATTTGGTAGCTTCTCTGCTTTGTATGATCCAAAACTGAATGATCTTGATTCCAGTTCATTACTGAGGGTTAAGATTGGAGGTGCTGGCAATCTTTATCTCTATGCATTGATCTCAAAGAAGCGGGTCATTGAGTTGAGTCAAGTGGAGGGAGATGAGAACAGGATGAGAATTTTAAACCGCAATTTCGGGGTGAGTTTAGTTGGGAGGAAGGGTTTAAGTGGTGCTGCAGAATCTCTTATTGGCAGCATAAAACTGTCTAGACACAACTTTGATGCAGTGGATAATTCTTAACAGCATCATGGAGAATAGAACTTCCTTGATCCTGTTATGTTTAAACCTATATTCTTCTGAGATCTTATTAGACAATGACTAATTTTCCACTTGTAACCATTTTTCTCAAGGATGTTTCATAATGAACAAAATCAGTTAGTAGTACTGTTTTCTCTTTATGATTTTGAATGTAAAAATGTTAGGTCGAGTCTGGTAAATCTTCAAGAACTAGTTCAAATAGAGAATTCAAGATTCAATGATACGAAATGAGTTCTAAAATTTGGACATCATGTTTGATATGCCTGACTAAAAGAAGCTTCCATTTCGATGCAAATCCTTAGATACAATCGTGCTTCACACTTCCTTTTCTGTCTTCATAAACAGTATTCAAGTGATCCAAACAGAGGCTTAGATTTCTCCTTGGACCCAATGATTGCTTTCACTTTATATTTCATAATAATTATTTATTTTGAAAATTTACTTTCTCCTTTATATTTTAAATAATAATTATAGTCTTCTATTTTTTTTTTTTCTCTGGAAGTCTTCTTTGTTATTAAACAATTTGAAGTTTTGAATTAAAAGTTTCATAAACTATTTCTACAATATTTAATCTAAAATTATAATTTCAAATTCTGAATTTGTCAATTTTAAAAAAAATTGGTATCACTTTTAGGTTAACTGATAGAAATTAGTTGACACTGAAAACATGAGAAAAGAGAAATGAGATGTAACAGGTAACTGTCATCTCCCAATATTCCGGAATAGCAGACATTACATTTGACCACTCCACTCCATATTCCTTTATATTCATTCGATCTATTATAACATCATCACCAAAATGCTAGTCAGGACAAGAAGAATTGAATGAAAAAAGGTAATTAGTATCGCTTTCAGATATGTATCAATAAATCAGCAATGAATCAAACTATATCTTACTATAGTTGTGCATGTGTGATGTCTTTAATTTTAAAATATACATTTCAATACATTCATAACTTTTCTGTTTCTAAATAATTACTCACTTTGCTTCTATGCTAAACGAATATCATTTACTTTTATATTTTTAATAAATTGGGATTATTTTTCTTACTTTACTTTAAAACATCATACTGAATAAAATTTAAATAAAATTATAAAACACAAATAATTTTAAAACAAAAAATGTTTTATAAATAAAATGAGTATATATTATTAAAAACATACAAAAAATAAGTGTTGTTTTTACAAAAAATGAGAAATGCTTGTAAATGTAAAAGTTAAAAAATATATGAATATATTTTTATCAAAAATACAACAAATAAATAATCATTTTAAAACCCGAGAATTGAATATTGTTTATGTAAGTAAATTTTGTTCTTATATCTTGTATTCATATTAATTTTTCAAACTTGAGAAAACTTTATTTAATTATTTATCACATTTAAGTAACATTTTTATTACCAATACCATTTCATACTTGCATTAGTTGCCTTAATTTTTTCATGTACCTTGTATCAATGTGATCTATGATGTATATTTGACTTCCAAAATATAATTCAACATGTATACCTACATTTAAAAATATATTTTAAATTACACAAATAGAAAATACATTATAAATTATGAAACATTATAAAAAATAATAATTTTAGATTTATGCACTCTAAAACACAATGTCTAATTTTCTTAATTTTCGAATTGGATGATTTGCAAAATATGAATCACTCAATAAAAAAAACAGTAAATCTAAAATCTTTGTGCGGAATTATATATGAAAGAATAATTATTAAAGTATAGAAAGAAAATGTGGAATTAGAAGTAGAAAAAACCTACCCAATTAAGAGTTTAAGTTTATATGGTTACCGAATAAATGTTTGTTTTACTTTGAAGTGTCTAATAATCCAGACCTAATGTCCCACTCTTTTTACATTAGCTACTGATATTTTATTTTAGAATGGACATATTTTAAGCAGATAATGAATATATTCATTGTATTGGTAAATCAAAATTTCATACAAAATATGTTCACATTGGTAAATCATAATTAGTGGTCATCAAAACCGATCTCACCTCCGGACAATGTTTCTTCACTACAAAGAACCTGGTAATACTGATAAAATGAAAGCAAAGCAGGATCACCACAATGATATGTGATACAAAAGATTGGGCAAGTTGGCGTGTTGCCAATTACACAAGAAAATGTAAATCTTATATAAAAAGAAAAAGAAAGAAAAACTAACGACAACATGCAGACTGCTCTAGCTAGACATCTTCACTTGATCACTAGATTGTAGTGCTTGAGAGGCGAAAAACCTAACATCAACATCTGGATCCTCACTCAGCTCAACCAGACAGGGACGGATGGTATTCTCAACCACCTTCATTATTCAAACCATAATTACGATAAGTAATTTAAGAGACGCTAAAAAAAATTATGCATTGGGAGAAGAATTGGGACAGAGATTTTCAAGTGATAACATTGCCATTTACCACTACCAAACAGTCAGCTTAGCTTTCAACTAACTGGTTTTGTAACCCAAGGCTTTTTTCGCAAACAACTAGTTTGAAATTCTTTTTATAGTGAAGAATTGAACACAACCAATTCAACGTAGCATAAAATAAATTACAACAAAAATTAATCTGGACCTCAATATTTCTAAACCAAATTAATAGATAATATAGCTCCTCTGATTAATTTTCAAAATACTAGATTTTTTAGTTTAGAGTTCCATACTGTATTGTAGTCCAAGAAACTATGGGATGGAAGCATGTTAAAGATGAAACCTTAAATGAAAGAGCTACTTACAGACTGATCAACGATTGGGATGAGAGACTGCAACACTTTGGCTACATTGAATTTGATATTAGGCACCCTGCAATACATGTTATGAGTATTGGCTCAAAGGAAGACACACAAAAGTAAGGACTCCACAATTTTACCTATCTTTTGATGCATTAATGACCAGAGGGAGCAGTTTTGAGGTAGTAATCTCCGAGCCCAAAACAGGAGCCAGTAGAGAAATTGCTTGTAGGATCGTCATCCGATACAGATAGTGTGGATCAGTAACCATGTCCAAAACCTGGAAAGGATACAGCAGTTCATTAGATAATAACATTCAGGACATACTTTTATAATCCTTGAAGTACTAAGAAAAGTGTCTACTACAACAAAATTTTCAGCTCACACTCTACAAGTAGATAGAATAGAATCTTTCCCCAGGCACAGCACCCAATTCCAAATCTAGGGCTTCTATAAATGATATAAACCTTGTTTTCCTTCTCCCCGATGGCTTTAAATAATGTAAGACTTTCCCTTTTCTTTTCACTTTAACCCTTTAGCCCTATGTAATTGCTTTTGCAGCTCGCAAACCCATTCCAACAGTTAGTTTCATTTCTTGATATCGTGTGCTTACTTTTTCATTAACATTATTTATAAATCAATATTATCATGTAATTTTTTTGCTTTCTTATTAGTCTATAGTTGATTATGGGCTTTACGCTAACGCTAAGATGTCTACACCAAGAAACCTATATTAATAGTAATAGATCTTTTAAAAAAAAAATTCATGACCTAAGCAAAATTGGCCGCAGATAGAAGTCCTACAAGTAAAAGTAAACATTAAGGATGTTCTAATGATATCACTGGTGTAGGAATCTTTTACTGTAGTTCAAGGTAAAATATACTGAAAATGTACATCAACAAACTAAGTTTCTGTTTTCAAACCTGGGGAATAATGTGTTGCATTGCCCAATCCGGTCCAAATTCTTCTGCTAAGCGTTTGATGTTATTTGCGGCCGCGTCACGGATTGAGTATACCTACAAATACATGAACATACATTAGAGTAAGTCAATATGATACAACCAATCTAAATAATTGAATAAATAGCAGAACGGCATTGAACACAGCTACCCCCCTAGTAAAAAGGAAAGAAAGAATAACTGGCTTCACTACCAGAAAATTTTGAATATTTTTTATAACCGACTCAATGGAGGATTCAGTTTAAACCTTCCATAAAAAAAAGAAAAAAACGACTTTTAACCTCTATATAAAACATTGAGTGGTATTTTCCTTTTAGGTCTTTCTACAGCCAATCCTAAACCACCATCAAATTGAAAATCAAACATAAAATAACTTGCACTAACTTTTGCTTGTCCTTTTAGCCCTCTAAAATTAAGATATCTAAGTAACACCAATTTTTATTCTTTTTCCTTTTCATCTAAACAGAAAAGGCCACGTTTCCAAATACATGTCAGATATAAGCACCATAAAGAAGCCAAAGTATTGTAGTAGAGTTTGACCTGACTTGTTTATTTAAAAGTAACGTTTTAAATTTAAAGCTAATAACGAGAGCTTTAAAATTAAAGAAAAAACCACATTATTATTATTATTATTATCGTCATCATATTGACAAACAAAGAACTTCTTAAGAAATACAGAAGGAACTACTACAAGATAGGAAATCCTCAAAAGCTAATCAAAAAGAAAAACATAAAAATCAAGAAGATGAAACATGTAATAATGCATGTCAATCTCTCGGAAGAACTATAAAAAAATTGTCCTCCTAGAAAGTCCTTTAGCCCACAAAGAAGTTAAGTGTACAACCTATCCAAAATCCTTTAGGCATTTCTTTCTAACCAATTATGCCAAAATGGAGCACATTGGGCAAACCCAATCTTCATCAACAGCACCGTACAAATTCCCAAAGACATGTAATTTTATTATTTCCTTTAGCTTAAAAGATATAGACTTGCATAAACTAAACATTTGTTTACCAATAAACACACACACACACACACATATATATATATATGAAATTTATAATAATATTCGTCAAGCTCAAGACAAATAACTTGTTTTCAATAAAATAGACATAAAAAATAAGACTAGAACCAATTGAAAATAATTGCACTTGCTTCACAAACCTTGTCCTTTAGCCATTGCATGCAAAGAGCACCGAGCTTATCATCAAAAAAGCCTACACCCAATTGGCTTGCCAATAAGGGTATATATTCTATGATAGCAAGTCGAACTCTCCAGTGCCTATCCTCGGCAAGCTCAACAATAGCTGGCAACAGAGACTGAGATAACAAATCGATACCAATAACCTGCAATCCACATGTAAAATTAAAAGTTTCTAAGAGGGAGCGTATGAAAAACAATAATTTTGAAATGTACATAGCCAATCTAAAAGAACGTTGAATTTTAAGCCACAAACCTGATTCACTTGATCAAGCTTGCTGATAATATTTAGCCTGACATCAGGAAATTCGTCTTTCAAAAGAGAAAGGAAAATAGGCAGGAGTTGATCAATTGTTGCATCCTGCAACCACCACAAAATTATTGAAAAAACAAGGAATCGTAAATTGAATTGCTTTTAGCTAGGAACAGTATCAAGAGTTAAGGAATAAAATCAAATATTTCTCACACCAGAGCAGTGTATTAGAAAACAGAAACAAACGTGCTAGTATGAGGAGATGAAAAACAATAAAGTGGAGAAAATAAGCAGAGGTCCAAAAATAAAGTGGAGAAAATAGGTAAAGGTTTTAATTTTCAGTTTTTCATATTTTGTACAGACCAGAATATTATTAACTATTTTTTTTTTTCTGTAAGGGGATGGCCAAATTTTGGAAAGCAAATAGATCAAATCCTGCCAAAGGCATTTATGGATAGTGATAAATATATAACCTGACGTTTAATGCCACTGCAAGTGATAGGTGGAGGATCTAGAAATTTTAAAGTGTGAATGGAACGAAACAATACACAGTAGGCACAAAAACAATATATTTTAACATTTATACCAATAAAAAAATTAATGATATTGAATAGAAATGTGATCGATCTATTAGTCAAGAAAAAACAGAAGAAATAAAGTCCTGAATGAAGCATCTGATTTGAAAGATAATTCTTGCCATTTTTTTATGAAGAGAATTAAAATAAGGAGAAAAGTAAAAATAACAAACTATGACCTTAAACTAATTTGTACATTTAAAAAAGGATAGTTTCCCCCAAAAGCAAAATTCTAACGGAAAAATAACTAAGCAAGAAAAAAGGTATATAAAATTGAGTTACCTGAGCAACAGCCCAAGTGATTAAGGTAAGGTGGTGAATTGATTAAGGTCATAAATTTATCTCATGGTAATAACTCTAGCATGTAAAATAATTTTATTTTTTCAAAATCTTTATTCAACATATTGATGAGTGAGGGCTATTTAAATATGAAGTAAACCACGAAATCATATCCTAATAGAATTTTAAGGTAGATATGGCAATTACCCCAAGTTATAATAGGCTAAAACATAACTGCCATGACAAAAGAGCATAACAAAACATATTTAACTATTGATGCAAATTGGTAGGAATTTTGTAATTACGTAATGTATTCTATAAATATGGAAATACTGTAATTACGGATATGATGAGCAGTATAATTGTGTAGCCCTTACCCATTATGCTTATGGCTCTAATTATAAATAAGAACCTCCATTGTGTAATCAAGAAACATGAATTAATTCACACTACTTCTCGTTTTTCTCCCTCGTAACAATTAAATACTTAAGTCACATTTGGAAAGACTTCCTTGCTTGCTAAACCATTTATTCATGTTATAACCTAAGCCATGTGATTTTCTATCCCTTTTCAAACACCTTAGTAGACACATTTGTAAATGCTCTAATTTTGTGTTCGCAAAATTTAAGAGCTTAGATAAAGCTTCGTACCTTCCCCAACACTGGTGCCATTCCCATTATAACGGAAGCCAATGCAGAGCGAACATGTTGAGATGAATCGCTTGATAGCTCCTATAGCAGGTAAAGTTGATCGATTGTAATTGAGCTATTATCATAAATTCTAAAACTGTAAGAGTCCCAAAGTAACTGTATACCTTCACACAGGGTAGAATATGCTGAATGGCAAGTTCCGGACTTAGTATGCGGGAGAACTTAGTTACTTTCCCAGCAGCAGCAATACGTACTTCAGCCTCATTATCACGCAGCAGCCTAACATAGGCAGGAACCAATTCTGACCTACAAATGCATAACATTTATATCAATAGTCAACTAGAATGTAGGAAACAAACATTTTAAATTTTTTAAATATTGTCATAGATTATGAAGAAATTAACTTGTATACATTAAATCATGAAGCATAGTAGTTTTATTGTACCAAATGAAGAATGTTCAGTGGTTAGTAACAAACAGACTTTCTGATAGAAGACATAAATGGTTACCTGGTGGGATCAGGACCAACAGCTTCGCATAGCTCATATAGTTGATTTGCAACCATGTAACGAACACGCCATGACTTGTCCTGTATAAGAAGTAATTCAACTATGTAAATGTGACAAAAACAAGCAGAAATTCACTTCAGAAAGTTGGAAACAACAAAAACCAGCAAAAACCAAATTATTTTTTATTTACTCTTTTGGCGTTCAATATTGAGAACACGAAAAAAGGTTCTTTAAAATGACAAAAAAGGATGGGACTACTAAATATGAAAGGCATGCAGATAACTAACAGTAAAACCATAAACGAAGGTTAAATATGTTTTTGGTCCCTCAAGTTTTACTGAAGTTTAAAATTAATCCCTCTTCGAAACTTTTGACCAATTTAGTCCTTTATCTTTAGAAATGCGTAAATTTAATCCTTTAAACCAATTTTTGTTAAGTTTATCTGACGTCTCAAGCACATTTCATAATAGTATTTAAATTGTTTTTATTGTTTCACACATTTTCACTTCAATGTTAACTCAAATATTATCATAAAACATGTTTGAAACGTTAAATAAACTTAACAAAATTTAATTAAAATGACTAAATTCATGCATTTCTAAAGATAAAGGATTAAATTGGTTAAAAGTTTCGAAGAGAGACTGATTTCCAAATTTCACTCAAACTTGAGGGACCAAAAACATATTTAACCATAAAAGAATCAAACTTCAAGAGACCTGCATCAGGATTAAACTAATTCAACTGTCAAATAACTCTTGATGCAATTCATTATTACTCACAAATCAACAAACTCATGTCATGCGACTACAATAATTAAATATGTACTAATGCAGTGGTGTGGGGAATGTTATCACCCTAGCAGGTCCATTTCCAACTTTAATCTTTTAATTTGAATTAGTTTAAGATTATCATTCTTCCACCAAAAAAAATCTAGGTACAGTGCATCATATTCATTCCTGTTAGTAGCTCAATAAAATTTGTATTTACACAAGTGTATGGTTCAAAAAGTAATAAATAAGCCACAATCATGTGCAAAACAAGTAGCTATAAAGGGGAAATAAAGAATCCTTTCACATAATATTGTTTAACAAAAACAAAATACTTTTCCCACACCATTGTGTTCTGTCCAAAATGTTTAGAAGTTATTTAGATCTAAGTTCTTTTAAATGGTTTATGAAGTTTTCTCCCTCTTCCTCTACCTTGTACTAATAGCCTGTCCTCCATTTAATCAACTCTATTTCTTCAGCTTCTATTGGTCTTCTTTCACATGACCACTTTGGTGCAATTCTACATTTTTTTTCCATGATAGGTGCTACCCTCGCTTTCTCTATGTTAAGAGTAGAGTAGTAAGCTTGTGTTTAGTATTCTTGAGCTATGAGGGTAAATCTATCCTTTGCACTGTCTCGTACTACATTTTACTACTACTAGGAACTAGCCTAGTTTACTACACAAATAATATACTATAACCACATTGAAACAAGTTTCTCTTATTCCCAAAGTTAAATTTATATCCTAATCTTATCTACTCTTTTATGTCCATCCTCTATTGTTTGTTATCATGTCGGCAACACTAAACTTAAGCCCTTGTTGGTACTATGGCTGTGTAGTAAGTTGTCACTAAGCTCTGAAACAATATTACAAAGCACCAAAAATAAATAGTTTTGCAGTTAAGTGTTTGCTTTCCATCGTACATTCTTTACATTAGAATAAAGAAATTTGAACGGATAATATTTTTCACACACACTCTTCCTGTGAAACAAAACAAATTTATTTGCATAGTGGTACATATGTTTGGAAAGGAACAGGCCACTAATTAAACTTGTATCCAGCCTATCGATCTACTCTTACATATATAGTTAACTAAAGCAACCCAAATGTTGCATTCAATTTGATAAGTGTTGGCCACAAAATGGCTATAAATCTCTACATATATAGAATTACAAATGGTCAACAAACCTGAGAAAAATTGACTATGACAGGAAGAATATGTGCCACACAATCCTGAGGCTCCAACAATTTTCCTAGAGCTGCACAACCCTCAACAGCAAGCAGCCGAACAGAATCTTGATCTTCAAGACAAGAGTCAAGAAATCATTGGTTAATACATGCAATTCCATCCAGCCAATCAACTTAAAAAATAGACTAAATAATTACTCCACAAATGACTATAAAGCACTAAACCTGTATTCATTTCTCCCATTAGTCAGTCTAATATACTGACAAACAAAAACTTCAGTATGCTAAGTTTCCTGATAATATTATAAGGAAGAATGATACACTTGTTCTATTCATGACTAGCAGTTATGTGAATTTCACTCGAACAGGTCCACCATCTGGCCTCTTCGTAATTAAAAATATTACTGCTGTTCCTTTTATTGCAAAGATCAATAACAAAGGCAGCTCATCAGTGAAAGTCTGCAAGTGTCTGCAGTTATTTATAAACATTTAACATGCATATTTTACCTTTTATACCAAGATTTTGGACTAAGAGGAAACTAAGATGAACAGAGATTAAATATGAACAGTTGAGAACTATTAGACTGTTGCATAATATTTTTTGTATTCTAGGGTCTTTACTTTGATGAAAACCTTTCAGATTAACATCACGAATGAAATAGTTGAAACTTGTCTAAGACTCCAAAAATACCTTAATCAGATTCAATCTTCTATTTAGTTTTCAGTTTCTTTCTTGTTGATCTTCTGAACTTAAATAGATCTAATTCCCAATCTAGACAAAGTGATCAGAGACAAACATAAATCCCTAGATGAAACAGATAGCCTGAATAATGTCATTCACAGTACCTAGCTACGGGGGTCCTCAACTCATCTAAGCAGCACTTTGAAATATATACAATTACAAACTCTAAAACTGTTGCCTCTATCCTACTCTTATATAACAGATTAATGATGAGATGATGGAATTCGCCGCATCATCTTCACATACCATCTTGTGTAAGATCCTCAAACACAGACATGACGTCTGATTTCAAGTGAGGAGCTTCAACGGTGGCAGCAAACTTTCCCAAGTTTGTGGCAGCAGATCTCCTAACCATAGGCATATCATCTTGACAGAGCTGGCCATATATGGCTCTCAGTTCAGTCTTCACCACCTCCGGCGCACTAGGGTAAGCAATATGGAACAAACCACAAGAAGAAACTCGTGCTGTGAACCACTCGCCAGCAGCCAGCCTCTACAACAACCAAAATAACAAAAACAATGAATCCCACTCAAACCACAATCAAACTCATAATACAATCCTATTTAGATAAAAATACCTGGTGAACGAGTAAAATGAATTGAGGCCTAAGCTCAAATCAACGTATGCATTTAATTTTTAGAGAAATTATTTTCATAAACTTCTCCGAAACCTAAGGGGCATAATTTGATTTTATAGCTTATGGAAAACTCACTTCTAAGTTCTTACAATAAAGTTTATACAAACAAAACCTAAAATGATGAATAAAAACGCAGTGAAACTATGTATATGTACTACCTTAACTAAAGGAATGAAGTGCTCAACCAAATCCTGCTCCTTCATCTGAGCTCCAATCCTACACAGCGACTCCACCGATTTGTCTCTGACGCAAGTTTCCTCAACGGTGCAGAGCGTCTCCAACGGAGGAAGAAGCACGTTAGCGTGTTCCACGCCTCCCACGTAGGGAATAAATACGCCCAATTCCTCGGCCATTGCGAGAAGCACTTCATCGTCATCGTCGTTGTTCTCGCTGAGAAACGGAATCAGTTCCTTCCGCGTTCGCTCCTCGCCAAGCGCGCGCGCGATCGTGGAGAGCCGTCGGATCGAGTTCAGCCGCAGCTGAATATCCTCGTTCTTCAGCTCATCGATCAATACGGCAATCGGATACAGAGGCTGGTCCACCATCGCCATGTGGTTTCACCGGATCCTCGAAAACTGCAAGGATCGAAGATCGACGATTCACTCGATTTCAATTAAGCAAAAATTCAAAACAAAAAACGACAAAAGGAAAGAGCGAGAAAGAAACTCGAAATCTACAATACACTTCTTGATCTAAAGCAATGGAGCCGTAGTTCGGAGAGAAATTGAAAAAAAAAAAAAGTGAGAAAAAAATGAATGAATGTGTTGGTGTGGCAGAGAGAGAGAGAGAGAGGGAAGAAAGAGAAGTGATGTTGTGGCACCTGAGAGGGGATTTGTGGAAGGACGGAGAGGAATGGGAATGTAGCGCGGATCGGATCTGCCGTTTGGATAGAGAGAAATTTGGTTTTATAATTTTCCCTGGAATTTCACCATTCTCGAGGGTGTAACTGCTTCTTCCCCTTGTATTGTTCATCATTGGCTGCAAATTTCTTCTTATAATTGTGAAAAAAAAAATATTATGAAAGATTGTAGCGTACATATGATTTCTTTAGAATAATTGAAATCAAACAAATAATATGCACTGTCAATTAATTCTTCTATTGTAAAACAATAGTTTTTAAATTTTTAATTTGTTTACTTTCAAATTAATTTTTTGCATTGATATTCCTAGGTTGGATTGTAAAGACAAAGTAATCCATACGTTGAAAAAAAAAAATTACAGTTGTACCAAACTTTTACTCTATGGTTATTGTGAGTAACTGAAAATATTGATAATTTACTACTAATAATTACCGTGTTTAGGGATTAATATTAAGGTTTTAACCTTATTACAAATTATTAATTTATCTAATTAAATTTATTACAATTTACTTTTAACTTATTATCTTCTAATTATAAATACTATTCATTTGCATGTGAGACAACAAAATATCAATTTCATATAAAATTGTTTATTGTCTTTTGTATTATATTATATTTTTCAAGTATTGGTTTTCAATTTTATATTATTTGATTGATTTTATGAGATGTATATCGAAAGAGAAACGTATAATATTTAATCTTGTCGTGTATAATAAAAACAATACTTAATACTTAATCTCAATTCACTCTTTATGATCTTTTCGTCATGGATTGACTTGTTTTATTGTTATTTATTTTTAACATTCTTATGGAGAAAATATATCATTGCTATTCTTGATTATAAAATTCAAAAATAATATTATATAATATATTTATCATGAATATGCTTAATTCACTACCAAATAAGTCTAAAATAATTATGTATATAAAAAAATTTCTACTAATAACAATGAAAGTACAACAAATGAAATTGTGACTCACTTCAATATTTGATATATGATTTCTAAAATGATATATGATTTCTAAAACTATTGATTTTTTCTATTATATTAAGTGATGTTTCAACCTCTTCTATTTTTAAACATTTTGATAACGTTTATAAAATAATGTGATACTAAAATTGAAATTGCAATCAAGATCTTAAGCTTTTGAAGTACTTTCTTGAAATTGAAATCTCAAAATTGTTAAGAACTTCAACTATAAGATGTGATGATTTATATTAATGCGGATCTGCTCTTGATAATAAAATATGAACCAATGGATACTTCATATTTCTAGTGGTTACATTATCACATGGAAAAGAAACAAAAAGTTGCAATTAGATCCACTACATTGAACTTAAAGGAATGGTCTACGAAGGTTTGTGACCCGGTCCAAAATTTAGGTATGCGCAACTTCCCATTCAACTATATCGTGATAATATAAGTTGCAAAAGACATTATTCAGTACCCTATTCAACTCAACATCACCTTAATAAAGCATTGCAACATGTGAAAGTTGATAATTTTTTCATCAAGAAAAGTCTGAAAAATATTATGAAATAATCAAACACTCGATCCGAAAATCAATTGACAAATATTATTATGACATGTCACATTATTGGAGATTATAAACAAGTTAAGAACATATACATTCATTTTCCATCTCGAGAGAAAGTATTGATACAAAGATATTTGATTACATAAATTATAAAATTGTAGAACAATACAAACTGTGATACAATGAAAATTTCCTTAATTCAATCGTGATTTATAAACTTTCTTGTGTAACCGGTGTTTGGTATAAGTAAAATGCCATAAGAACAAAGTGTCTATATATACAAAATAATACATAAATTAAAATCATAAACTGAATTGTTTTTTGTTTTTATCATACAAAAGTTATACAAATGAAAATCATAGAGGGTGAAATACCTTAGAAATAGCACTCAGTGGTTGATTTAGGCGAGTTGTTGTTCTCGGATTACGAAGTCAGTAAAGAATGATGGCTTTGAGGTTGAGTTCAGATGATCTACAGAAAACGAAAAAAGGTACATACACACTCTGATTTTGGGATTTCAGCATTTAATTCAGATTAGTCCATGCTGCCATTTCTCAAATTCTCAATCCTTTCCCGTCAAAACATTACACAACCGGTTCCAAAAACCCCCAGTTGTTGTTGGAGCTTGCTCAAGAGGGTCCTTAAATTTTGCTCTCTCGCCCAACTCTTCGAAAGAATCTACAAGGTTCTGAAGCCTTGCCACAAACTCAATCAGAAGCGATGTAAAAGTGGCTAGAGACAAAGAACTAGCACTTTCATACGTTTTAGATTCTTCCTCTTTTGTCACTGCATCTGCTGTGAAGGAAATATGAGCAGGCCAAGATATCTGTTTCCTGAACATGTTTTCATCACCAACACCTACAGGTATCTTCTCAGGAGCTGCTTGTTCTCCCCAACCTTTTGGAACTTTGACGGCTCTGAGATCAAGCACGGCTTCACTTAGAGACTTATACTCCAGAAAGTGTCTTTCTTCATCCACGTGCAAGAGATCTTGAGAATCACCCTCCCCTCTTGGCCGGTTTCCGATTTCCCAGCTCTCTGAATTCACAAGGAGGAAGGATTTTTTGTCAATCTTCTGCTGCAATTCTTCTGCTGCCTCGTGTACTTCGTAAAGAATGTCGTCCTCGCCTAGTTTCTCCATTTTTTTAACTTTGTTTCCGAGTTCCCTTAGAATTTTCGCCCCTTCAGAACCTACCTTCTGAAGCTCCCTTCTAAAGACTTGTCTCTTCTCTGGTGGTGCCTGTTTATTATAAGGGAGGCTAAGTACATGTGTGTTTTTGCATAAATCATAAGAATTAAAATTTTCCAACTATTTAACTTTAAATTATCCGAAAATTTGAAGTAAAGATAATAAGAAAAGTAATGCACCAAATTCACTGAAATCATAAGCAACTATCACTTCAAATTATAAAAGTGTCATTGTACTCCCCAAAGTTACTAAAATGGCAGTCATTTTAGTCCCTAATGTTGTCAAACATCAAACATTCTAATCTTTGAAATTAAAAAAATAAGAACCAAAATTATCAATGGTTGGTGTAAGGACTACAATTAGATTTTTATAATTTAAGGCACTACATTAACTAGTGATTGTAATTTCAGGGAGTAACTTGGTGCCTTACTCCAAAAATACATAGTAAAGGATATTTTAATAGATTGAAGTGTGTTTTTAAGATTGGAAGAGAGTAAAGAAATAGAGAAGAAAAGTTTCCCATTATTTATTTGTAAGAACTAATTACAAGCTAAAATATGAACTTTACATAGAGAAAAACAGTTAATAAATAGTTAACTATTCCTGATTCCCAACTAACTCCTAACTAACTCCCAGATCAATAAAGTCTAAACCACATAATAACACCACTTATACATGTTATGGATAAATTATTCCACCAAAGTTTCAAGTGTAATAAATCAACGCACGCAGAGGGTACCTCCTAGCAGTAATTTGGTTACGTCAGTTACTTCATATGATTAGGAGCCATAACAGCAATTGTAGAAGTAAAAATAAGAAAAACTGGAATGCATTATACCAATATACTATTTTTGACAAGATATAGAAAAACGAAATAGAACTTTGGCCTCATAAAAACTTGAGTTTAATGCAGTGACCATATTCAACCTACGAGAATGAGAAATGACAGCACTGATTAGCATGTCAAATATGAAGAGGTGAAAACAACGTCAAGTTTATCCGTTTTAATGTAAAAAATAACAGAAAAGGAATTTTAAGCCAGAAACAATATACTGAATCGCAGTACGTATCAGGTACCAGTAGTACACAAGGGGTACTTGGGTTAAAGTTAAGATCTACTGCATCTCCCTGAAGGAATTTTGTGTCTTTGTATCAATGAGTTAACCTTAACCTTTTCGTAAAATGGTATTAGAGCCTGATTACGAACCCAATGTCTCGATTTCGAATTGGGGAGGAACCTGCTCCAACAAAGAAGGAGTTCTGAATTCACCCGGCTGCCAGGTGGTCAGTTTATGAAGGAGGGGCCTTTGTTAAGGAACCTAACTCTCATATCATTGTTTCGAAAAGATTAACCCATTCTTACAAGGACATAAAATTCCTTAACAATCTCTAGTTCAGCCACTAAGAATACAAGATTTGGGGGCTAAGGGGTTAATATTGGATAACAAAAGTTAAGATAAGTTGAAGCAATATTAGCTTTCTGAACTTGGGGACCAAAGTAATTGACAGTGGATTACAAAAGAAGAAGCTATATTCCAGTATGTCTGAGTAAAATTGATTTTTTCCAGGTCTAAGGTTTACAATCAGTAGACATTTCTCCATAAACCCAAATGGCTTAATTTAATAGTCGATCTTGGTTTAGGAAAAAAAAAAAACCTTAGATGCAGTTTGTTAAGTGCTTTTGGTTTTGTTCTTTAATCATAATTAAGGGTTCAGCTGAATAACCTATGCTGACCCATAGTGCAAATCCTTATATCAAACGTACTTAAGGAACTTCATATAAGTTTTGTTCTCATGAACCCTCAGGTTGTGACCCCTCACATTGCTAACCTCAAAAGACCAACAGTCGAACCTGGAATTATTTCTGTATCCCCATTTAAATAAACTATCAATTGTTTTTTAAAGAGCTTTTATAGGTTAACAAAGTATTTTTTAACAAAGTTTGACAAACTTCTATTTAGGTAAAAAAATATTATTTTATTACTTTATTTTAATTAAAAAATAAAAAATTAATCTACTTTAATTCCATTTGTAGAAACTTTGTTAAATTTGTCAATTTTTTTGTCGAAAGATAATTTTCCTTTTTTAAAACAGTATATGAATCAACCTTGAAAATTACCTCTTCTCTAAGTATTACACATTTAAAGGGTTAAATATGTTTTTTGTCCCTTAATTTTCAGTGAATTTCAGAATTAGCCCATTTCAAGATTGTATCTGAGTTGTTTACACTGTTTGACACATCTTTGCTTTAATGTTAAGTCAAATACTATTATGAAACGACACATTTTTGCTTTAATGTTAAGTCAAATACTATTATGAAACGCACTTGAAATATCAAATAAACCTAATGAAATTTGATTAAAATGACTAAATTCACGTATTTCGAAAGATGAATAACTAAATTAATCAAAAGTTTTATATAAACTAATTCCAAAATTTACTGAAAGTTAAAGAACAAAAACATATTTAACTCATTTAAAACACTTAACATGGAGGGAAATAAATCAAGAATGATAACAAAATTTTAAAATAACATATCATCACAAGATCTGCATATTGGAAAACTACATCCTAAAAACCGTCCACCAAAAGTAAATACAAAAGATTCTAAAGACTCTGAAGTATTTGGAACAGAAAAGTTATAAGAAGTACCTGTATTTCAGAAAGTATACATCCATGCATAGCCATGACCATAAATGCACAATGCCTTAGAGCCCCACTTACTTTCACATAATTTTGCCAGGGATATCTAAGCATTTTATATCTACCATGAGGTGGCTCCCATACAGCAAAACCCATCTTCAATAAGAAAGACGTATCAATGAGTCAAAAAGATAATCAATACTTTGCTTTGAAAATGAAACAGAACAAAAATAGATGATACCAATGAATCCTCTGTGCTTGTAGATTCAACAGCTGATCTGTAGCCTTTGTAAACCACATCCTCTGCAGCTTGGTATGTAAGAATTTTAGAAGGAACTCTCTCGTATTCAACACAATTAAGATAGTTATTAACAACGCCTGAAAAAAGAAACTCAAAAGCTTTATTCAACCAAAGAAATAAGATTATGAGGCCACACTAAAATATTAGTTGCTAGTCTATTACAATTCCATAAACTAAGACAACCTTCCAATGATGCAGCAACGCCCACGAAATTTTTTGCCACAAGATTATGCAGATCCTCACCAGCCCATATTGGATATATACATACATTTATCCCGAGTGCCACAGCAGCACCAAGTGCAATGAGCAAAAATCTATTTATAGCTGTTTGCACAAACTCTCCTGTTCGATACCCTGATACAATAATGTAGCAATAGGTGATCAAGAACACACGGAAACCATATTCATAAGCCTTCATTGTTGGATATTGTTTTGCATATGTGGCACAAAATCCTGCCAGTAATACATAATAACACTGTCAGAACAATGCATTCTCAAAAAAGGAAAAAAATGATGAATCTTTATCAGCATATTAAGAAATAGAAGTGATTCAAATTCCAGACCTACAGTGAAGATGCTAACAGTTATGATGAGCTCTTCCCATTTTCCAGCCAACTGTGATAAGATTCCCATTGCCAAAGCTAGACCTCCAGCTAACAAAGTCCCCAGTCCTCTGTTAAGCCCTTTGCTAAGAGTTGCCCCTGCAGGAGTACATTTTCAAAAATTATGTTTATAACTGTGGTGTTAGGCCCAATTTCATTGGGCCCAGATTGGTAAAATACCAATCTTATAAAGGAGATATGAGGGATTGAATAGTAAATAAGAGACTTTAAAGACGAACAATGGAATTAAATAGGACGTTGTGAGATAATAAAGGCAACAGAGGAGCTCAGAATTTAAGAAAAACAAAGATAAATAGGCTACTGATGCTAGGAAAATGGCAGATATCTTTTTGGATGTTCTAGTTGACTGGATTTTACCTCTTGTCTAAAACAATAACTTAAATTAGAATTTACGAATACATATTTTACTTCAGCCAATGATTTTTGATAAAAATATTGGATTTAAGATAAAGTACATGAACACAGTTGAATTAAATATGTAGAGGCCTTGGAACATGCATGAGAAAAAACTATAGCCTGTGATTTCGTTCGTTACAAGACAGAAGAAATCTATAAGGAAACAAAAGTAAAATATATTTAATAAAAAAAACAATATTACTTTAAAAGCTCAAAATAATATTTAACAAACAAATTGAATTTTCCCAACCACTGCCCTGAAGGCACTAGTCAACAACTACTTTTCCTTAGATTAGTATTAGTTTTCTAGACAAACTAACTAAATTAACAGAACCAACATATCACACTACCGCGATAGAATGTTTTTAACCGAATTTCTTCTAGCTACTACTCCCCAACAACCAATCAAAATACCATATAATATGTGTACTCAAAAGGTTTAAGGCCTTTATGCACTAATACAGGCATATTTTTCGCCGATCCCCCTTGAGGAAGAGGTATTAAAAACCCAAAAAGGAAACAGAAAATAAAAAAGGAAACAATTATTTTAATCCATAGCTTATACCAATGACACACAGAAAACACTTTATGTTAATTAGGTCTTATGATTAAAATAAAAAAAAAAAGAGAGAGACATCAATAGACATCAATTTGGTTCTCAATCGCATGTTCCAATTTTGTATGTTACTTTAGGTTTAATTTAAGTGATAAAAGGACCAAGTTCGTGCTAATTATACGAATCACGTGCAATTCTAGACACTATAATAATATATGTCTGTCTGGAAAGGAAAAAGTACAAGGAAAGATGTGTACTTTTTAAATATTAAAAAATAACGCTATGATTGTGATGAACATCATAAGTATAGATAAGAATTTAATTCAGATATATAACACTGTATGAGTTTTCTACACCGAGCCTCGATTAGAAAACCGACTCAGGCGCATCAGTGTATTTATGTATATATTATTTATATATTATTCGATATATTCAACTTTAAATTAGCTATAATTTCAATATTTGCTAATCTCATCTTAGGGAGCAAAATTCCAAAATATTTTTTTAAAAGTAAAAATTCCACAGTAATTTAGGTGAGGAGATGTAATTTTTTATTTTTATAATTTCAGTTTTTATAGTATGTATGAGCCACAGTTGTCCTCAGGAGAAATACCCTTGGATAAATCGCATAAGACACTATAAATAACAGTGTATTCTACACTCAAACTACATAATAAATCCAAAAAAGAAACTCAATCCAAAGAAACCCTAATACTTTCTATTTAAAAAATCAAATTCAAATTTTAATATAAAAAACAACAAATGAACCGATTCAGGTGGGGACAACTAGATTCTTGACTTCAAGTAAGCAGTATATGAATTAACTAAATAAGATTAACTAGTAGTATCAAATTAGAATTTACATCCTAAAACGTTAAATGGTGTGTTAATTAACAAAAATTCATGTAGTGGTTTTGATTTCGAGTTCAAATATTCCAGTTATATTTGTCTGTGATTGAAGCAAGATTGTTCTGAAGAATTCTGAAAAAGGAGAGTAGATTGAAGGTTGAAGATACCTATGCTGAATTCGAAGACCACAACGACAGTGAGAATAGCCCAAACGGAGTATCGACTAACGTCCTCAAAGGGCTTTTTGAGGAAAATCAGAAGCGAGAGGAGAATGAGAGCGAGTCCCATTTTTGCGGAGAATATGATCTTCCTGGGATCAGACATCCCCATCTCCCACGCTCGCGCTGCCACGCGCTTCATGCTCTTCCACGCGCCGATGATCATGTCGGAGGCAGCGCGGTACGAGCAGCATCGCCTCCGCGGAGAGTTGTCCTCCTCGTCGGACTCCGGCAGCGCGATTCCAATTTGGGAGTAACCTCCGCCCTTCATGGAGAGCAGCCTCTCCTTCTTCTCGGCGAAGCTGTGACGGAAGGAGCCCAGCTTGGGCACCCTCGCCGCCGAACTCATCATCGCCGCCAAATCGGAGCAAACGAGAATCTGAGAAGTTTAACTAAACGCAGACGCGATTTTGGTGTTGCCAGAAATGTGGATTAGTGTTTTCCAAACGTGGCGGTGTGTAGGAATCCTATAGAAGTTAAGTCGTGTTTGTTTGTGGTAATGAAGAGTCACGATGTACAGAACGTGATTACACGACTTCGTTTTTATAGCAATTGTATTTTGTACAAGTAATCATCTAAACTATTCTCCCCTTTATTTATTTATGTATATAAAGTGTATCTCTTTCGTATATCCTATTTATTTACCTTCTTTAAATTATTTATCATATTTTTCTCTTTTAATTCATTTTGTTTATGCTTTTCATATTACTCGTATATTTAAATTAATTTCATTACGCTTTTTTAAATAAATCATACCTTTTAATAATTATTTTAAAATAAATAAAGTTAATATAATTTTGAGTAAAATATAAAAACATTCTTTTAACTAAAACATAATTGATAAAATATTTATTTAAGAACTAAAAATGTTAATGTTAATTTCTTAAAAATAAAAAGAAGATTAATAACCATTTTAAAATTAAAATAAATGTGATAACATAACATAAACGAGGTGATGTTAAGATCTTGTTGAGTTTTGACACAGCTTTAAGAAAAAAATAGTACAAATTTTAATGTGTGTTTTAATGATCAAAACAGGTTCCGAAATTTGGTGAGTTTGCTATCAATCTTTTAGGTAATAAATTGATTAAAGGGTTTCATTAAAGTCTATTTATGTAACTAAAAAATGTTAAAAAAATATAAATATGATAATTTTAAGTTGATTTCATTTGTTAAAGTATACATAAATAATGTTTATTCTTTTTCTAATGTAAAATATTTAATGTTTTGTTAATGTAAATTTGACTACATTCGACAACTACTTTAATTTAAAGTTTAGGTTAATTCAAGTAAACATAAAATAATATTTGATTTTTTATTAATGGTGAGTATTTAATGATTAGTAACTATTTTAAATGTTTCAGTTCATAGTTATAATATGTTAAAACATCCTTTACAAACACTTTATATATATATATATATATATATATATATATATATATATATATATATATATATATATATATATATATATATATAACATCAAATAAATACTAATGTAGCATTTAATTATAAATTGATTGTATATGTTAAATAGTTAAATAAATACTTTTACTTAATATTAACTTATTTTACTATTAAATGCATAACTCTTTTATATTTTAGTGATAGGATTGAGGTTAGAACTTAGGGTTTAATACATAATTCTCCTACCAAGTAAAATTTAAAATTAGTCAATTTTTAAAATTTTTGATAAATTTAGTTTTTTATTTTTAAAAATACGTGAATTTAATTTTTTTAACCAAATTTTGTTAAATTGACAATTTTTGACACTATTTGACATATTTTCACTTTCATATTAACTCAAATATATAATAAAATGTGTTTAAAATGTTAAATAAATTTAAAAGATATATGATAAAAATGACTAAATTCACACATTTATAAAAATAAAGAACTAAATTAATATAAAATTTTAAAGCATAACTAATTTCAAAATTCATTAAAATTTGGTAAAAAAAAAACATATTTAAGCATGGTTCTTATACTAATTTATCTATCAAAAGTCAAACAGCACATTAATTAATTTTCTCACAATAATATTATTTCAGAGCCGGTGTGCTGCACCACTTTAAGAAACTAACTAACTTCGTGCGAAACTCAATTCCAATAATTTGTACATTGTCAACATTTTGAAAAACAATAATGTTCTATGAATAAAAACTTATTATTTGAAATATAATAAATTTCGGTTATGAAAAAAATTACATTTTTATTGTTTGAAAAAAAGAAAACAAGCTTTAATTTTACGTGTATAACTGGTTAAATTTTTGGTTGAGGAAATAAGTGAATATATTTAAAACTATTACATCTTTTAATATTTTTAAAACAACAAAAATGCATTTGACTTCTGAATATCAACTTTAAAATCGAATGGTTGCATTTGATTTCTTATACACTAATTAAAATTGTTTTCGTGTTCTAACATCATTTTCTTTTATGGGGTTACTTTTCCCTGAAAACATTAGTTCTCATTTATTTATTTATTTTTTAATATCACTCCTTTTTAGCATTTACTTAAAAGAAAAAAGAAAAAAGATTACAGCTATTATTCTCAGATAACATTTTTGTTTTTAAATCAATTCCGTCAATGCTATTTTTAGAGATAAATATATAATATATAAACAACACATTTGCTTACTCTTTTTTTGTTCTCACATTCGTGTTTGATAAAATATACCATATGCACAATTTTAGGACTTGGACCATCTTACAACGAACTATGTGAAAATCTAGAAAATCACATTAAAAGAGTGTTTATGTTTAAAATAATGAGATCCTATTATTATTATTATTTTAATAATAAACCGCTTATATATAAATAGAAATTTCATAAAAGGATTTCATTATTTAGAAAATACTATCTCTAAAACTTCGTCCTCTAAATTCTCTCTGACTTCTCTCTAAAATATCTTACCATTCTCTCATCCTTTTTGAAATCAAAGACCGCTAGAGTGATCACTACGGTGAGATCTCCAAGTCTGTCCGATCAGAACCTTGAATTGAGTAAGTTATAATTCAGCTCTTTTCTCGGTCTTTTCTTGAAAACCTTGCATGTGCTGTAATTTATATCGCATGTGAGGTTTGCGTATCTTGTAAAAATTCTTTGTCGATCAGTGGCTCTAATGATGTTCTCTGATCATGTTTCTGATAATTTTAGGTTGATTTGTGAGCATCGGCAATGGAAAAGGGGTTTTAGGTTTTTGGCAGTAGATTGTGCGAGTTAATCAAGTAAGGGGAGCTGATAATTGGATTTAATTAGAGGATACAATGAATGTAATTGTGTGTAATTAGAATTGATTGTTTGAAGTATGATGGAATGTGAATTGTTTGATGTTTGGTATAAGTGAAATTGTGATTGCATTGTGTGAATTGAGGTTGAATTGGAAAATGAACACTTGAATCATGGCTCTAATTGGTATCATCTCACTTTGCTTAAAAACCATTTTGAAAACTAGACAACACTGCCACGGAGGTGCCAATTTGGGTCATGAAATCAAGTGAAACATCTCCTAATGAAAACCATAATATGTGTTGTTTTCTGGTGTGAGGCTGAGCCTCAGAATTCAAGGCTGAGCCTCAGAATTCAAGGTTGAGCCTTGAAAAATGCGAGAGGATCAGCGTTGAGCGCCAGCTGAGCGGTGCCCCAGCGCTGGGACCCCTGTAGATCTGGAACGAAATTTTAATGTTGAGGCTGAGCGTTGGAATCTGAGGCTGAGCGCTGGTTGCCAGATTTCATGTGTTTGCTATTTTGTTGTGTTTCATTGCATTAACTGATCTGAAATGAATTATTTTGACTGTCTTAGTATGCTTTGAGTGAGATTGGGTGAATATGGACCTTTTGTATGTGAATTATGGAGGAATTTCATAGAGAAATTCTAAGTGTATATGAGGTAGGGTACGCAAAGACATAAGGACTCAGTTTTGGTTGGTATCTTGATGCTCCAATAACCATTAAGGCTCATATAGAGTATAATGAGTTATGTCGTGAGGAGTAGCAGGAGGTATTAGCCATTGGACTCGATCAAGTCTTTGGCGCGAAGGAGACTTACCTAGTGTGATGATTGGGTGATAACCCCTTGAGGCCAAACTCTGCAGAGTTTAGGAATCATACACCGGTGCAAGCCACCAAGAGGTCCGATGTTAATTGCATATATCCGGATAATTGAGTCTAGAGTAGAATGACGTGTGAGTATAATAATGTTCCTGCGTGAATTTGTGATAATTGATTGTTATTATGCTCTTACTCTAATGTAACCTTCTTTAAATCATTATTAGCTTACCCTACGTGTTTTATGTTTGTCTACCCTTTGTTTTATTATTTGCAATGATCACTTAAATGTGTAAGCAGAGGAGGCTGCAGGTGGAGAGTTTTCGCGTGGTGTTGATAGTAGGACTGAGCAGTAGTATCTAAAGGTCCTATAGATAGGTGTGTTTTGTAATAAGTGGTTAGAATTTACCTTTCCTTTTTTCTAAAGGTCTTGTACATATAATATTGTCATTACTCAGTATTGGATGACTATATAATATTATATTTAACTTCCATGCTATCTGCTATCTGTTTTAGGTTATCACTATATAATTTATTTAGTAATTTAAAAGCTATTAAATGAGATGTTACAAACTACGATACATTTTCTTTAATTATACCTTGAGAAACTAAATATTTAAAAAAAATTTATTCTACTTTTTTTTCGTTTTCTTTCATTTAGTAATTATAATAACAACTTTCTTCACATATTCGTTATTATGTCAAACTAAAACGATGGAGTAAATATGAATGTAATTTCTAGATAGGAAGAGGGGACATCGACTTATCTTTTGAGTACTTTTAACAGTTGTTTCTTATATTAAATAATTTTTTCTTTGAATTTTAAATATTTCAACGAATAATTAATTTTAGTAATTAAAATTCTTGAAAAAATGATGATGGGAATAGGGACTAACCTACTCTCTTATTTCTCTTATTGGGTATATATGTATGTGTTTTTTATGTGTAAGTGTGTGAATATAAAGTGAGATGCAATTTTTTTTTTTTTTTGTAAGGGAGTAATATGAGCTACACAACTATACAGAAATAATTATAAGCTTTAACAAGCTATGATTATTTAAAAATACACCTTTTAACTAAAAGTTATTGTTTAAAAATACAATTGATTTATGAACAAAAAAACATATTAATTTTTTCTATAAAACTTATACGCTCGTTTCAGATAATAAAGCATAATATTGTTGATTAGGTTTTTTTTTTTTTTTTAATTTTGATCACGCATGTTAAGAGATTAAATATAATTAATTTTAGTTAACTTGTATAATTAATTGTTGGTTGACGTGTGCAAGGTTTAACTAATGATTAAATTTAAAAAACTCACAAGTTCTAGAAATAGTAATCATCACACTTGAAAATAACAATTACACCTATTCTCTATTTTCATCTTCTCTATTTTTGTCTCTTGCCATATCCATAATGTACTTAATAGTAAAAGCACAACTTTAAGAATGGCTAATAAAAAACAAAAACAGAAACAAAATATGCAGTTTTAATCTGATGATTTATACAAGCAGAAACAATTATTTAAGACATCCATAAACATGCGCCAAAAATACATGTTTCATTGTACTAGAGAATAAACATAAAAAACAAAAAATAACTAAATAAAGTAAATATTTATTCTTCATCGACTTTTCAACGAAATCATTGTCAATGCTTAGAAAAAATATATTTTGTCTTAACTCTCGATCGAACTAAAAGCACGGAGGAGCGAGCTTTAAGAGTTTACATCCATTTTGTAATTTTAACACAAGTAAAAAAATCACATATTTTAAACCTTAATATTTTGGATGAGTAGCGCTAAACTATATAGAAAATATTTTTTTGAAACAAAATATCCAAAAGGTAATAATAAAAAAAAACACTGAATTCCCAAAATACACATAATTTTCATAATTCTAAAATCTACTCCTTTTTTTTCTTTCAGAATATTGAGTCCAATTATGTGTACTAAAACAATATTCGAATAAGCCCAACACAAGTTATATCACGTCTAGCTCCGTTAACCCACTTTTATCATCCAAAACCAAAATTAGCCGACTCTATTATTTGGAAATTTCCTTATTACATGATGAAGAGATAATGAATAAGTTGGATTAAAGAATGTTTAGAATCTCCCAATGTCAATCAAATAATTCAACCCTATAAGAGAGTTGAGACAAAAGACCCTATTGCATTTTTTTTTTTGGATATATGGATGGAATAGAAGAAAATAAGCTCACTATTAACATTCTATAATTTATGAATGATACTTTGTTTGTGTGTAAAGAAAACATTTAATATGTGTTAGTCATTAATATTATATTTAGGTTCTTTGAGATGGCTTACCGATCTAAAATTAATTTTTATAAAAGCAAAATTAGAGTCATGGTATGGATAACAATAATCTAACGAAATACTCAAATATTTTAAATTTTAACGTAATGAAAATACCTTTCAAATATTTGAATATGCTTGTAGGAGGTAATCCGACAAAGTAGATTTTTTGACAACAGTGATTACAAAAATTAAAAGCAAATTCTTTAAATGGAAAAGTAGATATTTATCTTTTATAGTATAAATCTGCTTAGTAAAATTAGTAATCACATTGTTTCCATTTTATTATTTTTCGTTTTATAAAGTCTCAATAAGTATTTGTAAGATTGTTAAAAACCTCCAAAAAAAATTGTGGGGATGGAGACATGAGGGTAGAAAAATTGTTTGGGTTAAATGGAAAAATTTATATAAACTTAAATACAAAGGACAACTTGGAATAAATAACATTCATTTGTTGAACAAAACTATATTAACTAAATGGAAGTGAAGATTAAGCATAAATGAAATAGGATTGTGACAAGATATCCTACAATCAAAATATAGGTCTTTGAGATGTCTAATAAGATACAATACAAAACATTGTACATTAATTAAGGTGGTGTAAGGACTTATATGATGTATGTGACTAGAGGGAGAAGAAAAAAAATGGTTTGATCATAACTTGAGTGGAAAGTAGAGTCCAGATCTAAGATTAAATTTTAGGAAGGTATATGTATAGAATCATTGTCTTTACATAATAGGTTTCCTAGAGTACATAGAAAATCAATTTGTTTGGATAAAACAATAAGGAGTTTGGTGAATGAACTACCAATGACTAAGAATGAAAAATGGAATGGAGAAGAGATTGGTTTTAATGGGAATTGTCTCAATTTGAGGAGTTTACACAATTGCTAAATCAAACACAAATACAAAGAGAAGATGAAACAATTTTATTTTTTCAAAAAAAAAAAATGGCATGATGCAGGATCACTTCACCTATAATTTCATCTATATTCCCAATAAATTAACCCTATTTTACAAAAATAAAAATCAATCGACCCATTTTTACGATTTTAACTTAAAAAGGGCCTGAAATATAAAAAACAGTCATGTTGCTTTTGTTGTGTATCTTGTTTAGTTTTTGAAAGGTTTAGCTTTTATCATTTGAATGTAATGAGATATCAACGTGGTATTATTTGTTTACAAGGTTAAAACAATCCAATTACTTTATTATTATTATCTTTTGCTGATAAAAAGAAAGCCTTATGATATAAATTTTACGATTACTTTAGTGTATTAAATTTCTTTTAACATCATCTTAAAATTTCAATTCATCATAGTAAACGCTAAATAGCTTTAGTAACATTTATATTTATTTTAAGTCACTGATATATACACATCATCAAAAAATTCAAGAACTTTGTTCCCAAATTTTCCGTGGCTAATTTTCGATACTCTTATCTTTATCAAATCGTCACAGGTGTCACGTTCTTCGCACCTTTCACTGACACAGAAATTCACACCCATGCATGGCCCAGCAAGGTATACCTTATCCATTTGGGCCTGCTCCACCGATCCACCAAGTACAGTTCGCACGTGTCAACTCATGATCCTGAAAACGACATCACCACTTTACACATAAAAAAATACACCAACACGTGTCCAAGCACGTGGCAGATGCATGTGCAACTCACATGGCACGTGTCACGCTTTTGAAGAGCCTTGACCAGACTGTTATGCTCGGTTTCTCGTATAAAATCCCATGCTAACATGCTTCTTTTCATCAACCAGCACCATCACACACAAAAGTTCTTAAAATCACAACCTATCACAACAACAAGAACAACCATGGCAAGTTACCAGAAGCAGTACGAGGATCAGGGTCGCAAGATCGACGAGTATGGCAACGTTGTACAGGAAACTGATGAATATGGCAACCCGGTTCATGCAGCAAGTGTCACCTACATAACCTCCACCACCGGTGGTCTTGGGGATGACTCTAACAAGCAACATGATACCAGTAATGTCTACGGTGCAGACACCCGTAGACAACACGGAACTATAGGTGACACCGGTAGACAGCACGGAACTACCGGTGGTTTTACTGGTGACACCGGTAGACAATATGGCACTACCGGAGGTTTTACCGGTGACACCGGGAGACAACATGGGACTACCGGTGGGTTTACCGGTGACACCGGGAGACAACATGGGACTACCGGTGGTTTTACCGGTGACACTGGGAGACAACATGGGACTACCGGTGGGTTTACCGGTGACACTGGGAGACAACATGGGACTACCGGCGGCTTTACTGGTGGTGACACTGGTCTGGGAGGCCCTTACGTTGGAGCCAACACCGCTGATACAGGGACTGGTCCTAGAAGTGGAACCACAGGTGGCAGCGCCTATGGATCGGGTGGCGCTGGTGGTGGTTATGGAAGTGGAGCTGGAGCTGGTGGAGCTGGGTATGGTATGAACACAGGGGGAGCACACAGTGATGAAAGGTATGGAAGGGAGTATCGTGAGCATGATCAGTCTCGTGGAGATCATGACAAGAAAGGGATAGTGGACAAGATTAAGGAGAAGCTTCCCGGAGGACACAGTGACAACAAGTAGAGACATCATGGGTGTGCATGCATGCGTATATATACATAGTATAATTAAAGATGTTATATTGTTGTGTTTTTGAATAAGTTTGCTGCATATATACGTACTCGTACAGTACTGTCTTGTCGTGTAAATGTGGTGGATCTTGTATATGGTTATAGTGTATGCAAGAGGAATAAAAGGTGCATGCATGCAAGGGAAACAAAGAAGGCATAGATGTTCTGCCAATGGATATGTAAAACCTACCCTGTTGTAGAGCAGGGTGCTTCAGTTGTGTGTTTTGAATTTTTCAATGAAGCAACTTTTTCTTTCTTTCTTTCTTCACCTTTCCTTTATCACCTTCCTAATCTATCTTTTAACATGAATAGGGAAGAGAATAATTGTTGGAAATAATCACTGGTTTTCTTAAAAATTTAATGTAGGTACATTCATTGGAAATAATCACTTACACATTGAATGCATTTTTTATTCTGTTAATAAAACAATAGGTACATTCATCACATAAGGAGAAGAAAACAGTTATGATAAGTTAGTAATTTGAGAGCTAATAAAGAAATAGAGAAAGCAAATGCAAAGAAACAAAAAATAATACATGTCATATATATATATATATATATATATATATATATATATATATATATATATATATATATATATATATATATATATATATATATTTCTCTCATACCAGACATGTTTCTATTATTCTATTTGATTCTGGGTGGCTAGAAGAGTCCAATTATTGGGGATTGGTTTCTGGTCTTCAATTTCTTCGCTCAAGTCTTGAATGTCTAAAATCTCAACTCTTCTGTTAGTTTTTTTCTTTATCTTGATTGCCACATCTTGTGGGATGAATCTTCCACATACAATTACCCTTGTCTGCTGCTTCTCAAGGAGATGGCTGTCTAACTCTATCACAGTCAAACAAATAAACAAAATCCACAATTCAAATCTATGGCACAACTATAACAAGTTACTGCATAGAAATTAAGAATGATCACTGATACCTTTAGACAAAAGTTACAAAACCATTTTTGTGAAATTTCAATAAGTTTCTGAACAAGTAAAAATGTTATATTCCATATTCCTCTCTGAACTGAAATCCAAACATGAACTAACCTGGCATATCAAGAATGACTCTCTTGACTTTTCTGTAACATCCACTGCAATCAATATTGATCCTCATCACCATGCAGTAGTGCTGCAACCCAAAAGAAACAAAGTTATTCAGATAGCATTTTAGCATTTCTGAACTCTTTAGGTAACTAGAAGATGGTGGTTAGTGTTTGCCTTCACTGTCATGAAACCAGTTAATTGGGAAGAGATAGAGAGACAGCTACAGCAGGAATTTGAAAAATCTAAATAGTATGAATGAGCTGGGAAAAGAAAACTTAATCTTAAAGAGTATGCAACAAGTTTTGAGAGTCAAAAAGGGTTTATAATGAGCTGGTTAGCATTTTCCTTGGTGATGCTTCTTTTAATTTGCTGAATCTGATTCTTTCTGTGAGTAGCTAGGCAAATGTAGCTTACTTTGTCACATTATTCCGGACTTCTTTGTTACCGTTTTGTGCATGCCACTACATAAACAAAGGAAACTTTCTTTTGGAAAAGAAGACATAAAGATCATACTTATGTTAGAATGAACTGATCAGCATGCAAATGTTTAATATCAAGCAAAGACTTTTGGTTGTGTGCTATTTGAACTTATCTTATTTAACATGTAAAATGTCATTTTTTGTTATTATCAAACATTTCACATAATGGAGTAAATGGGTATCTATCTTGTCAAGCCAACTCTATTTTGAGTTTTTTGTAGAGACATGTGAACTTGTTCCTGACTTGACTTCTGTATCAGATTTGACATTTATGTTCTTATGTTTTTCATTTAAAAATAACCATTAAAACAATTTAATCATGGAAGTATATTATTCTAATTATGTGTAGAAAGTAAATAAAAAGGATAAAAGGAAGGAATGACAGAGATAGAATAAGTACTGGTTTTTGGTTTATCAGTGTTTATTCAAAATATCTTATAATCAACGTTGAGAGAACTCTACAGTGAAATTATTGACTTTTATAATAACCATTTTAAAAGTTCCATGCAGAGTTTTTAATTGATTTATAATGTAAAAAGTTTTAGATGCAGAAAAATTGAAGTACTGTAACTCTGTCTTACATTTTAAGCTTTTAAAAGAGTTAGTTTATGACAGGAAGAAACAAGAAATTCATGTTAGATGGAACTCACACATAATGTATGGAACAACTCACACAGAAAAGTGATCATTTATCTATTTAGACACCTTCCATGAACACTAACACAAATTAGAAAAATGGTTTCTCTGGATAATTTCTTCTTTGTCCCAAATTTGTGTCAGATTATTCTCTTGCTGTTTATTTTCAATCTTCCCAACATATTTTCACAAGACTCTAGCCCTTCAAACCCCACCATAGCTCAATGCACTTCAACCCTAATTTCTCTTATTCCTTGCACCCCATTTGTGCAGGGTACTGTCCCTTCTCCAGGGTCACTATGTTGTGGCAACCTCAAACAGATCTACAGCCAAGAGCCACATTGTCTTTGTCTTTTGCTCAATGGCACTACCTTCAGTTCTCTTCCCATCAACAGGACACTCGCTATGCAGTTACCAGCTCTTTGCAACCTTCAAGTTAATGCCAATATCTCGACCTGTTTAGGTTGCATAAATTCTCACATTTAATCTAAATTCATATATTATTGTAAATAAGTTATTACTTATATTTGAACTGTGTTATTTTAAATAATTTTGTGACATTTTTGTGTTGAATTGACTTTTCCTTCATTTCTTTGACTCAGTGAATCAAGTGCAGAGGCCTGCAACAGCTCCTCGTCCTCATGTTTCCTCAGGCACAAAGAACAATTCCACTGTTATAGGTAAACAACACCTTTTTTTCTTTTTTTCCCTTTTACAAATCTCCTACTTTCTTGTATTTTTATTTAACAATTTCTTTTGAAGTAATTAAACAAATATAAACCTTGCTTATGACTTTTAATGGTCTTGCTCTTTTGTATTTGTAGCTTCTCCTGCATTTTCAGTTCCACCAACCCCTGTCATGATGGGATTTGGGTTTCGAAGTAACGAAGCTATCAACTTAAACATAATGAAATCATTAGTTGATGTTATTACTGTAGCAATATTACTTTTTATTTTAGTAACATAATGATGTAATATTTGTAGTTGAAAAAATATTTTTATATTGCAACAGTGTTTAGATGTTTTATGTAAAACTGTAACCTTTTAAATTTACTTAGATTATGGTGGTATTTAACAGAAATTTTATAATTATACTATATCATTTTTACATTCTCTTACTCATTGAATTATATATATATATATATATATATATATATATATATATATATATATATATATATATATATATATATATATATATATATAAGATTTTCATTTCAATGGTGTTGGTATGCAACATAGACTGAAGATTTTCATCAATGATATGTGAGCAATCACATGAAATACCCCTACTTACTAACAATGCATATACACGTATAATTAACTCACTTGATCTAATCTATCTCAGAAGTGATACACTATAAAAAGGTATACAAGTAGAAGCATTGCCTTACAAATTTAACTCAGAAAGAGTTTGAATTCATTTGTCTGCATTGATATGCCAAAAACAAGGCATATTTGCAGTGTCTATGAAGACTCTAATCCAAACTAGGAGCCACCTCTGTTGGATTGGAATCAAATACATCAGAATCATATGCATCAGTATCTTCAAAAACATCGCTGGATCCTGAACTGGAGTTTGCACCGGACTCTGCACTAGACTCCACTCCAGTACTCACTCCATACTTTCTTTCCATCTCTTCCCTCACTTCTTTTGATGGTTCCTGATATGTAAAACAACCATATAGAGAAAAACATACCTGTAATGACAGTGAACATAAACACATCCAAAGATTCAGTAAAGATATCCATGATACCCTGGACACTACCAAAATTTGCTCGAGATCAAAGCAAGTTCATAACAGACATAAATATTTCTATGGTGTGGTTTAATATTACAATTTAAAACCTTGACTGAACTATCATAGACATTGAGTGTTAAGAAAGAAAACAGCTTCAAAACTTTCGGTATAAATTAAGAGTCTCATTATGTATCTAATAACATATACGTGGTGAGTGGATTCACCAACAAAAATCTCCATCCATTCCCCTTAAAAATACAGGCATCCAAACAAATCCAAGGGTAAAAGAATAGCATCATTCTCTAACATTTAAAATGAAAATCAAAATACTTTTCCCACAATCAGAGAAGAATCTTCAACTTCAGCCAGTTCAGGATTGTTCCAATTCCAACTTAACAATAAGCGGTCAGGAGTTCAAGTTTTAGATATAGAATTTGCTAAATAATAATATCTATTATATTATTCTGTTCGAGCAAAACTGACTCCGAGAAACTCTGTTCCATTGAATAAAACATCTACAACTAAATGCTCCCTAATCAATTTCTACTTATAGATAGACCCGTTACCACAACATTATCAACGGCTAAGAGGGTGTTATAAACTTCTTCCACCAACCTTAAGTTAACTTACATGAGCATTTTCATTTAACTTTTCCAGAGTTTAATCCGTGCAAAGGTTAATCTATTTCGAAATAACTAACTTTATCTTCTTTTTGGTTTTCACTTATGGTGTTTATCCGAATACTTATGGTGTTTTTTTATGGAATTAACATAAGTCAAACTATTACAAGTAACTAAACTAATTTAAAACTAAGATTACAACATTTTTCCCAGAAGTAATAACACGTTTGCAACCTCAACAAACATTATATTGACTAAACCTAAGCAAGTAGTTTAGAATTGAAATCTGAACTACGCGATTATGTCAAACACTGAACTATAATTTCATGAACAAACAGCAACACTTTCAAGAATAATAAGAAGAAGAAACTAAGTTGAATAGAGTAATTAGTTATATATACCGCGACACCGAAGCCAATAATCCAAGAATACTTGACGAAGAAACCGAGCAAGTCCCACTGCGGTCCTTCCCAGAAATCCGGTTCTTCCCGGAGAAGGTCATTCACCTTGTTGTAAAGGGCAACGAATTCCTCGTCCATGGGCTCTTCGTCTTCGACCTCCGCCGTGGCTTGCGGTTCCGTTACGGCGCGGAAACGACGCGACTCGGAGGAGAACTTCTTCGCGCACGCCACGTGTAGGTGATTTCTTGGCGTTTGAATTGGCGAAGGAAAGAAACGGGTGTAGCGAGTGGTTGCGGTAGTGTTGCCGCAGGGGATTATCGCCGCGCCACTCCCAATGGGCACGGTGAACGCCATGGGTGGATGAGAATGCTCGCAACGGATATCGATATCGATTGTGTTTTTAACTAACTTATGTTGCATTGCATTGCTTTTTTTTCATATATTAAAAAAATTGAATATTTTCAATAATTAATAAGGAAATATATTTTGAAGTAGAGTAGACAAAAAATTGAGACAAATACTAAAAAGTATATTAAACTTGTGAAAAAAAAGTATATTTAGTAAAAGTAAAATAAAATGAGAGAAAAAAGTGAAAAGTATGAAAGGGTATGCATTCGGTTTAAACGGAAAAAGAAAAAAGGAAAGAAAATTGTTATCTTATAGTGAACTACTTGTTTAATTACATCTTATATATTGTATTTTTTAAATATAACTCACTTAATTTAATTAACAAAGTTAATTATAGTTGCTTTATAATTTAGTATACTTTTTTTTCTAGAAATAAACATCGGGGATAATATAACTAATTGTGGAAAAGTCATAATTTATAATGTTACACAAATAATTACGACTTTCGCATACTTAGCTACCAACAACTTTCACTAAATTGAATGTCTTGTTACATTTTGAAAGGACTTGCTTTCGGTGTTTAATATAAGTGTGTGAAATAATTGAAAAGTGAAAATTAAATTTGATTAACATTTAAACTCCAACTTAATTAATTAATAGTTAAGTATATATGGGATGTATGTGGTTAGTTTTAGATTTTATCAAACAGTAGTAGTTGTTGAGATAGAGTTGAGAGGTGAGAATAGTGTTTTTGAGTGGTGTATTTAGAATGGAGTTAGATTTGCAAGTTACGGGCTGAAGTTAAAATATCGTCAAACAATAAAGGGCCGGCCTTATAAATAGTTGCATGATTTTTATTTTTCATTTTGTAGATTTACTATGTACATAACTTAACTGTTTACTATATTAATGGGTTTCTTTATATTAATTTTAGGGATAAATATGTTTTTGGTCTCTTAATTTTAAGTGAATTTTGAAATTAGTCATTTGAAACTTTGAACTAATTTAGTCCTTCATCTTTCGAAATATGTGGATTTAGTCATTTTAACTAAATTTTATTAAGTTTATTTGACATTTCAAACGCATTTTATAATAGTATTTGACTTAACATTAAAATAAAATGTGTCAAACAGTATAAACAACTCAAATACAATATTGAAATACGTACAAAATATCACATAAACCTAACAAATTTTGATTAAAATGACTGAATTTACATAGTTCGAAAGATGAAAGACTAAATTAGTTTAAAGTTTCAAAATAAACTAATTTCAAAATTAACTTAAAGTTAATGAATTTTACGTATGTTGCTTATATAAAAAAGGCCAATAAACATCAGAGGAGAGTGTATATTATTATTTGAGCTAAAAGTTATGTTATATAATATTGTGATAAAGATTTGTGTAGTCTCATTCTTTACATTATCTTATTTTTTAATAAATTTTCATGATAAATTATTAATGAGTTTTGAAATGTTAATATGGTTGAAATATCAAAATTTATAATAATACTTAACATTAATTTTATAATAATACTTAACATGATTTTATTTAAATAGAGGTATTTTACAATATTGGATCATCCTTTTCAAGATTGGAAGAGAAAAAAGTTAAAATAAAGGGTAAACACAAGAAGCCGAATTTCTTAAATAATTTATAGGCTTGTATATTGATATTTTGATTAGATTAGGTGTTGATGAAAGTAAATAAAAAGTTGAGGATAAACCATCTTAAAAAATATTGAAGAATTTAAGTTTTATTTTATAAGAACTTTGTAGAAAGTATGGAGTTATTACAATTTGAATTACATTTATTAATTTTTATTTATGTTTTAGGTTTATAATATTTTAATTATTTACCTCTTGCGATTTTTCACAGCACTCTACGATTTGTATATTTCATTTATTTACTTCTCTTTTCATAATAGAATCCCCATATTGACTTTATGGCAAGAAGTAAATTATTTTTTTATGACAAAGGCCAAGCAACAAATATTTATTTCAATTTATTTCGCTATGTCACCATCATGATATAGTGGGTAAAATTAATTATTATTTATTATCCAAATATATCACCATCATGTACAATTTCTTTTTTTCTTTTTTTTCGTAAACAATCAAATGACATCAGTGACTGCTTTTCTTCCTATCAAATAAATCTACAAAATAATCCCTTCTCCCTTTTTTCCTTCTCACTTTCTCAACCAAACAAAAACATAGAAGTTTCACCATTTCAGCACAAAAACAAATCCTTTTCAAGTTATCACGTAACAACCATTAATAAACAAGGTGTTACGTAACGTTAACCAGTAATACCACCTTTTTCCTTTTCTCTCATAAAAGCAAATTGCAAGTGACCCTTTACATAAATTCATAATTTGTTGCACAATCTTTCTTAAAAAAATGATATTTATATTAGAATGAATCTTTTCAATTTTGCAAAATATTCATGTGTAACCCAAAAAACATACTAGATTTGTAACATTAGTAATATACTTAAATAACATTTATTTTATTTTTTATTTTTATATTCCAATAATTTCATACTCATTACAATTTTTTTTTAAAAGGAAGGATAAACATAATATAACAAATCTCATAAAATACTTCTTGAATCTTGTTGGGTAAAACAGTAATTAAAAGAATCTTGTACCAAAGTAATGAAAAAACGTTGTTTAACACAGTTAAACACTCTTCAGCTCAGAACATAATTTTTCTTTCATAAATAAAACAAAAACAAAACGCGAATTTTTAAAAAACAAAACTGAAACAATAAAACGGTGTCGTCAAAGAGTCCAGTTTGTTTCAATTGAATTCATCAAGAAAAAAACGAAGCAACAAACAAATCTTAACCCTACAACTTTTCACATCTAAACCTACATTTCTGTGCTACTTTTCTTTTTCCTCTCCATACCCCCAAATTTTCCTAGATTTACATTTCCACCCCTACGAACCATTTCACTACCCCACCACAAAACTTCGCCACCACCTTCACCTTCACCGGCGTTACTGCCACCACTTACATAGCCTGTAACGACTCCGATCGCCACAAAACATCCGCAGGCGAATCCGCATAATCGAACAACCCATCCAAGGTGACAAAACCCCCAGCGCCACCGTCACTCTCCGCCATCGCGAATCCAGAACCAAACCCAAACGCGTCAAAACCCGGAACATAATCATCAAACCCATTAAACCCGGCAAGCTCCACCAATGCCGGGTCAACCCGACCCGGTTCCTCAGCTGCAGCCTCAGTCGGCGGCAACCCCAGCTCGTCGTCAGAAGCTTCGAGTAGATACCCAAGCTTAGTCTGCAAGTCAGGCACCTGGGTCGGGTCACTCAGGCCACTCGGGTCCAAAGCCGGAGCCTTGATTTCATCCTCGAAGCTTTTGATGACCGAGTCGAGACCCTGCACGGTGTCACGGTCGGGCACATTGTCGGCGTCATCAAGCATGTTAAAAATGTCATCTTGAAGCTGCACGTCGGAGTGTAGGACCGAGTGGAGCTGAGACTCGGACGAGTCAACTCGGGGAATCTTACACTCGGGCGACTCAGACGAGTCGTCGTCTCGAACTCGCTTCTTTGTGGTTTCCTCCATTGAAGAAAAGAAAAAGAAAAAGTCGAAAAAAAGAGTGTTTTTTTTTTAGAGAGAGAAAAGATGAAGAGTTTGGGTGGGAAGAAAGAGAAAGGGTGAAGGGTATTATATATAAGGGTTGGAAAAGTGGGATAGGCTTTGTCTACTTTAATTCCTAATGCAAGATAGTGACAGGCGCGTGCATATCGCTGCATAATAAAACACAACTCCATTCACGGACGTCTCCTTCTTTCTCTCTCTATCTTCTTTTTTCTTTCACACAAACACTAACTTTTTTTAATATTCATAACAAAATAATTACTTTTTTTAATATTCCCAACATTGTTTATCAAGTAAATCAAGGGATTTTGGTCAATACCAATGATTCTGCACTTTTTTTTCCTTGGACAAAATCCCAATTTTAATTCCCGGAAATAGAAAAATTATCACACAGACACATAGATCCTATTTTATTAAATAAATAAATCAGCGAGTATGATATTTAATTCAAAAATAAGAATAAATAAAATTGGGATAAATAAAAGTGTGTCGTTCTGAATTTTTTCCTTTTTGGCGTGTAAGATCCGTTGGCCATTATTGCAGATAGCTGATTTTTCTTTTCTGGCAATAAACTAAATTTAATTCGGGTTTGGGTTCCGGCGTGGGGACCACGTAATAGGAAACATCATGTGTGTTTTTTTTTTCTTTTTTTTTTATTAATTTGGTTTATTTTTGAAAGTTTGAGATTTGGTGGAGTGGTCAGTGGGTCACACCACAGGTGGTGGTAGATTCTTGGGTTGGGTTGATTTTGTTTTTTTGGAATATATATTTATTATTATTATTTGTAGAAAGATTAGATATGGGTTTGTTGCTTATTTTTTAATGAAAGATGAAAGGCATGGAAAGAAAGAAGGTTCTAGTGAGGCTAGGGTTTTGAAAAGAGTACTGAGGGTGTTGGATTGTCCTAGAACCACCAACCACTTGCCTTTCACCTTCAATCTCTATCACATGTATTAATTAATCTTCTTTCTTCTATTATTTTTTAATCAATTAATCATCACACATCAAAATTTCTTATTCACACAATATATAAAATACACCATCACAAATATAAGAATGTCTTACATCCATTTCTTTAACTTTTATTTTTTATAAAAAAAAATATTTAAACAAATATGAATTTAATATACTTATTAATTAAAAAATGTATTATTGTTTCTGCATATGTGTGTATAATACATTTGTTGGTCTCATATTTGTACTCAAATAAGTTGTCGTGTTAAGTTAAGACACCGCAATCATAATGATAATAAAAGATTGATAAACTAAAATGTAAAATAATTGATTGAGTACTATGTAATATAAGGTATGAGGAATGACATAATTGATGTAATAAATTATTAACTTGTTTACAATTATTGTTCACCAAAGAACAAACATGGAAGAATTATGCTACTATTAATAAAACAATAGATATTTGATAAATCTATTTAATTATAAAATAAATCAAATCATTAAGATGAAGTTATTATGTTTCAAAGATTTTTATACAATTGAGTGACTTAATTTTCTTAAAATTAAATAAAACACCAAACATATTATCATATATTTTTAAATTGTTTAAATTTATTTTGAAACACGTTAATTATTTTAACCGTAACATACGAAATGTAATAAATTATAAATAGTTTTTTAAGATGTTTTACAGTTTCATTACATTTTTATCATATTGTTTCTTTTTTACGAGTAAAATAATTTTTCACAAAACTTATACTCTATATCCATTTTAAAAGCAATTCTCTGGATAAAGATGTATTTTCAAATTCATATTCTATATACATTTCAGAAAAAAAAATGAAAAGTAACACTTTAATTGTACACTAATTATATCTTTTAATTGTAAATTATTACAAACTGAGTTAACTTCAAATAAAATGTCATACCGAATATTTATGTTTAACAAAATTTAAAGTTTTATAGTTCATAAATTACTAAATCATCAACTTTACTCTTTTATTTTATGATCGTCTCCAATTTTAGCTAGTTCAAATACAACATCTCTTACTCAATTTTAATGCAACAGTATTTTAGAAGGAAGAAACAATGAGGCAAAAACAATAAATTGATGAAGAGTCACATAAAATTGATTAGTAAAATAATATAATGTGTGTTTGGTTTCGTTTCATTCTGACGTATAATTAATTTTTTTCACCACAAACAAAATCAGTGTATGTTTGGTTTCAAAATCAATATGAATGTCAAAAATTAACATTTAAAGAGAAGTAATTGCTTCTCCATCATTGAATCAATTCAACTCAAAATCAATAAGCATAATCAAACACATTATAGATGACAAATCAGTCTTTTTTTCTTTAAAGATAATAATGATTTATTGAAAAAATTATTAACTTCTTAAATATCACTTTTAGTATCAATAAAATTAACACTCACTCGTAATATTTTAATGAAATTTTATTCTCAAACATAATTTTACAATTAATTTAATGGAGATACATATTAATGTTAAAAAAAATTAGAAGACTTGAGGTAAGAAATTTAGCTCCGTTATTTTGTATACAAAGAAAAAATAATATATAAATAAATGATTCTTTTACAAAATTAATGCGTTTGAAAATTAATTTAACATTTTATTGTATTGGTATATTTTATCCTAGCAATTTCTACTATTTGGAAGTTTTGGCTAAATACATTATTTATATTAATTTGAAACTCAACTTTTACCATGAGTGTAAGCCCTTTTTTTGTTTTTTTCTGTCCCAAAAAGGGTTGGATATAACCTTTCGTAGGCTCAAGGTCAGTCCCTCTGAAGGACCCCAATACCCTGTCAGTCCCCTCACAATCTCACTTTACCTTTGTTTCAGAAAAATAGTTTTTCTCTCATATCTTCCTACGAAAACAGAAGCTCTGCTAGGGCATAGAGAAACTCCATCTTCGAGCTAGCTCATTTGTTCTCCTCTGGTAAGTTACTCCTCGAATTTGTAGTGGCCTTTTTCCCCTCTCTTTTTCTAGTTGGATGTCTTGTTGCGTTTAAGGTTCATTCTCTTACTCAAGTTTGGGAACTGGGGTTTTGTTTCAGTTCACCATCCTAGTTTGTGGAGTTGTTGTGCCTAAGTCGTGCTCTTTAAGTTGTTGTTCCTTTTCTAGCATCAAAAAGGTAAGGGAAGCTAGGCCTTTTCTTTTTGTAATTGTAAGTACTTGGTATATTTCTGCTCTATTTCATGCTTGGGATGATTTAAAAGTGTTGTACTTGTATATGAATGAACTGTTTGGTGAGAGTTGTCTATTTGTGGTGCTGCATGTGTGAAACCGTGGGGGAGAACTGGTATTCTCGCCTAAACGAGCTCGTCTCACCTAGGCAAGAATAGCAGAAACTCGCCCTGGTGCATTCGAGCATCTCGCTAAGGCGACAAAAGCTTGTTTTGAGCGATGCCTTGCCTCGCTCAAGCGAGAATGGCTCGCCCAAGAGAGTACTCGAGGAAAGCCAGTGTGCACTGCTCGCGTCCTCGTCCAGGCGAAGGGTTTTTATTTTGGGTGAATGACGATCTCGCCCAGGTGAGCTGGTCTCGCCCAAGCGAGGGCTTGCAGAGTGCCACTGTTACAGACCTCGCCCAGGCGAGAATGCCTAGCATAAGCGAGGCAGTTGCTGTAGCCTAGGCGAGGGCTTCTATCCTAGGCAAGAATGGTGCAAATTGGTGTTGTATACTCTGGCTTACTTTGTGTGTGTGGCTATTTATCTCAAACGTACATGATTATGGTGAAATTTCATGAGTTGCATGAGTTGTATGCACTAGAATTTGTATTTAACATGAGGAAAACATGGGATTCTGTTTGGTTGGTTGAGAGCGTGCATGAGAATTAAATGTTGAGATAACCAGTGGTGGTTATGGTATGCGGATCATGAAATTTGTATGTGTTAGGCGTAATTCCGTGAGTCTCGTGGGGAGATCTCATGGTGGCGCGTAGTGTATATATCAAGATATGGATTCAAGTAAGGACCGCATCCCGAAACTCTAAAGGGTCAGTGAGTCTCATGTAGAGCAAACTGACCCAAGTGGTGAGAGTAGCGGGAGGCCCTATTCTCTGGCAGGATAATGGCCTTAGACGCTTGAAGGCTAACCTTGTGTGTGGTAGGGTGAAACCCATTGGCAATGACTCTGCAGAGCAGTAGAGGCCACCACAAGTGCAAGCGTCCAGTGAATCCGATCTTACTATATTTATCCGGATAATTGAGTCATAGTGTCCTGCTTGTCTGCTATACCATGATTCTTTGTGCTCGTTGTGTTGCATGCTTGAACTGTTTAAGGATTCGTCTGCTATAATATGTTATCTTTAAATTACACTAGCTTACCCTTTCTTTTCGTGTGTTTTCTTGCCTTGATTCTTTTCCTTTTGCAATGATCACCTTATGGTGGGAGCAGATGGGAAGAAGCATGGAGATGGATCTGATGGTGGTACTGGGGCTGCGTAGTTGGGACCAGTTATCTGTAGCAGAGCAGTTTTTATGGCTATAATGTCCTTCTTCGTGTAATTTCATGCTCTAGAGGAACATCGTCTTTTTGTAAAACTGTTAGCCTTCCTTTGTGTTTGTTTATGGCATGGTGGTATGCCCAAGTTTGCTCTCACAGTACACTCTTGGATGACTGTAATAGTTACCTTTCTTATATTTTATGTTCATCTGATTGCTTCTCATTATTATAATCATGCGATATTTTATTGAGTAGATTATTCTATTTAAATGGGATGTCACAATAAAAGTCAAATAAACATGGAAGAATTTGTTTTTCTTAGTTTTTTTTTTATAGTTTGAAGCATTCTATAATGTAACTTAATCATTTAATTTATTCAATTTTTTACTTTTTTTACTACACTATTTTTTTTACTTTAGATTACACTAAACTAATCGGTCTATTTATATAAAATTATTATCTAAATATAAAAAATGTTAGTGTGACTTAAAGTTATTAAAGAACACACTTTTATAAATGATTGATTATTTAAGCAATATTGTTTTAAATGTTATCCTTAAAAAAAATTCCGAGAAAATAATAAAATTATGTTACTTTTTTCTCAATTATACTATACATTATGTATTATTATGTATTATGAATTATTCCCTTATACATATAAATAAATTATGGTCTCATTCATATTTACAAACATTAACTATATAAGTAAATGAATTAACGTTTAAATATAAGTTAAATTTTCTTTTATTTTCATTTACAAAAATAAGTTATTGAAAATATGGCTTAAATAAATTTGTTTTCTTTATTTGATTCTCTTTCTTTGTACATATCAAGCTTTTGGTACCTTTTTTAATGAGAAAAAAACAGTTCTTATCCACTTGGGCATTGATTTTAGTACTTTTTTTCCTTTGAAAAAAAATGTTGTCATTTACTTTAACATTGATTGGGATGCATTCTCCCACCTACTTTTCTTATGTCCTTTTTTTTTCTATACTTTCTCACTTGTCAGATCCATCAAGTGAAATATGTAGTAATTTTATTTTCAGTCTATTATTAAGTAATACGTATTTCATAATTTAACAATTAAAAATTTGTATTAAATAAAGATGGTTTTTTTAAGAATTTCTATTAATATTAAATGCTATATTTTAGAAAATATATTATTAAGTTCTTAAAAGTTATTTAGATGATTAAAGAAAAATCATTGAGAGTCAAGGAATTTTTGTTCTCATAAATAATATAAATATTTTGAACCCTCACTCAAAATTAGAATTAGTCTTTTTTAAAAATATTTGAACTAGTTTAATCTCTCATTTTTTAAAATATTTCAACTTAATTGTTTAAATCAATTTTTTTAAATTTATTTAACGTTTTAAACGCATATATAATTTAGTATTGAAAAAAAAAATGTAGAATGATATAAACAAACTAAAATACTATAAGAAAATGTATTTAAAACGTCAAATTAATTTAATAAAATTAGATTAAAAATAATAAATTCACACATTTACAAAATTAAGAAACTAAATTAATTTAAATTTTTTTAAAATATTAGTTATAATTTTTATTAAAAGTTAAAAGATAAAATATATATTTAACCTTTTACGACTTTTGTGAAGGTTTCATTGTTAGAGAGGGTTTGAATTGAAGAATATATATATATATATATATATATATATATATATATATATATTATTTTTTATCTCATATATA
>Ga0209589_1000600_pt1 | contig 51983 bp, 32 predicted proteins | sample CowpeawhiteBW_FD_187525 | JGI IMG/M metagenome (GOLD analysis project Ga0209589, IMG submission 187525) | Root nodule microbial communities of legume samples collected from California USA - Cow pea white BW (SPAdes) (version 2) | ecosystem: Host-associated > Plants > Roots > Nodule | place: USA...
CCCACAATATATAAACATGTTTCCAGAAAACATCATACCACTTAATCCCATGAAAAGAGACACTGCAGCAACAATCCAGAAGGAGAAAGCGTTTCAGGAAAGCACAGAAAACAATTTAAATATTAGAAGAAATACAGTCTTAATTACCCGTCTGTGCAGATAATAGGAAGAAATCTCATAAGCAGCTGCACACGTAAAGATATTGATGCTCGCAAAGCAGCAGGAGAAAGTGGAGAAGAATCCGGAGTAGGTGTTGGTCTTCTGGCTAAACCAGGGCTGCCACTTCTTATATTTTTGCGGCTATTTACTTTGTTTGTCTGACCTTCAGTTGCAGGAGTACTTACTGGCTTAGTTGGTCCTCGGGTAACTACAGCTATCTGTTGCTCAATATAATTTAATTGTTTGATCAAATCACTTGCAAAGGAATTTCTAGATTCGTCAGAACTTTGATCTATGCATGGAAGAATTAACTCAAGAAGAGCCCTCTCAGTCCCATGCTGCTGCTTACTGGTAGATCTTTCAGGGTCAAACACTAGAGAGAACCCTTTTGTGGACCTTTTCACATCCATTCCCTCTTCAACAACTTCTCCTTCTTCAAGAGGAATAGAATCAACTTTCTTTTTATCCCCCTTGAGAGTAACTGGATCTTTACGTGGGGTGCACCAACCCCAGGGTTCAGAAAACTGTGTCTTAATGGAAAATCTTTTAGACTCTGCAATGTTAATCAGTCGTTGCCTAATAGTCTTCCGACCAAAGAGGACATCTTGTCCCGCAAGGAACCATTTAGCCTGTAACAACATTGAATCCTCTAGAGACTTCCCAAAAAGATGAACCACCTCCGAGAAAAGGGGTGCAGCATCAGGTCTAACCAGCAACCTTGTCAGAATTATTTCAATGAAATTGTTCTCATTCTCAGAAGCACCACTCTTCTCTAAACTAGGTGAGGACAACTGTATAGCGTCAGCTAGAGATATATCATGCATCTTCATTTTCTCAATGAGGGCCTGTTCATTTAAAAGCAGCCTGAGTTCAACCCATTGCCAATGAAACTTGGCAGGCTGCAAAGCATCTAACACATCCACAAGCTTATCCTGTAGTGTAGATTCACTATCAGTAAAATCAACTTTAGATTCACCATGTCCAGAATTCCTGCTTCCTTCATCCTTTGTATAAATAGATTGAGGCATCTTACAATCAATCATGGCATTTAGAAAATGTCTAGCACGGAGGGGAATAAATGCCACAGATTTTGAATGAATATCAGAGCCATTCAACTCTAGCAGGGTTGCAAACTCTGCATCAGTCATGTTTGCAGCCATAAGATCATAAAGACCCTGACAATCTCTTAAGCACACATCTCGGAACGGCAAATGTTTTATTGCATCGCTTATGGCCATTGTTAAAGACTGATAAAGTTGATTCATATCTTCACGGAATGCTACATTGGCATTCATAACAAAAGGCCGCCACATAACAAACGAAAATATTGAATAGGCAGGTGGAAAGACCAATGATAGAGAAAGCATCCGCTGCATCCTTGAAAGAGCAACAATGGACGGTTCATCCAAGAGATCAACCACTAAGCCTTCACAGATGGTTCTACAGTTCCCAACAAGCAATCTAAACCAATGGACATGAACTTCAACTGAACTATCCACCTTAAAAGCCCCAACTGAACGTACACTCCCATTTGAATTGGATCTTGTGCTTCTTACAAATTGTACAACATCCAGGCCCTCCTTTAATCTGAGAATGGTTACTATTCTTTCCAGGCTCACCACACCAGATATGATTGCACCAACAACAAGTGAAGAAACAGCAGCACTAATTTTTGTTGTTCTTGCAACCACAATTTTGCTACTGTTGTTTGAAACATCACTTGGAATAGTACCAGTATCATGGGTTTCAGGTGACATTTGAAACTGGGCCCGAGAAGCTTTACTTGGAGCAAAAACTCCAGCAAGAGCAGTAGAAGCTTCCATTGCAAGAGCAATCTCAAATACACGGCTTTGGCGTTCTCCCAAGGCCTCCTTAAGCAAGCACAAACAGGTTATATGCATTCGCAAAATGCATTTAGCATAGTTCAAAGAGCTTGTAGCCAATGACATATTTGAATGGTTACTTCCAGCTGAAAAATCTGGCAATTTTGCCAAAGTTGGACCAACACTGCCAACAATGGCAGAAACAGCAGAAGTAACCAAAGATGGATCCCCTTCTTGAGCAGCACCACCAGTCTGCCGTATGCAATCTATCAGACCCACAACTATTTGTTGAGCAATTTGATACCCATTATCCCATTTTTCAAAAGCAGGACCTTTGGGTGTACCCGCAGCAAATAGCTTCCTGTCTTTTCCGAAAAGATATTGAAATGCTTCTTCCACATTACGCTGTACAACATCTCTCATTCCTGAACCTACTCTGGATGGCAACCGGCCACCACTTATCTTTTGACGGAAAAAGTCATCAGGGTCCTCAACTCCAGCAGGAACGCCAAATGGAAGCCCCAACTCTCCATCAACTGACCGTCCAGACTCAATTTCAAAAGCCAGTCTCTTATCACATGTACTCTTGAAATTTTTCTCCCACTCACTGACACTAACCACATTGCCATACTTTTTTAACAAGTGGCGAGCAAAAGCTAGAGCACCTGAACCTGAAACCCTTCCGTTAGATGCCATAATAGCGGCAGCACGCTGCATTATAGATGACAGAGTTTCAGGAATAAGATCAGCTGCAGCAAGAATGTTCTCATACCTACATCAAATACAATGGGACAGACAGACCAAACAAAATTAAATTGTATGTAAAATCCAATAAAAAAAGTTTAAACAAAAAATCCAAGTTAGCATAAAGATGAAAAGCCGACTTGCTCAGATTAAAAAATATTGAGGGAGATAGTTGGGAGATCATATGAAGTCCGAGTAAAATTACTTAATTAAACCTATAAGACAAACAAGAGAGCACAAGTAGCACCGACTTGGAAATGTTTAACAAGCATTTGTTAAAAAAAATCAAATAAACACATCTCATGGCACATTAAGAGCCACAGTTACTTAAAACACAGCGAACACCACAAGGATTAGAACTGATAAAAGAAACAAAATAACAAATTATGGCAGAATAGACCCACAAAAATACAAAATTAAGTTGAATACAACCTTCTTAACGATGATAACAGAAAAGCCTCACTAACATCACAAGCTTGGTTCTCCACATTCCTTGGTAGCATTAAAACATTCCTCCCACTATGAATAGTAGAATTAGGGCTACTATAAACCTTTGGCAGCAACCATAAGAGGAATTTGACAGCTGAGACTAAATCATCTGACACATCCATCAGGTAAAGTAAAGCAGAAAGATCATCCTCACCAAGTTTCCACCGGATTGAACTTTTATCATCCACAGTGGCAAAAGGCCTCCCAAACTGGCTAACTTTACCAACAACTTTTTCAGACTCTTCAATAAGCTGCCTAATTACAGTCATCAACCAAAGTGTTATTTCCTTTCTTTCAACAAAGCGCAGCTGTTTCACAGCCTTTCCAATTGAGACAATATCTTCACATTCACTTAATTGAATTCCATCAACAGATCTTGCAGTATCTCCATTCATAGTAGTTCTATGGTGAGGGCAGCTAACCTTATTGTCACACATATGACTGGTTGATGCCCCTTGGCTACCCTCAATTCTAGAAGCTGCCAGTTGAGCAAGACTCTGGGTTTTACGGACAGTCTTCTGCCGAGTCTTAGTAACCTGCTTGATAGGCTTAAGAGGTTGATCAACTTTGAGAGGCTCTGAGGATTTTAGACCCTTCTTTGCCCACCATGTATCTTCATCATCAGACAGTACAGGAGAAGGAACTTGAATAAACAAACTTCTTTCCTCACTCAATTTTTGTCTCTTTGCTTTTCTACATTCTTCACACCCAGGTGTGGTCTCCACTAGATCAATCTTGTTTTGAGACCCAATAGGTTTCCTGACACTGCCCTGAGATTCATCCAATCCAGTAGAGCCCAAATTAGAAAAACTTTTTGGTAGCTGTAACAGGGCTGAGATGAATGTCTTCAGATCTTCAACACCACTGTCATCCTTCCCACTTTTAGAGGATGTTTTATTCGAAGGAGCACTTTTCCATTGATCAATTGACACTGTAGAAACTTTGTCTTTTGTTGAAGATATACACTGTTTTTGCTTGAGAGATGATGTACTCACATTACTGCCATTACCATGGTTCTCCCACAAGGAACAACGTAGTATGAGACGGCGTTCATTCATGTAAATTTGTAATGCTTCAGTAAGCTGTGGCCCTTCACTAATCCCTGATTCTACCAAAGCATCACGCACAAACTTCTTAGGAAGTTGCTTCAAGATTCGGCAGTGTCTCTTCTGTCTCTCCAAGTCAACCACATTCATATCCATGATCCCACTCACTATCAGCTGGCGTACATATGCCAATGGATAAAAGATGCCTGCCTGTATGAGTTCCACTACAAGTAGATGTACACGTTTGAGTCCTTCCCCTTTATGCACCATATGTTGATCAATCCAACAAACAATAATATCATGGAGAGGACCTGGGCTTTCAAATATAGCTGAAGAGCAGATATTCTGATCCATACTTCTTGAACTAGATTTTGTTCTGGATGCATTCTTCACAAAATTCCGATTACTCTGGTGACCTGAACATTTTACTAAATAACTGACCCCATGACCACGAGTATTTCCACTCTTTTGTCTTGTAGAAATCTGCATATCCCTCAGCTTCATCTTTAAAAGTCTAATGGCAATATGCACTTGGGAAAAATCTTTCCTGCCAGTGAACTTTACATCACAGGGAGCAGTCCGAAAATCCCTAAAATCACATGTTGCCCACTCACACAGGAAAAACACTGAATAAATAAATGATGTATTTACAGTCCGAAACCACTTCAGAGATAACCTTAAGCAATGGCTAACTTTCGCAACCCAACCTTCAGATACAGTTTCATCACAAAGATCTTCAAAAAGATATTTGTATGCTCCATGTAGATCCCCAAGTACAAGGGATTTATCCAAGGCTAGTGCAGCTTTAGCTAGATATTGACCTGGATAGCCTGGCTTTACAGCCTTTGTGAGATCTTGTACTCGTTCTTGAATGCATGAAATAACGTGATCAAATGCCAATGATTGGTATTGTGTATCAAATCCTTTACTTTTAAATAAACACACATCTTCCGAACTATTTTTTATCTTTCCTGCAGCTTCAGTTGCTTTAAGTATAAAATTTCCCTCATTTATTGTATATGAAACAACAGAGGATGGCAAAGGAAAGCAATCCAAAGCAACAAAAGTTTCTGGAGCCGCAAGTATTAAAAACCGGAGCATCTCAATCAGAGCAGAAGTCGTATATGCTCTTCGGGAATTGTCTACTAGATCTGATCCACCAGGAGCAGGATCACGAATAACACGAAGAGCTACACCAGCAAGAGTGCGAACATACGTTTGAGATAGCACCACAATTTCTAAAAAACCATATACAATTGGCAATAGCAGCTGCCAAATCTCAAGCAATTGTTTTTCCTGAAAGGGGAAAAAGTGTGAAACATCAATACCACAAGTCTAAATATTGAAATCAGCAAGGCATATAAAAAGCTCAGTTTAATTTCCATGAATACACCAGACTTGTTACATGCAATCACCTGTAATTGCCGCAAAACCCAGTCAATGATAAGAGATGGAATAAGAAGCCCTTCAGCGTGATGCCATTGCAAAAGCCGAACAATATACCACCATTTAAAATGTAAAGATGGTTCTTCACCATCAGAAACAGATAACTGATCACTTCTGTGCTGAAGTGATGCAGTATAAGGTAATTGGGGTGATCGATCTCGATTATGAGTAAAATGAGAACTATTTTTTGAAAAAAATTCATCAAGAAGAGTTTGCAAGTATTCAATGACATCTTTGGTCCAAAGCTCAGAACAAGTCTGCTGAGTTTTGTCACCAATTCCAGAAGGAATACTAGCAGAACCTGGCCGAACCTGCAAAATTCAACCATAATTCATCTTAAATATTTAGAAAAAAGGGAGGGGAACTTCAGGGTATAATAAATAGGTAAATCACATTAGATTGATGCATCCATACCACATTAAGGTAAGTAACCTTAATAAACCAGGTAGCCCTCAGCAATGGAACATTATTCCTAATAAGAACCTCTAAAAGTGATTTCCTTCTAACATGAGGGACAAGATCCGCTAAAGACCGTAATCTCTTGTGCTGCTGAGATAACCCCTATAAAAAAATAATTGAATTAAAAAAAACAGTAGCAAAAAAATTCCAAGAAAGAAACTCAGTTTTAACAAAGTATTAAAGACCTAAGCAATATCATAAAGGAACGTATTTAACAATCACCCTCCTAAATTCATGAACAGGTATAATAGCATGTACAGAAGTAGCTAGTGTATAAACAACTTTTGTATCCATATTTTCACACTCCCTCCAGCTACTTATAACCATGATCAACCCAAACATACAAATGAGTGAAACCTCACGCTTCCTAAATATAGATTCAGCAAAAAAAAACTTACAAAAACTGTTAAAATACCAAGGTTATTAGTCTTCATGAACCTGGGCTTATACTAGCAGTACTACTACTTGAGTTATTAATATATATATATATATATATATATATATGAGAATTAGAGTATGTGTAACATCTAATATCAATCTCCATTGTAATAGCTGTCTTTCTCTCTTTTACATACTTTTTTACCTCAACCATACTATTTTAACATGCTATAACTATGTGGTTTGGGTGAAAGTGATAAAAATGACCAAAGTAAGCTGAATATTGATAAATGCGTAGCACAATATCTAATGCTCTAAATAATTTATACCATGCCTAACACCAGTACTAATACGAGGATATAAGCCCAACCAAGTTACTAACAACAAACCAATAACCCTAACATTCTAACAGAAACAGATCACCAGTAATAGTTATACAAGTTGTAAAGAGTAAAACTACAAGTGCAAGATTTTTATTAATACCTCAATCCATTTCTTCTTGAAGTCTTCGGGACATGGCCTTTGTTCAGGGAAAACACCAGGCTTAGCAAGTTGTGACCCTGAAAGAGCCACTCCGTATACCTGACCAGCCTGTCAAAATAAGCACTACAATGTAGATCAAATACCTTCATAATAAGTAGGGCCCACTATACCAAAGAAAATCCAAAACATAAATATGGAATACTTTAGAGGCATACACAATGTTCAGCAAGCGTAATGAAAAAACAGAATAAAGATAATTTGTTATCACCTTCCGCTTCTGAACACGAGATTCATTGATTGCCCTCAGACGTTTTCTGATGGCCTGGAGAGAAGACAAAAGATCAATGAATTAACCTACACGCACTTCCAGTGAATAGAAAAAAAAAACACGGAGAATGTCCAATATAGTCAAGGCATAGGCTATATTTCAGCCAAACTAACTAATAAGTTAGCTTAAAGCATATAAACCAGTTTAAGACTTATAAGTTAGTTTATTGAATTAAGAGTACAATTAAATCAGTTATTGAAGTAGCTGATGAATGAAAAATGACAAAACAGAACATATTTAATTAATTTTTATATAAATGATATTAACGTTTTTGTAGACAAAAAAACAATTTTTAAGTAATTATAGTTTTCTACTGTTAATTTCACATTCTTATTAATAATAGATTTTAAAAGATCAAATATTTCATTAAATTAAAATAAGGGAAGACATTTAAATAGTAAGGATATAAATGGAAGAAAAAAAAATCATCTACAAATCATCTAGGGAGTCACCTCTTTGCAGTTAAGTACAACTCCCTTGTTAAAATTTGGAACCTGAGTCAGGGAAATTTCTCTCGATTCCTGAAGACATAAAAGTAATACCAGTTATAATAACAACAATCAGTTTTAGAAAGCACAAGTTGATTTTCAGCAATTCATCGGGAAGCCCATCCTCTAGAATATAGAATCCCCTAAACCATAGTTTCAAACATCATGAAACAGTAGGGGATACATATATGAAATTTGAAAGAAGAAATCAAACTGTATTCAAATTGACTGAAACCAGCACAGATAGAAACACAAATTCAAATACAGCTATGACATAAGTTCATCCGGCTGCCGAGAATGAAGGAGCATCAAACCAGATCTCTATTCATCGGAAGTATTACATTGTAATCATTTTAAATAGCTAAATAGCTACTTTACATTATCCATTTGATATAAAGAAGTGTACCTCAAGACCTTCAACTGTGTCCCTGTATCCAGATTGCAAATATTCTCTGGTCAGAGTCTCTTCAGGGCAATTTGGTGTTTGAGGGTGAAAGTCAGGGGGACCAAGCCTGAGATTAAATAGAGACATTTACAATTTGCACAACTAAACAATAAGGAAATATAAGGAAAAAGGTAAACATTAATCCCCCCAGGATTAAAACATTGCAATCTTAATACCATTGATTGAATGAAACCTAGCCAAAAAAGACACTTATGATCAAGGTAATTGAGATAGTATATCAATAATATTTATGGATATTAACAGTGTACATGCAAATTTCCTCCACAAAAACTTATCATGTTTCTTATACATGAACTAACAAAAGTGAGCTACAATTTGAAAACATGTTCTGTTACAAGCAGGAACTACCTAGAGTTCAGAGGTTCTTTATCACACTTCAACTTGTATGGGGCTAATAGTGGTTGTCGCCTGCAAAACCATAAACATTGTGTTTAAAATTATTAACAGCATAAAATAACTGATTTATCATAATAAAATAAAAATATACCATTATATTTTGAAGTATCAAGAGAATATATGACTACAATTGCAAACGGCTCTATCATTTCATCTGTATATTTAAAGCTGTTGTAAATTATAGACAATAATAATATAGACTTAATAATCTTTTGAATAAAACTACTGATTCTTTTTGTACACCTAACTATGTAATTCCTGTGACATTCATTGGGGATAGGTAGATTCAATACAGATTAACATATATAACTATTGTTTGTTAAAAGTACATTTCTTTTAAATTATGACCATACTCCACTACTATAATCATTTATCAATGGGAAATTTCTAAATATTTGTTATGTACATAATAAAGTATTTTAAGAAAATAATTCATGGAATGTATCATGGAATGGCTGAAATTTATAAGAATTTTGCATATCCTCGTCTTCAAGTTACATCATACCTGTGCCATCCCAAGACTTCCAAAGGAAATGGGTTACAAAAACTTTAAAGAATTAGACTACATCTTCAATTGTTTAAAAAGTAATTTCAAAAATAGCTTCTCCACATAACACGTGTAACATATCTTGGTAGCAATGATGCCATGGTTTAGCAACATCGGCACCAAAATAATGTGATAAACGGTTTTTTATTATTTAAAAGGTAAAAGAACAGATAAATCTTGATACAAAACATGAGTAAAAGAAAACACAGAAAGATCATACCAACTTCTGCATATTTACTGTTATCATTCTCTAATTTTATATGAAATTATATGGTTATTACTCCTCCTGATTAAAAGGTTCAACAACTTTTGTGTATTTCAGTCTTAAAACTATAAAAAAAATTAAAAATAAAAAACATTACATAGTTCAGTTGTGTGCTTTAGCCGGTAGTGAGTGGCCATTTTGAGTTTTTTTTTATCCTGATAAAACAGTAAGCAGCCATCTAGCTTATGTGATGATAGTAACTTTACGTTCCCAACCTCGATGCTTTTTGGAAGCCAGGCTCAAAGATTTAGAGATGTCCCTATAATATAAAATAATCGCTTGAAGAAATATTTACCAAAATTTCAGTATAAACAACAAAGAAAACTAAATTTCATGGGTGGAAAAAATCCCTAAAACATTTACTTCACTTATTTGAACAGTTTCTACGAATTACAGTGTAACAATCTCTAGTGAATAGGTATGCCGTTTCGAAATATATTAGGATAGGAAATCAAAAGAGACTTCAAACATAAACCACACAATCAAGAAATAGAAATGTTTTTCAACCTTGCATATACCAATTTTCTTATAACAAATACTATGGCCCTCTTCAGTGGCTCATTCATACTGAGCATATGAAAACTAATAATTCTCGCTCATCTGACCACCCAACAGAAGTATCAGAAGTAGTTATATTATAGTAATAGAAAAGAACATAAATGGACAAAATATGTTTAGTTCCTTATAACAGATGAAACACCTTGCATTCCTCAAGCATTTAAATGCATAAGAACAGAAATGAAGACCAAAAACTATAATATTATGATTCCTCAAGCGTCAAAAAGATAAATGAACACTAAGTAGTTTGCCAAGTTTCAAATGACATAGAGTAAAATCAATGACTGTTGCAATAAAGAAATTTTTTACCTAGCTAACAGGGACTGAAGCAACAGAAGGTGTATTACAACCAAAATTATTTGGAATATATAGTAATATTTTGATCACAAGTGCTACAGTAACACCATAGAAGAAAAAATAGGTAAGAATATTTTGAGCAAAGAAATAAAGGCAGAAAGCAGGTTTACCTTGAACTCAAAGGAAAGTTAGCTGGCAAGGAAGATGAATCGGTCCTTCCAATGTCCCTAGTGGATTGCCCACCAACTGCAGTGTTATTAACTGCACTAGTGCAGCTGCCAGCATGATACCTTTGCATCTCCCCCAATTATAACCAGCATACTGCCCTCAGCATCAAACCACTACAAGTAGCTCTAATAGCTAAACTGCATCAGTCAAAACGAGAAAATGACCTCAAGCATCAAATCAAAGCTATGTGTTGCAGAACTGTCTTCAACCCAGGCCGTGGCGGAGCCGCCCCTAGCCTCGACGGGGCCTCCGTAGCAGCAAGGTTCAGCGTAAATGTGTCCCCTGTGCCCTCATTTGGTGCTTCTCTCTCTGACACATCTCTTCTGACCCTCTCCGGTGGTGTGTTTGTGAGGACGCGGCAGCTGGATGGTTGATGTGAGAAAGTGGCTAGGGTTTTTGCGTTTCTAAAGTCAGAGAGGGTGTTTTGGATTCACAATTCCGCGAAACTAGGGTTTTTTACTACAATTCCGCGAATCAGAACAAAAGGGGTTTCCTAAAATTAGAGGCAATAACAATAATAATAATGGGGAAATTGCGAGATAGTTGAGATTAATGGTAAGAGGAAGGTAGAGGCATACCTGAGAAGAAAAAATTGCAAACTTTGACGGAATGAGTGAGAAAGTGGGAGAAAGTAAGAGAGAGAAACGAAGAACAAGAAGACGGGTCTGAAGTGTGGTCGAGGGTTTGAATTTTTGTTTTTTATTTTTTTATTAATTTTTTTGGTAGTGACAATGATGATTGTGTTGTTGGTGCTGTTTTCTTTGAATCGCAATGAAGAATAGTGGAGATGAAGTAGCTGGTTATAATGATTTGGTAATGAAATAACGCCTCTTTTAAATTTTATTTATGCAAAAATTCATAATTATTAAATACTTTATTTCTCACACTTTTATACTTTATTGGTTTAAAAAATAGTAGAATTTAATTAGAAAGTGTGGGAAAAAATTAATAAATATTTAAATTGTCTGAATAAGTAAATAACAGTCCAAAAATATTAATTTCATTCAAATTTGAAATTTTGACCTCTTTATATTGGAAAGTAAGAATTTTACCATGTGTAAGGTCTAATAAATAAGTAATTTGTGTTAACATTTGTTAATAAATTTTATTTCAATATATTTATAAGAAATAAGTAATTATAACAGCCGAATATTATTTTATATCACAATATAAAATTGCTTATAAAAAAATTAAAACACAGTATATGATTAAATATTTATTTTTATAAATTTGTTCACTTTTTAATTTGTCTTTTGATTTTCTTGATTTTTTATTTTAGTTCTTTATTTAATTACGTGTAAGTTCTAAGTTATATATATTATTCAAATAAATTCTTAGACCAAAAATCAATCACTCTCTTCTTCTCTTCTATAAGCTCATTGAATCTACGAATTTCTTTTTTTTTTTCCGTGTAACTAGGATTAAGGGTGGAAAAATATCTAATTTTGAGATCCAATCTATAATAACTAAAATTCATTATGCTTTCAATCCATTTAAATGGATTTATTATATGTCCAAATCCATATTTTTGGATTCCAAATCCAATCCACTTAATTGGATTTGAATTGAATTTATATTGGATCATATTTTGGATTTTGAAAAACCAAAATCAAGATGCGTCTAGTTCAAGTCAAGGAAACTGAGGACTAAATTGAATCAAGTTGGCTTAGGTCCAATGTTGGTCTAGAGTGAATGTTGAGTTGAGTCGGCCTAAGGCGAAGGTTGTGCCAAATTGGCTTAGGTAGAGTCAAGTCTACCCAAGCAAAAGCTTCAACTGAGTTGGTTTGGGCTACATAATCAAACAAGGCTAGACTGGTTTGAAGGGTCAAGTTGAGTTGACTTAGGCCAAAGGTCAAGACATGTTTGACTAGGCCGACGATCGAGACAAATTAGTCCAAGTTAAAATTAAGATGAGTTGACCTAAGCTAAAGGTCGAGTCAAATCGACCTAGGTCAGATGACCAAATTGACCTAAGTCGAATGTTGACTAGAGTCGACCCAACCAACTAAAGGTCGTTTGAGTCCACCAAGCAAAGGTCGACTAAGTCGACAAGTTGAAGGCTGACCAAGTTGGCTAGCCAAAGGTTAACCAAGTCGACGCCGATCGAATGTCAACCGAGTCAACAGTGGTTGAATGTTAATCGAGTCATCGTTGGTCGAGTTGAAGTTGACCAAAGGTTGACCGAGTTGACGTTGGTTAATGAGCAGATAAAATATAGGTGTATTTATGCATTAGTTTAGGCCATTTTTATTCATTTATGCATTATTGGACTAATTTCATCATGCATTGTCTTGTTTCGGATCAAACATTTAGGTTTGTGCATTGTTTGTGTAAACAAGCTTAAAGGGAGGTAGTTAGATTCAAAACAGCATGTTCCACAAGTACTTGGTGGTTTTTTTACGACTTGTGGATTTAGCTTCAAAAGTGCAGGATTTAAAAGAACGTGTTCCACAAGTGCCTAGTGGATTTTTTCCACGACTTGTGGATTTTTGATTCAAAAAATCAAGTGCAAAACAACAAGTTCCAAGGATGGCCTATGGATTTCTCCATAACTTGTGGATTTTTCAGCGAGAAATCTAAATATGACGTGGATTGACAAGGATTTGAAGGAAAAAGAAAATAAAAGAAAGAGAAAGAGGGGGAACAATTAAAGGAGAGAGAATCACACCTCAACAAAGGGAGAGAATGTGGAAAAGATAAAAGGCGGCGGATTGTTCACGAAAGGCTTCTTCATCTTCATCATTCTTTTTTTTTTTCGTCAGTTTTAGTTTTTTTTTCATTATGCAGAACTAATTTTCTTTTTGTTGGAGGATTGATGTAAGATTCTGGATTTTAGTTTCTACTATTTACAATTGATGTATTGTTAATGTTATTTATTTCAGTGCTCTATTTATGGTTATATTGTTTATTCTATGAACAATTTCACAATTAGGAAATTGGAGATTTTTTTATTATAAATAAAACACGTTAGGTTATGTCACAATTGGGAAATTGGGCATATCTAATTAGTTTGCAATGGAGATTATTATTGATTTTTCATAATTCTATTAAATTTTTGTAAACTGACCTAAGGAATTGGGGGTTCGAATTCAATAAATAGATTTTACCTACTAAGAAATTAGGAGTAAAACAGCTTTGAGTAAACTCTAGTGGATGATTACATTGTTTGCATCAATTGAAAAGGAGTAGAATTCTATAAGAAAAGGTACGAAATCAATCTTCTAACATCTCTTATTTTGATTGAAGTTTTTATTATAATTGTATGCTTGCAAATCTATTGAATCTCATTTGCTCAAAATTACGTAAATTAGGAATTTAGTATTCAACGAGTCAATCCCAGAGGACGGTATTTTATTACTACGTTAACAATTGGTTCACTTGCCAAACATTTATCAAGTTTTTGGCGCCGTTGTCGGGGATTGATTTTTTGTTGTTGTTGATATTAGTGATGTAATTTGCTTATGATTTGAGTTTTAATTTTTTGTAGGTAATCAAAAATTGTTTGTGTTTTTAGTTTATTATTTTTTTTGTTTTCATGTTGTTAATTTGTTTTCATGTGATTTTTGTTATTAGAATCTTGTGTCTATAAGTTGTTTATGCGAGGTACAGTTGCAAAAAAAATCCTTCTTTTTGACCCAAAAATTGAATGTACTGCTAGACATAATAGGATTAACGTAAGGAAGAAGAAACAAGAAAGAACAATAGAGCCATTAATTAATAATAAAGAGCATATATCAACAGTAGTATATCAAGATCCACCTGTGAGGAGGACTCTTCGTGATTATTCGATGCTCAATACAAATAATTACCAAGGGAGCATTGTGAGACCTCCTATTCAAGCCAACAATTTTGAGATCAAGCATGCACTATTACAAGTTATCCAGCATAATCAATTTGGAGGTGCAGTTTCAGAGGATCACAATTCTCATATGGAGAATTTTCTGGTAATTTGTGACACTTTAAAGATTAATGGAGTTTCAGATGATGCAATCCGCTTTAGGCTTTTTCCTTTCTCATTACGTGATAAAGCTAAAAGCTGGCTTCAAACACAACCTCAAGGCAATAGTATTTCTACATGGGAAGATATGGCTACAAAATTTGTAACCAAATACTTTCCTCCTTCCAAGTCAGTGAGAATGAGAAATGAAATCACTACTTTTGTGCAACAAGAAACTGAGTTTCTATACGAGGCTTGGAAAATGTACATTGAGCTATTGAGGAAATGCCCACATCATGCTTTATCAGATTGGTTACCAGTCCATATATTCTATAATAGTCTTACACCCTCTTTTAAAGCAATTATGGATGCAACAAGTGGATGATCATTTAATTTGAAAATACTAAAGGAAACTTTTGAGACTCTTCAGCTAATGGCAAATAATATCGTGAATATGCAATTTGACCATCAAAATAGGAAAGGTGGAGTGTTAGAGGTTAATACTTTGGATGTTATCCTAGCCTAAAACAAGTTATTAACACAACAAACGACCGAATTGACTCAAAAGTTGGGTAACATGCAAGCAAAAACGGCTAACACAATGTCTCTACTATGTGATTTTTGTGGAGGAATGCGTCAAAATGGTGAATGTCAAGTCATTCATCGAGAGGCGCAGGTAAATGTAGTCTGTAGTGGCGGAACTTGGACAAAAAATTTGGGGGTGCCAAATTATATTATATTATATATATATATATATATATATATATATATATATATTATTTTAAAAAAAAAGCTCTTCATTTTATCTCTTCATTTATTCTACTTAAAACAAGCACACATAATAGTAGAATTCAGAAAAATATGACTATCATTCGTTATTATATCATGATACCAAACCATGATACCATTTTAGATAAGCCCTTCATACCTCATCAATTTGATTTGGTGAGTATTGTGAAATTCCTGGATCGCGTTCTAATGAATTTTTAAATTCATTATATGTGACTCTAGGAACTTTAGAGATTTGTTTTTCATTGTCTTTAATTCTTGGTTCTCATGAAATTTCTCAAGTTTAGTTAACGTAGATGCAATTTTTGTTCATCTTTATCACAAACTTTCCTCCTTCAAAAAAAAGAATTAATTCTTTTACTCTTTATCATTACATTATAAATCAATGTTTACATTACATTTTTTATTTTATTTTTTATTATTATTTTCCATAATATAAACTTAATAAATAATATATAATTATAATTTAAAAATATATATAAAAAAATCCAAAAAATTTTAGGGGAGCCATGGCTCCCTCCTGTCCCTTTGATGTTCGGCTGGTGGTAGTGGGCCAACAACAAAATTAGCTTGCTAACAATTGTAATACAAATTGGAGGAGTTCACCAAACACACCTTATAGTCATTTGCATCAATCTAATCAACCAAAGCCTCCTTATCAATATCAAGTACAACCTAGAAACCAAGGAAGCAAGATGTCTACTTGGGAGAGTGCTCTGGAGAAGCTAACGGTTCAAACCTCAACATTTGTGGAGCAGACTTCTAATTTCATGAATGAGACAAGGACTAATTTCAAGAACCAGGAAGCTTCAATCCGGAAGTTGGAGAATCAAATTGGTCAACTTTCACGATAAATCTCAGAGAGATCTTCTAGAACATTCCCCAGTGACACCATTCCCAACCCAAAGGAACAATGTAAGGCAATTCAATTGAGGAGTGGGAGGTTGGTAAAAATGAGAAAAGAAAGTGATATGGGTAGTGGGAAAAATAAATGAAAAGATGAGATTGTGAAAGACAGTGAAAAAAATGAGCAAAAAAATTGTGAGGGGAAGAATGAGGGAGATAAAAGTCAAGAGAGTGAAAAGGGTAAAATGAGAGAATATGTTCCTACTATTCCATTTCCTTAAAGGTTGAAGAAGAAAGATCGGGAGAAACAATTTACAAAATTTCTTAATGTCTTTAAGAAGCTACACATTAATATCCCATTTGTGGAAGCATTGGAGAAAATGCCAAGCTATGCTAGATTTATGAAGGACTTGTTGTTTAGGAAAAGGAAGCTTCAACAAGATGAAACCATAATGTTCACAATGGAGTGTAGTGCATTAATTAAGCAAAATTTACCTCCTAAGTTGAAGGATCTAGGAAGCTTTGTGATTCCATGTGAGATTGGAAATATAGTGGTAAGCAAGGCATTGTGTGATCTTGGAGCAAGCATCAATTTGATGCCTTTGTCCATTTTTAAAAGGTTGGTATTGGAGAAATGAAGCCTACTATGATAACTCTCCAATTAGTAGATCATTCAATGACTTATCCTTATGGAGTAGTGGAGGATGTCTTAGTAAATGTTGATAAATTTATCTTTCTAGTGGATTTTGTTGTCCTTGACATAGAAGAAGATGCTAAAGTACCAATTATATTGGGAAGACTATTTTTAGCCACGGGAAGAGCATTGATAGATGTACAACAACGTGAATTGATGTTAAGAGTAGTTGATGCCAAAGTCACCTTCTCCATAAATGAAGCAATAAAGCACAAGGTATGCATAAAGGATTGTTTTCGGGCTGAAATAATTGAGTCTTCTATGTTAGAGAAAATGGATAATCATGTGAGGAAAAGTCCAAAAGAGCGAACTTTGTTATCCATAATCCAAGCAAAGGAGTTGAGTGAAGAAGTGAGTGATGAAGAGGTGGTACAGTGTACACATCAACTAGAAGTTCTCAAGCCATTATTCAATTCTACAAGAATAATAAAAGACCTTAACAAGAGTGAAAGTGGAAGTGAAGAGACATCCAAGGATGTCAAGCCATGATTAATCCATTGGATTCTCTTAATGCAAGAGTTTAACATGGAAATCCGAGATAAACAAGGGAAGCAACATTTGATAACCGACCACCTTTCAAAATTGACGTTTAATGAGGATGACCATAATGTTCAACCTATTTTAGCGATTTTTCTAGATGTGAAATTGCTAGTCATTAATACTTTGTTATGGGTTTCAGACTTTGCCTTTTAAAGCAGCAACATTGTCACTTCACAAGCAAAGCTACTTTCAATGTCGACAACAATGCACCGATTCCACCACCGATAATTTTATGAGTTTTATCCCTTTTATTCTTAGTTATTTTGTTTATTTTGAGGACAACATAAACATTTAAGCCTAGGAGGGTCAATTGCTTGTCATTTTGTTTGCATGTCATTTTGTTGTTGCATTTGTATAGCATACACATCATCTTGACTCAAGTCTAAGTTTATTCAATTATATTTTGTGAAGCACATTGAATAATTGTTGGAAAACTCACACACTACACAAGAAGTCTTGACACTTGGCACTTAAGGAAGATAAATTTTGAGTGATATACTTAAAAGTTCTTTTTAGGTTTCTAAGGTGACACTCACTAATTTGGTTAGTGGAGAAATGTCTGTCAATTTCAGAAAAAAAAGGAGAATAATAGTAATAATAAGAATAAGTGAAAGGGACATCCCTTTGAGATTGTGTGTTACTGGGAAAAGATGCACTCCTTTGAAACCGGGTGTGGTAAGGGCAAAGCATTTGAGTGGAGGATCCATGCTTAGTTAACATGTAAGTGTTTTCTAGGCTAGAAATCTAAGAAGAAATCTTTTGTTAAGATAACTTAAAAAATCAAAGATTATCCTCCTTAATGTCTCGTGCCTTTGTACATTTAAGAAATTGCACTTAGGGACCCAACAAATGTGGAATGTGTGCGTCTAAAATATCATTAGGTGAATTTGGATTTAAGATTAGATTCTAACTCATTATTCTGGTTGCATTTCAATTCTTTTTCATTACATTTTCTTTGCTAGGGGACAAGCAAAACTCTAAGCTTCGGAGAAATTTATGAGCAAATAAAATATATATGTATTTATGCATTAGTTTAGGTCATTTTTATTCATTTGTGCATTATTAGACTAATTTCATCATGCATTATATTGTTTCAGATTATACATTTGGGGTTTGTGCATTGTTTGTGTAAACAGGCTTGAAAGGAGTTAGCTAGATTCAAAACAACATGTTCCACAAGTGCCTAGTGGATTTTTCCACGACCTATGGATTTGGCTTCAAAAGGGCAAGATTCAAAACAGCGTGTTCCACAAGTGTCTGGTGGATTTTTCCATGACTTTGTGGATTTTGCTTCAAAAGATCAAGTGCAAAACAACAAGTTCTACCGGTGGCCTATGAATTTTTCCACAACCTATGGATTTTTCAGCGAGAAATCTAAATATGACGTGGACTAACAAGAATTTAAAGGAAAAAGAAAATAACAGAAAGAGAAAAAGGGGGAAATAGTTAGAGGAGAGAGAAACCCACCTCAACCAAGGGAGAGAACACGAAAAAGATAAAAGGGGGAGGATCGTTCACGAAAGGCTTCTTCTTCATCTTCATCATTTGTTTTTTTCATCAATTTTTTTCATTATGCAAAACTAATTTTCTTTTTGTTTAAGGATTAATGTAAGACTCTGAATTTTAGTTTCTACTCTTTACAATTGATGTTTTGTTAATGTTATTTATCTCAGTGTTTTGTTTATGATTTTATTGTTTATTCTATGAACAATGTCACAATTAGGAAATTGTGGATTGTTTACGATTATAAACAAGACAGATTGGGTAATGTCACAATTGGGAAATTGGGCATATCTAATTAGTTTGCAATAGAGATTATAATTGATTTTTCATGATTGTATTGAATTTTCGTAAACTGACCTAAGGAATTAGGGGTTTGAATTCAATAAATAGATTTTACCTACTAAGGGATTAGGTGTAAAACAGCTATGAGTAAACTCAAGTGGATGATTACATTGCTTGCATCAATTGAAAATGAGTAGAATTCTATAAAAAAGGGTACGAAATCAATCCTCTAACAATTCTTATTTTGATCAAAGCTTTTACTATAATTCGATGCTTGCAAATCTATTGAATCTCATTTGCTCAAAATTACGTAAATTAGGAATCTAGTATTCAATGAGTCAAACCCGTAGGACAATATTTTATTACTACGTTAACAAATGGTTCACTTGCCAAACATTTATCATTGGTCGAAGGTCAGCTAAGTAAGTCTCGACTGAATGCTGGCTGTGTTGGCCTGATCGAATATTGATTTTATTGGCCCGACCAAATGTTGATCAAAGGTTGGCTGAGTCGATGTTGGTTGAAGGTCGACTTAGTTAGTGTCAATCGAATTAGTGTTGACCAAAGGTCGGCCCAAGTGTGTCTAAGCTCAAGGTCGACTTGAGTCAGCCTCAATTAATATACCTATTAGTCAATTATATTATATCGACCTCGTTGGATTTAATCTTATTCATAAAATGGATTTAAACTAAATTGAATCCAATTTAAATTTGCTAGAAAAAAAATCAAAATTTAGTTGATTTATTTAAAATGGATCTAGATTATAAATCCAATCCATTTCATTATATATAAATTGGATGTAGATTGGATTTTGAAAAATCCAATCCATGCCCACTATTATCTAGGATTTTTATTACCAAATCCAAATAATAAATATTATGGCGGAATCGAACAAGTCAACAAGTTTATCATAATTTTGAATACCTAATTTCAACATCCTCTTAATCTATGAGGTTATTGTCTTTAGAAACAAACTTGAAGTAGCACTACAACAAAATTGCTAATTTGCGAGGGAAATTAGCTAGGAAAAATATTTCTCACTAATTTCTCGCTATTTAGCGAGTGATCAATGATAGAAGCATTCCGTAGCTAATTTGCAAGGGATTAGCGACCAAAAAAGTTTCATAGCTAATTTGCAAGGGAAATTAGCTAGGACAATTATTTCTCACTAATGTCTCGCTATTTAGTGAATGATTAGCAACCAAAAAAGTTCTGCAGCTAATTTGCAAGAAAAATTAACTAGAAAAATGATTTCTCACTAATGTCTCGCTATTTAGCGAGAGATCATCGACAAAAAGTTTTGTAGCTAATTTGCAAGAAAAATAGGTAGGAAAAATATTTCTCTCTATTTAGCGTGTGATTAGCATCAAAACATAATCGTAGCTATTTTGAAACTAACTATCTATTCTTTGAGAGGGGTATGTCATTTTATCAGTATTCTTTCAAAAAATTCAAATTTATTTAATCATACAAATTTTTTTCACAAATCCGTAACTAATGAAAAAATTATTATTAGTAAGGAAATAATATCCAAACTATTCTCACTCTAATTTATTCATCACTGTTTAAATTAAAATAAATAAATTTATTATGCAAATTTTATAAACTATCAATATTTTAATAAATTATTAAAAAATATTTTATTATTATGTAAATTATAACTTTATTATATCTTTATATGTTAATTTATTTTAAATAAAAATATTAATTAATTTATATTACTATATATTATTACAAGAATATCAAATTTTAAAAAATTATCTATAAAAAATATTTGCAAATTTTATTATAAAATATTTTTCATAAAAAATATCTATATATATATATATATAATATACACAAAAAATATTATGTGTATTTGCTACCCGAGTTTTTTTCTTCAAAAGTAATGTAATTTGTTGTACAAGAATTGACAAACAAAGAGTGCACCAATTTGCAGCTACTGTTCTGACATGTAAGCCACCTGAAGTTTACAAAGACAAGGGCATAATGTATGTTGATGAAGTTATCATGAAAAAACAAGGAAAGAAGTGCAAATAGTCATATATCTTAGGTGATTTCATGAAGTCTACATTGGCTACACTCTACCTGCACAAATCATAATGATTAACTATGTAAGACCCGAGAAATTTAAATAATTAAATTAATAATTATTTAATAAATGTGGGTAGTAGAAGCCTTAATGACATTTAATGTTAATTATTCTAATATGGAAAAGTACTAGCTCAAGTGGTTGAGTGTATTTTGATTGTGTGAGAGGACTTGGGTTCGAGTCCTATATATGCCTTTGTGTGTTATTTAAATTTATGCATTATTTCGTTAATATATTTGAATGCTGGACGTGATAATATAACCCTAAAATTTTAGAAATTTTCACAAATGTGAATTGGTTGAATTGGTTGTGCATTTGACTTAATAATTGATGGGTTGTGGGTTCAAACCTTGATGAGAACAATTTAATCTCTTTATTTTTGCTATAATACTTGTGGTCTGAATGTGAAAGGGTGGGAAGAACTAGAGTGAGAAAGGATCACAAATTTTGAGTAGAAAAGTGAATTTGGGGTTTGAGAGCAAAGTTGTAATTGATTGGGAGGGCAAAGGATATCACAAAGTGGTTAGGGGAGCTCTTTTGCACACTTTTCATGAATTGTTAAAGATTCTTGTGTAATCTGTAATATGCAATGAATTATGTACCTTTACCGCAAGATTTTTGTGCCAACATGCTGTGAATTGGGGTGTGTGATTGTTTTGTTGTATATGACTAAACCCTTGTGTGAATATAAGAAAATACTAGAGTTCTTGGTACTGTATGGGATTAGGGGTAATTGCATTGTTTCGGAGTCAAATTTTGGGGTATAAAATAGGTTCGTAATATTGGAACAAGGAAAGGGATTGGTTATCATGTTTGTATAAGGTTTTGGTATGGTGTGCGTGTTTTGTGTGCGCGTAACAGTGAGACAATCTGATAGTCTTGTTCGGGCGAGCCAGGCTCGCCTAGGCGAGAGTTGTAGAGTCAGGATTGTGTTTTTGCACGAGCTACTCGCTTAGGCGGAATGCCAGGTTTTGGGAGACCTGTTGCTTCGCTCAGGCGAGAACATCTCGCCTAAGCGAGAAAACGAGGATATGAGACTGTGTTTTGGTGTGCCTCGCACAGGCGAGGGGATCAGGGTTTTGGGTGACAAGGCGTCTCGCCCAGGCGAGAGGTTCTCGCTTAAGCGAGACCACTTGTTAAATTTTGTGTTTTGCTTAACTCGCCGCCTAGGCGAGAGTTTGAGTGTTAGGCGAAGTGTGAGCTCGCCCAGGCGAGGAGGGACTCGCCTAAGCGAGATTTCGCAGGTCAATTAGTTCAGCACGCTCGCTCAGGCGAGGAAGCTTAGCCTAAGCGAGACAGGCCTGGTTGCGTAAGCTAAGGCTTCTAGCCCAAGCGAGTTTAGTGCAGTTTATGTGTATTGTTTGTACGTTTTGATGAAACGTGGATCAGGAGATGTTGTGCCATGAGCGGGTAGGTTCATGGATAGTGGATAACATGTGATGGTATGAGCGAGGAGGTTCATACTCGATTACTCTCCTGTGTGGATACGAGCGAGGTAGGTTTGTATGTTTCGTGCTCACAGTTGAGAGATGCTGCGTGCGGGGAGGTACGTAGCTTATGGATCACATGTGTTGGACTACGGGTGGGTAGGTCCGTAGAGTAAGACTACGAGCGGGGAGGTTCGTAGAGGCAGGACCACAAGCGGGCAGGTTCGTGTGAGGATCATGAATCCTGAGTCCATGGCTAACCTTGTTGTATATTAGAGGTTGAAAAGCCTTGGGGTGTGTTGAGAATGTAACCAAAGTCTATTTATGATAATAAGATTGGGTGTTTTATATTATTTAATTTATGTGATTTCTTATATTGTCGAGCTCACCCATTCTGTTTGTGCTTGGCGATGATCGTGTAATTTTACAGGGAGCAGTTAAAGATACATGTAATGCTGCTAACACTCGAGATGGAGAGAGGGACTAGCTGGGAATTAGAGTTAGGGATTTACTATGTTTTAAAGTTTTATTTGGGACTTGTAATAACCTTTGGAATTTTTTTTATTGAATGATTGTCGCATTGAACATCAAATTTTGTTTTATCCCCGCGGCGGGAATTAATAAAGTTGTGACGTTCAAGCTTCTTTTTATATCTTTAAATATTTAATTAAGTAATATCATTTAGGGATGTTACAAACTCTAATTTTCAAACACTTTTAGTATTGGAATCCTTAAACATAGCATTATGGTAATAATTTATTTGCTTTGAAATAACAAGAGGAAACATTGTAGTACTAGACTTTGGAATTATTTGATTGCTTCCTTATGTAATCTATTTTGTAGCAAGACATGTGAACATGTACATCTCTTCATTCACTTTGTCTAAATCAAATTAGCTTTGCAATACAAAATTTGGACATACAAATATAGTAGCATCAAATACTATAGTCAATGAGCAAAGCTAAAAGAAGATACTATTAATAAACTCGTGTTTTGCTTTCGGTAATGTTTAGTTGCTTTATGTCACTGATTCCATAGAGTTGTCCCTAATTTTTGTGTGTTGTTTCAATTTAAATTGTAAAATGTGTATCTAGTATCTCAATTTGTGTTTTGTGGTGTTCTTTAATTGTTATTAGATCATTGGCAATTGTTCTACAGTGTATGCTTCTAGCTGTTCCTGGTTTTACTCGTGCCCGATTTCTTTTTCATTGTTCCTGTGTTGTTTCTACCATTCATGTGCCTGCCAATGATTGTTCTGGCCAAACTGTAATGTTTCCACTACTTTCATGATATATCTGATTCTATTCAGATTGTTTCAGTGGAACTCAAGTTGGTTTTGGTCCACACATAGGTTGCGTCTTTGCTCCTTTAATTGTTTTGTTGTTGTTTGAACTCCATCCATCTATTCTGGTACAATATATTTTTCTGATTAGATCGCCAAGCTTGCTGATTGCATGAATGGATTCCCGTTTGAATTTGAACTCACTCAGCCTTGGTCGTGTCTTTTGGATTTGAACTGGTTTTGTATCCTTAGTTCTTCCAGTACTAGTGTCCAATCCTTAATCTCTGAATATGTTGATGGCCATGGTATCTGTGTTGTTTTTTCTACTTGGTCAGTTACGTTACAATTGGTGCAGTTTGGATAATATTTCATAGTGTTTGCATATTGCTATTTCACACTTTTGTTTCCTGTGGCTGGCCTATGGTTTGATGTTTTTAACTTGTTTCCTTTTGTTGTTTGCCTCATTCGTTCTGTCACCGCATCAATTTTCTGCTTTGGAAACATTTTCTTTTGTTGATGTCTGTCTGACCTAATTTGTTGCTGTTTAAGTTTGGTTTTTTTGAGAATTGTGCAGAGTCTTATTTTGTTACTTTTTATGCGCCAATTCATTTGTCCTACTGAAAGCATCAATGTGTAGTTCTCTGTTCTATGATATTCAACTCCCTTGAGTGCTGCTCGTCTATTATGTGTTACAGACTCTAAATTCTAAAGTGTATGCCAGTCAGCTTGTGTTTGATGCAGTAATCTTGGTCTTGATACTTCCAGTTCTGCTGTTGCTTGTTTGGGCTATGTTTATTGGCTAAACTGAACTGCACTTTGTTTCTTCCGTGTTGGTTTAGTTTCTCCTTATTTCTAACCATCTACATATGTTTACTTGGCCATGTGTACTTGCTTTTGCTGGAACTTGTATTGTCTAGATTGATATCTCATCATTGATGAATGGTTGCATATCAGTTTTACTTTTGCTATATACCACTGTAACTGTTTCATTATCAATTTGTGGCACGTTGTTGTGGTGCTCTGCACTGGCCAAGCAGTTTTGTGATTGAGCTTCCTTTGTTTCTTTGTTTGTCTTTCAAAAATTTTTAGTTGGATCACTTGTCTTTGTCATATGCGTTGATTACTGAATTGGAAGTAGCCTTTTCAAACTGTTGTGCGCTGTTGATTAAGATATTTGAGAATTAAAATCCAAAGAAAGAAGTCCAGTGAAATTGAAATATGACGAAAAATACATGAAAAGTACTTTTGGTCTGCAAAGTGCATGTTTGAACCTCTGATTTGAGTAAAACACGTGCACCAGAGTCCCATATTTGCTATTGTCCTCTTAAATTTAAATTTGCATATGTTCTTGATTTAACTTATTTTAAGTCTTTGATTGATTTTAGTTTTGTTCATCTTGTTCTAGACACTTTCTTTAGGTTCCTTTTTGTGTGCGATCCTTTCCTTCTTTGCCTTTTTCTTGATTGTCTTTGTTGGCCATCCTTTCAGTTTGTCATTTAATCTTTCACTTGATGTTGTCCATTTCTTCCATTTGAGCTTTTATTGCTTTTCTGCTTTGTTATTAGGCTGCCCACGGGTCCAGTGTATCACAAAGGCTGATAGGGTTTCTTCATCTTTCACGCGTGCCAACCTCAGCATCTTGTTAGAGATTTTCTTTGCGTCAACCCGCGTTGCACCATTTCTCTGCTAGCTTTCCAAAACACGCGTCTCACACCTTAGGCCAGGGTTCTATAACGCCGTCAATACCCGAATCTTAGCCTAGGGTTCTTCGTTCTTCTCTCTCGCCATTAGGAACTTGTTAGACGATGTTCCTTTCTTCTTTTCTGTTTTCTCCGGTTGCCTCTCCTCTATAAAGGGGCAAGTCATTGTTTATAAACAGGAAGCTGAGATGAATGATAAAATATGGTTGAGAACACTTCCCTTTCGTCTTTGCTCAAACCCTAAACCCTAGATTAGGTTTTAGCCTCATTAGGGTTACCAATCCAGTGAGAAGCCGAAAAGAACTGAGAGTAAAAACCATAACGAGAGTCTTCCGCTGCATTACAGTTGATTCCACCGAAGGAATCAACGTCAGGAGGTCGTATCGACGACTCACCGTCGATTGGAGCAGTTTTCCGCCGATTAACGACACCGATGGCCTCATCAAAAGGAATAACCCCTTTTAGGGTTTTTCTGATCTGAAAAAAGTGGGTGTTGATTTGGTGTTGAGCTCAGCCCATTTTTGCTTCGCGCACCCCCATTTTTTAATCTCTACACCTGCATTCATTTGTGTTGTTTCTGTTGTGTATTTTTCTACGCACCCTGGATATTTGCTAATCATGCATCCGTACACACACCTTACATTACTTAGTTTTGTTTGTTTGATTTGGGCCTCCTTTTGTTTTTCTTCTCGCTGCACCCTTCATATTCCCATGTACACCACATATCTTATTTGTGGGTTAAGTCATGTATGTATTTCCTGCACCACGTTTTTTATATGTTGCACCCTTATATTTTGATTTTCCATTTTTACCCCTACTTCTAATTGCATTCCCTTTTCACGCATTTACTTCTTTTTATAAAAAATAGGAAAAATCTAAAAAATAAAAAAATGTTCTCTTTTATTTTATTGTATCTGTCTGATCGCCCGTACCATGTGACACTCATTTTTAAAAATATCAAAGATAGTTTTCTTTATCTTTTAGTCTCTGTCCGACCGCTCACGTCGTGTGACACATATTTTCAAGTAATTTAAAAACACCAAAAAATACATTTTTTTTCAAAATATAAAAATATCAACATTTTTAAGCAAAAAATCTTTCTTAAGAACTACGTTATCCTTGATTCTCCGCTGCGAGATACGTAGGAGCAAGGCCAATCCTTGTTAGGCTCACTTCCAAAAAAATCAAATCATTTTCTCAATAGTTTTCCAAATATCTTTTTAAGAACTATGTAACCCTGATTTCTCATTTTGAATGAGAATACGTAGGACCAAGGTCAATCCTTGTTGGGCCCAAAAACAAAAAAAAAATTGTTTCTTTCATATATTTTTGTCTTATTATTTTTGGGGAAAATTAACATTTTAAAAACCACATCAACTTTACATGTTTAATTAAGGGTACCGCCTTTGGGCGAGCACTGTAGGGTGTTAACACCTTCCTTACGCGTAACTGACTCCCGAATCCAAAAATATGTTTTTTCGCAGACTTTCTTTATTTTATGGTTTTCCATAGTTTTCACGAAATAACTATGGTGGTGACTCCAAATCTCTTTTCAAACTCATTTTCTTTTTATGGTTTGTCGTCCCATCGCGATTTCAGCGTCGACATATTACAACAACTAATAAATATTGATTTAATTGTCCATTTATTTAACTATTTTGTAATATTGAATAAATAATGATTTAATAGTTTATTTGACTCACTATATTTTTGTATTACTTTAACAATGTTCGAAATAAATTGGTGATTTAATGCATTAATAATTTGTTTAGAAGTTATATATGTGGTCTAAAGTAACACACTAAAAAAATATATAAATATAGTTAGGATTTATTATTTGAGGTTATGATAACCCTGGTAGAAGATATACATAGAAGAGGTTTCATAAATCCCCATTAAATATAAGGGGTTCTTAAAGAAACCCTAGTAAAATTTTGTAATTTTTTAAAATTTTAATTTGGTTAGGCTTGTAAAACTCTTTCACGAAGAAGGTGTCTCTCACTCGGTCGCTTATGAAACTCTTTCACCTATAAAGAAGGTACCGTCAATAGGAAGAAGAAGCAAGCTTGTGCCTCTCGTTCGCTCAAGGTAAATTGTGTATCTTTCATTCCATCATTCTCGTCTCTTTCGATTTCATTTTCATTTTTGATTCGGTGGCTTTCGATTTCATTTTCATCTCCATGGCTTTCAATTTCATCTTCGTCTCTCTGATTTCATCTATTTCAATTTCAATTTCGTCTTCTTCCCTATTTTTCTATTTTTCTTCCATCAATTCCCTCTTATTCTTTTCTAAAGCCTCAAATTGTTTGTTCGAGTTGCGTTTACTGTAACACCCCAAATTTTTGGGTGTCACGAAAAGTTATAAAATTAACACTTTTAGCGGAAACAAATTATCGATAAAACGTACCTATGTAAAACCTAGAATTTAATTTATTAAATATCTTAATTCAAAACATCGATTGTCACAAGTTTTCAAAACTTCAAAACACAACCTCTGATACCATCCTATTAAATAGGAAGTTCACAACCAATTTATTTCTAAAAACCACTTGTCAAATTGTCCTTAGAATAAAACTTTATTATCCAAACTAAAACATCATTAAAATTCAAACTAGTTCGGTATAAGTCGTCAAGAAAACTTATTACAAATCTTTCCAAATGGAAATAACTCTCAAAATAAACAACTATTACACCATAGTCTTTCCCTGAGGTTCTCATAGCTACGCATCTCTATTAGTATCTGCATCAACATCTGCTCTCGTATAATACAGACATTATACGATCATCGCATAAACACAATAACACACAAAAAGCAAACAGATAGGGGTAAGCTAACCATAAATATATATAAATGAAATTTAGCAAAATAAGATATTGTAAATAAAGATTAACATCCTCTTTAAGTAAAATACTTAAGCATTATAATCACAATCACATCATGGAAAAAAAAAATTCATAAAGCAAATTCCTCCAAACGTATATACAACACTATTAATAAATATAGTGAGCTAATTGAACATGTCATTCCTAAACCATAATGAGAACCCCTTCCAATCGTGTAAAATTGAGTTCATACACCATTTAACACGTTAAACATGCATCCGTCGTAATAAATAGCCCACTCAAAAATTAAAAAGATATAACTGTGACTATGATTCAAATGTTAAAAGGCCCGTACACAACATAATAATTAAACAAACTAAAAAGAATGTATGCCAAAAGGGTTAGGATATGGGTCCCACCAAAGTTAAATAACTTTTAAAGGACCCATTTACATGAGTCATGCATTTACATAACATGCACTCCAAAAATATAAAGAACGTGGGCCCACATCCAAAAACAAAAGAGAGAAACCAATAATATATAACATCCATTGTTAAAGAGATAAACATATGGTAAATAATAGACAAAAGTGCCCAACTAATTCAAAGAGCCAAAAACCCTCTCACATAAAGTGAAAAAAAAAATATGTAACCCCACCACACCCATAAAAGTGTTCTATCAATAAAAAAAAGTGGACTAAAAACCCTTGCCCTTTACATAGTTTTCATTCTACCAAAAGAATAAAAGCAACATGTATGTGACCCCTTGGTCTTCCACTAACCAATTAAACATGTGAAAAGAAACTACAAAGAGGCAAAAGGAACACTGCATCAACGTGATTATTAAGAGAAGAAAGGAAGGTCCCACCTCAGTTCAATTAAAAGGCCTTATGCTTGCATTAAAGAGCAAAAGTGAAACAAAAACTAATAGTCGAAAACCATTCACAAAATTGGAGATAAAGTGGCTAGAGCACAAGTGTCCCATCAAGCTAAAAATTGTCTTAAAACACACAAAGAAAGGAAAAGTAACTGGTCCATGAAAACTTGTGACTTCACTACAGCAAACATAAACCAATTTACGCATGACCTTTTTTTTACATCTAGCAAACTTAATGCAAAGGCCCTACGTGACCTAAATACCACGCCCCAAAACCACAATGTGATCCTCATTAAAATACTATGCATAGTCAACTAACATGTTTTCAGGAAAGGTTGGGAAACTTTAAACCCCATGTAATGGTTACAACCCCACTATAACACAAAGAGATAACTAAACCAAAACATTCTTGTGGCTGCCCTTTAAACATCAATACCACGAACGCAATATCTCATTAATGGCCATAATCCTCCTAAAATATTCATGCATGCAATAGAACCAATGTTACAACAGTAAAAGAAGTGAAAGGAGTTAAACCCCATCAACCACAAGTTTCCTTTCGAAAACACATTAATGATTCATGTCCGAAACAAAATGCACGAGTCACACATTGTACCATAAAATACAAAGAGTAACTCTCTATGCATGCTATGAATTTTTAAATGCTCATGCAATAAAACTTCAAAGAAGAGTTGTAAAGATGACAAACCCCAAACGAACCCTGCTGCCTCCCAAAGTCATGAGAGAGGAAAACGAAGTCCCATGCACTACAACTAAACCACTTATGGCCCTATCATTCACCAACATCATGCTCACATAACATAAAACATGAGTTTGGGTTCATGCAAGGAGAACCCACCTCTACGTAATTTAGAGTGGATAGCCATCCACATTCTTGTTGCATATCGCAGCCCACCAATCACTAAGATGTGGAAAACGTAGGGAAGGAACCCACAATTTAAGAAACATGCATTTAAGTAACTATGATGAAAACTACAACCCGCTTGCACCTACATTGTCATGGTCACAAATTTATGCAGCGAATTCATGTAGAATATGGGAAATGAATACCACAGTGGTCCAACACCAATACCAGATTAAAACACAAATAAAGAGCAAAGGAACAGAACCCACAACAGGTACAATATTCATCACCAACTCGTTACCCATTTAGCATCCAGGAAACACTCAACAATACCACGCGTAGCAAAGAAACATGTAGCATTCTAGCATCTATGGCAAGCATAAAACACAAACAAAGATCAAGGTCAAGCTTCCCCCACCTGGTTATCTCCTCCCACAACGCGTCTACTTTGTAGCCCAACCTTCACTTATTAGTTCTCCTTGGTCTTTGCCTTGGACTCTTCACTCTCTTCTCTCTAGCATTTAGAAGCCACACATAACCTGGAATATTTTCTTTCGCACTCGTCACCACACTCTCCCATTAACCCTAACATTTAACTTATATATCGGCAACCGTTTCTACCCTCTCCCCTTAACACCCTTAACCTAATTTTTCTTTCTTTTTCTTTTAGTGGGTACCAATATTACTCATTATAAATATGGCAACTTAAAGTCATTTTTATTTACAATAATATGTGGCAGTAGAAAAAGAAAAAGGAGAAGTGTGATAAGAAAAATATGTTGCAACATGCAAGAGAGAGAAAATAAAAAAAATTACGTGGTCCCCACAATAAAGGAAGAGAGAGAAAATAAAGTACCAAACAAACAAATATACCAAATAGTTGACCATCCAAATTCGAACACAAGCCTATACACCCCATAACATATATTTCAACCATTCAACTACATGATTTCTCATGATTTTTATGCGCTCCACAAATTTATAACAATATAAATACCATATTAAATATAATATTACGAATTAAAATAAATAAAACAATAACTTAGATCACTCAAATAATTATTCCATATTTGATAATTTAATAAAATAATTAATTTAAATAAATCAACAATTTTAATCAAGACATTACTTTTTTTCCAAGTATTTTTCTTTATTCTATTTTTTTTCCGAGTCTTACATTCACTCCTTTCTTCGAGTGTCTCTGCCTCTGTTCCATTCATATTGTTTGCGCTTCACACTTTGATTCACACATGTATTCGTTAATCTTTGTCGTCGACCTCCATGTGTTTATCGCCGACTTCCATATCATTAATCTCTTTCGCTCTTTGTATTTAAATCTCCAGAACTGATTGCTTTCTTAAACAGGGTTTCAATAAGAACTGAATCGCCGAACTTCATGATGATCAAAGGTTAGTTTATTACATTATGTAATTTAGGGTTTTTGCTTTGTTTTGGTTAATTTGTTTGAAAATCTAATTATATCGTCTTATTCCATTATTCTTCCTTTTTTGATTTGTGTTTATAATCTAGGGTCTGTTTTCTATTTTTTTGCCTTAGTTTCCATCAATGCTAGCACTGAAACCAATGAGTGGTCAATTCTAGAAGCTTTTATTATTCTTCTTTAGTGAAAGTGGTTTAAAAGGTGGACGCCGATGTTTGATGGAACAAAGGATATTTAAATTTGTAATGTTGATGGAAATGAGTGAAAATTTTATCTGTTCTAGTAAGGTTCTAATGTATTTTATCTCTCCTTCAAAGGTGTTGTTGTACGATGAACACTCTGCCACCACGAGCTGTGTTCCGTGTAAAAGAGTTTTATTGTGCAATTCAACCTGCAAGTTTCATTATGCAACTCAAACTGCAAGTTTTATTATGCAGCTTAAACTGCAAGTAAGTATCCATTTCTTGCGTAATTTATATGTTTGTATGGTTTTTGGAATAAGACAATTTAGAATTCCACCAATTTTAGTGGACTTATTGTTTGTGGTGGTGAACAAGCTTATAAGATTCTAATCACATCATGATGAGATTGTAGTATATTCCTTTTTTTATTTGTTCTTAATAATCAATGTTTATTGACTCTGGCTTCCTCAAAGCTTATGGAAATTCACATATGGTTTGAGATTTTAGACTTCATTTTTTTTAAAAATGTGTTCATTTGTTGATTAATTGTTCTAATGAGTTCATGAGCTTTTACTTACAGTACCTTCCATATCTTATACATCTTTCAATTATCATATCTTCTAGGACCTCAACAACAAGATTTTTGTCAATGTAGTGAAAGGTAAGATATAATTTACATCTCTATTGTAATTGAATTTGGTAGGGATCCAATTTTTTCATGTAAGATATAATTTTTGGATCAAATGCTCTTGCTGTAAAATCTAACCTTAAGTATGACTACTTTGTTTTAAAGGTAGCAATTGATAACAAGGCCCATTTTTTTTTATTTCTTAAAGTTTGCTTCTTTGGACAAGGTATAATTTTCAATAAGATAGGCTTTTGACAGAGTATAGTTTTCAATAAGTTAGACATTGTAATTATCAACAAGGGAACATAAATAGAATAGGTACCAATAGGATTATCATACACCTTTATCTTTACATTTTATATTGCCTATAAAGCTAACCTACTCACCATCATTTTTCTGTCAACCAAAATATATAAAATAAAGAAGTGTGTTGGTTCCTAAAAAAGAATTGGATCAACACATTTCATGGTGATTCCTCACCACAAAGAAAAATTCAAAGGTAAGTTTATTCGCTTTAGTTAATTGGAACTCTTTCTCTCTACCTGCCACACAAAATGATGAACAAAATGTTAGATTTCACCTTTTTTCCCTTAAATGTTTGAATATTAGCACACAGACTATGTAGCATGCTTCGAAGTTTCTAAGACTACTATAATATGCATCTATCACTAAAAAAATATGGTTAACCAAAATGGTGGAAGCTTTCTCTAGTTGGATCTGTAAGTAAATTTTTCTTTGGTGCCTTCTTTGGTAAATCACTTATTATTGTTGCCTCCTAAACATTTGGTGCTTTCTTTGATAAATTCTTGGTTCACTTTTTTGCTTTGTGGTTCTGTTTTTTAGAAATTCCAAGTGTTTTGTATCATTTTACTATTTTACTTGTAGCATCTAACAAGTACATGTGGTGATGCAGGGTTGAGCAAAGGATTAGTGGCCGAACACCTACTTTCTACCATGCAAGAAAGGGAATGTACCTTAATTTTGTTCTGTGCATGGGAGAAAAGCAAATAGTTTGTTAAGGTGGTGATATGGTGATGGTGAGAGGTATTATTATCACTATTATTGTTGTTATTGTGCTTGGTTTACTTTGTCAAAGAGAATGTAGGCTCAATTTTTTTGCTCTTAATCTTAATATATATATATATATATATATATATATATATATATATATATACACACACACACACACACAACACTCACAATGCCATTGCTCATTATTTTTTCCTCATGATGCTTTTATGTTTTTAATGATGTTCGAAATTATGATATTGGCTTTGACGTTCTCTGAGGTATGTTTAATATTCTGCATATTGGTGGTTTGTCTGACGCAAAAAATAGAGACGTAGAACTTGCTCAGTTTCGCCTTACTTCAACTAAAAAGGTACGTCACCAATAGTTTGAGCGTGCAAGCAGATTATTTCTCCACATTACTTTTCCACTCTCAACAGAATTCATCACTCAATAATGCAAGCCTTGTTCAAAGAGTTATCTTTCTCTTCGACCAAGCACTTCGAGAGGACTAAGAAGAACGACACGAAGGGATTAATAGTTTTATCTTTGTATGAGTAGTTTTAAAATATAAACTCAAAGAGTTTATCCATATGGTATGTGCATCAATTTTTGAATATAATGTGATTTTAAATCTTGATTATTGTTGGACAATTTTGGTTACACTTTCTATTGTTTATATCTGCATCAAATATGAGATTAATTTACAGTCAAATTTTATGTCTCTTAAGAATCTTGAACGCTTCCTATACTTTTTGTTTTGATTATTATAATTGTTTGATATCATTGATAATTGAGCATTTATATGGGTGTTATATTACTTGTGATAAGGTTTTGAGAAACCCTATGCCATTAAGCAAAGGGGGATTGTTTCTTTCCACAAGGGGATTGATGTAATCTAGCAAGCACAATCTTGAACTGGAAAAGATGCTACATTTTGCCCTGGAGTTTTGCAACAACTTGATTACAACTTAGTTGAGTGCCATGTAAACATGTCGTAACTGAAATTAATCATGCAATTGGAGTTGAAGGAGTTCTAAGCGTAGGATATAAGGAAGTTCTTTCTGGAGGCTGATGTATCCATACACACTTGAATTTTATTTAGGGTCACTTATTATTTCGTTAAGACTTAATTGTATTCAATCATGATTATGAATAAAATGTGCACCTTTAATTCTTACATACTTGAAATTTATCTTAGCTCATATTGCGTTATTGATGCAAAATTGGTTTGATAAAATCTTATTATGAAATGTTTAGACAATCTAAAATAATACAATATGAATCATGTGAAGGCAAATAGTTATGGTTTCAAAAACCCTAGGCAGTAATGGGGGTTTCAAAAACCTCAGGCAGTAGCAGCAGTTTCAAAAAATCCCAAGCAGTAGTGGAGGTTTCAAAAACCCCAGGTAAATTGCACTTTTCCAAGAGTTGTTTCAAACCCCTGGTAAAGCCATTAGTGAGGGTTAAAACCCCATAAAAGCCAAATATAATCCCACTAAAAACAATTATTTTTATAGTGACAAATCACATTTTAAAATTATTGAAAATGTTATTTAAGATGCAATTTCCAAAAAAATAAACTAAATTTCTCACAGTGTTGTTTAAATAATCATGACAAAGACAACGATTAAAATATGTCGTCTAAAAGTACGAACTAAAGTGTTATTTAAAGATTGATGAAAATCTTGATAATTGTATCAATATAATCCAAGACAACAATTTTTAAAACATTATGATTTTAGAAAAAAATTCATTGTCTAAACTTAAGACTATGATTTATTTATTTTAGACAACATTTTAAAGTTTTTTCTAAACTTAAAAATCTATAATGATAATGTTTATATAAATTATTGTCTAATTAACAATATGTTTATTGCACATTTGTAAATAATATTTCTGAAGTACATATTGAATAACTAAAATTTGGTAAATTTTATTTTTGTCAAAATTTTGAAAAATTTTTAGAAAAAATATTTGAATGTAAACTTAAATCTATACCTTAATCTTCTTCACATAAAAAAATTTCAATCTAAAGTTATATTTTTAAACATTGATAAATAAAAAAAAATGAAACAAAAGTAAAGTAATATTTTGAATCAAACTTTCAATTTCTTTCTTTTCCATCAAACATATCATCATTTTAACATTCATTTATTTTTCTTTTCTTTCCTTCTATTTCATTTCAAACAAGAAAATTTCTTTGTATCACTTCACTTTCTTTGTTATTTGTCTTCTTCTCTATTGTTTTGAAACATTCAAACAAAGGGGTGAGGCCGGCCAAAACACAAAGAATATAACACACTAGCCTACATGGGCATGAATCTATGACTTGTCCCAACAGAATTAACAAGAAAACTACGTTATATTATATATTCTTTTAAATAAAAGAATTCGCCATGAAGAAATTCTAACCGTTGATCCCATCGCGCATGATGCACACTTTTCATGTGTAAACGAGTGCAAACATTCCACTTGCCAATAGAACTCTCTAGAACCTCTCTCTCAGTAGCAAGACTAGAACTCCACTCTCTTCCTCGGCGTTGGTGAAAGCGATGGAAGAAGATTTCGACATTCCCGGCGGCGAGGAAATGGATCTCGGCGAAGTCAAGGTCGGCGAGGAGAGGGAGATCGGCTCCAACGGCCTCAAGAAGAAACTCCTTAAGGAAGGTCAAGGCTGGGAAACCCCCGAAGTCGGCGACGAAGTTAAAGGTAACCCTAATCACATCAATTCTTCTGTTGTATTCACCTTTCTGTTTTTTTTTTTCTCATTTGTTTTAATTTGCAGTTCATTACACGGGGACTTTGCTCGACGGAACGAAGTTCGATTCAAGCCGCGACAGGGATTCTCCCTTCAGCTTCACGCTCGGGCAAGGTCTGCGATCTCGCTAGCGTTATTGTGAATTTACTGTGTTTTTAATTTGCTTGCTGAACTTTGGAAAATGACAGTGGGATTCTCGTGCTTGCGACTGTGTATGCTTATTTCTTTTTGTTTTTTACTTATTTAAGCAGTCTTTTGTTTTGTTCTTTGTTGAATTTTAATTTTTAAATGAAGCGGGTTTTTGTGTTATGTCGGACTGGTTTGAGCTTCTGGTGCCAGTTGTTGCTTTAACTGAGGGATTAATTTAGGCCTGTTGGGATTGAGATAACTGTTTCTATGTTTTTTCTCCCGTTTTTGACAAATAATTAAAGAAGGTATTGCCTTGCTTCTGATTTATTTTCGGAAATGCAGTCCGGAAAATGTTGGATTGTGTTTTCATCATTTGTTGTACGATGCTTTGAAAGCAGCAAATTAAGTTAAAACTATGTGGTATTTTCGTTTTTTTTTTTTTTAAATAGGAACTAGTAAAAATAGAAAAGGTGGTCTCACACCCAATGGGTCCGTACTGATCTGGCCTTTACGTCATAACTTTGATGAGTGGTGCATTTCCAAATCATGTGAAACTGTGTCTGATAATATTTTTGTTCTGTTATGGTAGGATTGGGTGTATTCTGTATTGTTAGCAGCCGTTGTATTACTGTTTTAGAATAGAAATTAAGAATACATTGATTGCTAGTGTTATATTGATCTTTTAACGTGTTTCACTTTTACACCTATACTTATATCCAACAAGTATGTGAAATAAATATCAGTAGACATATATTTAAGTGACATCTTGGTTGGAACTGCAGGGCAGGTAATTAAAGGATGGGATGAAGGTATTAAAACAATGAAGAAAGGTGAAAATGCTATTTTTACCATCCCTCCTGAGCTAGCATATGGTGAATCTGGTTCCCCTCCAACAATACCTCCTAATGCTACACTCCAATTTGATGTTGAGCTACTTTCATGGACTAGTGTAAAGGACATATGCAAGGATGGTGGTATATTTAAAAAGATACTTACTGAGGGAGAGAAATGGGAGAACCCTAAGGATCCTGATGAAGTATTGGGTATATATGTCTAATTTAATTGAGTTTATGTGATGCCTTTGTTAATTACTTTAGTGTTAACTAATTGTTGTGCTTGTTGGTTATGCAGTTAAGTATGAAGCTCGTCTGGAAGATGGAAAACTGGTAGGAAAGTCTGATGGAGTGGAGTTCACAGTCAGAGAAGGTCAGTGCCTTCAATCTTTCTTAGCAGATTATTGTTTTATTTTACTGAGTATCTGAAGTGAATGTTTATACTTGATAGGTCATTATTGTCCTGCATTGTCAAAGGCTGTTAAAACCATGAAGAAGGGAGAGAAAGTGGTTTTGACAGTTAAGCCACAATGTAAGTTATCTAAACTCTACTGAATATTTTGGTAATTAGTTATGACTGACATTCTTCGTGATATTTTCTGTCTCTTTCCTAATTTGAAGTTTTCATTTCTTTGACGGGTCATAGATGGATTTGGTGAGAAGGGGAAGCCAGCTCAAGCTGAAGAAGGTGCTGTTCCACCAAATGCATCATTAGAGATTACTCTTGAATTAGTTTCATGGAAAACTGTTACGGAAGTAACTGATGACAAGAAGGTCATAAAGAAGATTCTCAAGGAAGGGGAAGGATATGAGCGTCCAAATGAGGGGGCCAGTGTGAAAGGTAGTACTTATTTATTTTGAATAATGACTATTACTGCTATATTTATTTATGCATTTAATACATTGTTGCTGACTGTATCTTTGTCATTTTCTGTCTTAGTGAAACTAATTGGTAAGCTTCAAGATGGTACTACCTTTTTGAGTAAGGGCCATGATGAAGAAGAGAAGCTGTTTGAATTCAAAACAGACGAGGGTAACTTGAAATCTGCTAGTGTCCTCAGTTGTCTTCATCCGCGACATATATTTTTTTTGGTCAGTAAAGTCATTGTTTGATCTGTTCAACAGAACAAGTTGTTGATGGACTTGATAGAGCTGTATTGACTATGAAGAATGGTGAGGTTGCATTGTTGACCATTGCACCTGAGTATGCTTTTGGTTCATCAGAGTCTCAGCAGGAGTTGGCAGTGGTTCCTCCTAACTCAACTGTGTATTTTGAAGTTGAGCTAGTTTCATTTGAGAAAGTAAGTTAGTAACAGTGTTGAATTGGTACTGACTTTGATTTCTATTAATGTTTTAATTTTGATAAAAAGAAATTCTGATTATAATTAAAAAGCAACTATACACCCTTAACTGCAATGTAATAAAGAACCGGTCAAGACTGGATAGAAAGCTTGATACTCTACATTTTAGTGTTTTACCCAAAATCAGAACATTTTAATAGCCCTTTTCTTTCTGTACCTGATTTTTTGAATCCAAGCCAACCGTTTTCCCTATCCAATCTGAGCATTGGGAATTCATTTCTGTACCTTCATTTATTCATATTCGTTCATTGCAAATCACACATAACTGGACAATCTTTCAAGACCAGTTGTGTCGTGCAATGGTTCACTGCATGCTCTATGACCTCAATTAAGAATCAGTTCAGCTAGGTTGATCAGAGCTGTTACCTAAGTATTTCCTTTAACTTCCTTATGACATTGAGTATATGTTATTCTACAAAATTGAGTTTCTTTGCTCTCTGAAATAAGAGTTTTGATCTGGAAGTCAGAATCTTATGATCTGTTGACACTCCTTTTTACATTTGCACACTTGTTCATTTTCGTACTCTGCATTATATATTTGAACAGTTTTTTCGCTAGTAATCTAGATCTTTTTTCTCCCTACAGGAGAAAGAGTCCTGGGATCTGAATACTGAAGAGAAACTTGAAGCTGCCAATAAGAAGAAAGAAGAAGGAAATGTGTTGTTTAAAGCTGGTAAATACGCAAGAGCATCCAAAAGATATGAAAAGGTAATCTAAGATTGATTATATGTTTCTAAACCTTCTACATATTGATGCACTTTGTGATGGTACCGAAAACTTATTGCAGGCTGTGAAGTACATAGAATATGATTCCGCCTTTGGTGAGGAGGAGAAAAAGCTGGCGAAGACCTTGAAGGTTGCCTGCAATCTGAACAATGCAGCTTGCAAGTTGAAATTAAAGGACTATAAAGAAGCAGAAAAGTTGTCTACCAAGGTACATTATTCTTTCTTCTCTCCTTTGGAATCACTAACGTAGTCTTTTGTGTAAAAATAATAACTTGTGGCATGGATTGGTAGGTGTTAGACCTTGAGAGTACAAACGTGAAAGCCCTCTATAGAAGGGCCCAAGCATATATGCAGCTGAGTGACTTGGATTTGGCTGAACTTGACATTAAGAAAGCTCTTGAAATTGACCCTAACAACAGGTATATGCTTTGAATAAGCTACTCTTTTGACCTTCATGCATTATTTGAGATTTACTGAGATCAGTTACTTTGTAGATGGACAATTTATTTTTTTATTTTGCCTTGCAATCTAATTGTTCTCTACGCGTGAACCAGGGATCTCAAATTGGAGTACAGGACTCTGAGGGAAAAGGTGAAAGAGAATAATCGAAAGGAGGCGAAATTTTATGGAAATATGATCAACAAGTTGACAAAGATTGGTTCCTGATAGCAATGTAAGTATTTCATCATGGTTTTTATGGTATATTGCATGTCTTTTGGATCAATTACAAAATTAATCAAGCCTTTTCTTCTTGATGTGATAAGTGGCATTGTGGGGAGCTATAAATATATAAGTTTTGTCCTTTGGTGATATACTATTGTTGGCATGCAGAAACCAGCTACCAATAATGGTATTCAATCCGTGGGTATGGTGAATGGCATCCAAAATGGAACGAGATGTTTAGCCCCTCGTTTTCTGGGTTTGCTCTTCGTGGTATGGTGATATGGTATGTGCCTACGGAGATTTGATGGTTATTTATTTTGGATTTATTATCGAAGTTGACATAATTGACTTACACAATTAATGATTTGTACGAGAACTACAGCTAGAAATGTAATTGATTGTATTGTGTTTACGCTAGACCAAAAAGAATTAATTTTTAACATAATTAAAGAAACAATTTTTTAATAATCATATTACAAATGACTTTGGATGACGGATATAAAAATCATATAGCCATTATCCGAAGTCATTTGTAACATAAAAGTGGTGCACATCTCCCCGACAATGTTGAATAATAATGAGGCTGCCTTGAGAAGACAATAATAAAGAGTCTGATAATTTTGGAAGACTCTCCCACTGTTATATCATCAAGTGGACCATCCCTTAAAACTCGAAATCTAATTATTACAGTCCAAACTAGCTTCTCCCTTTAAATCTTTCCTGCTGTATTGTTTCCTAGCCAGCCAAAACTATCCCATATAGAAAAGAAGGAACATGACCTCCTTAATTTAAAATCTCGTTACATCATTATTTAACAATAGAATTTAATTAAACGTGAGTAGCACAATAGAAAAATTTACAAGATACAAAGATCAGTCAAATACGTTTTGTAATATTAAAGACATACATTTATATAATATTTGAAAACAAAACCTTACCTAGAAGCACGAATAAAATTTAAAACTATTTCTGTTTTTGGAAAAGTAAAATTATCACATTGGAGTTTATAATTGGTTACTTTTATATATATAACTTGAATACTAGTATAAGAATTTGAAAAATCTGATACCAAAACACAACTTGAAAACTGAGATTTTAATCTTTTGTATTTTTTTCTAACCTGACGTTTTTGATAATTTTTTTTATTTACACATTATTTATAGAATTAGCTAAAATTCTGCTTAAATTTACATATTTCTTTATCTTTAAATTGAATAACATTCAAGCAATAAAAATGAAATTGTAAGTATAAAAATTTCCCCTGAAAAAAAAATTTGAAAACTTAAATTGTTTATTGTAATCTAAAACATATTTATACATGAGGGTGGGGGTTTTGCCTTCCCTATCTTTTCTTTTTTTGTAATTTTACACTTAAACAATCAAATACAATCCACTTATCATAGAGTACGAATATAACTCACTAATTTACAACCAGTTTTATCATGCAATTAATTCATTTTGTTCCAATCTCAATCCAATTTGAATATAACTCACTAAGTTACAACCAGTTTTATAATGCAACTAAGCATTGCATACATTCGTAAATCTATGACTGAGAGTTATATTGATTAAGTATTAACACAATCCAACCCATAAGTATTAACACAATCCAACCCAGAACATTATATCCAATCTGATTATTAAGCATAAATAGAACAAAGCAATGCAGAATGAAATTGCTAAGAAACTAAGTCAAAAACGAGAATAATCAAACCCTAAGTTGAGTGTTGTTCAAAATAAAGAAAAAGTCCAAAATAGTGGTTGCCTTCGATGGCTCTTAAGGATCTCCAAAAACGCATAAAAGAAGACTCCAAACGTAAAATGAGGGTTTTGCCCACTAAAACCCTAAACCCCAACTTGTCAAATCATCACACATGTGTAGAATTAAAAAAAAATGTCATTCGCAAAATTACAAAATTATCATTATGATGAAATAAAGGCTGGCCATCACTAATACTGACATGAAAAAAGAGTTGATGTGGAAAAATGGCTGATTTGACATAGATGATGTGGTAAGAAAGGGTTGATTTGGCATAGACAATGTAGTACAGACGTGACACTCCTCTCTTCAACCTAATATTTATGTCCAAGCTTAAAATTTGAAAATAATTAAAATACGAGTGTAGACCAAAAAAATTTAAATTAGTAAAGATTTAAATTATTGGTCCAACGAAGTCCAATAAATGAAAATACAATAATGGTGGATAATTAAACATTAAACATCTATCAAGATGTGTACGAAAAGGTAAGAAAATAGAAAAAAATAATAACTTAACAGAGGACATTACGAGAGTCTGACAAAAGAAGACTCACACAATGCTCAAGAAATTCTACTCTCAAAATCTTCTTGTTCAAATAATAAGACATTTTTATTATAAAATATAGTAAGTAATTTTACATCTACGATGTAATGAAAGGATCTCATGTGCATTCGCCTATATTTCTCATTAATAAAATCTTCTATACTTTTTCGTATGAGTTTATTTAAACATTCCATTAACATGAAATTATATCAAGTAAAGAAGTAGTACATAATTATTATGTTGATGACTACTAACATATATTACAAGAGTCATACCAAACTGTTCATGCAAGCCGATGGATTCCCTAGTGTGCAAACTCTCACCTTTTTCGAATGTATGATTTTTCTTAGATATATCACATTTTCATCAATACAAAGATATGTTCCAATTTTCTAAGAGATTGTTCTATAAATTAATTTCGATCTATTTATACTTCTTTTTTTCTTTTTTATCTTTCTTAAACATCTTTGAAAGTTTGTGAAAAATCTTGGAGTGAAGACTTTATTTATCCTCGTCCATGTCACTTTCCTATGTAAGATATGATGAATGATTGTTGATCATTCTCAATATAACCAAATGTTGTCTAAATAAATAGAGTAAGTATATTTCAAATGTACAAGTAACTAAAATAGAAATAATGGCGTCAAAAATAAGTATTTATGCACACAAAAAAGTCATAGATGTTAAATATTTTGAATTTGTTAAATATGTTGCAAGGTGGTGCTTATGGTTCCATATTTTCACAGAACTCTCTAGCGATTATCCAAGTTCATCTTTCTTTTTGTGATTTTTGGTTTGCACAACATGAATGTTTAGGTTATGGTGTATATCCATATATAGTTACCTTCTGATGTCTCTCACTTATATCGATGCCAATGTGCATAAAAGCAATTATTTTAACAGGACCAAAATTTAGTTTTATTAGATACATGAAATACATTTTACCATTTGTTTTAGGCAGAAACAATGATGTTTTATTGACATTGATGAAGTTTGTATGAACTGCATGTGAAATTGAAAGAAGGAAGCATTTTCTTGCCTAGGTGTTGGATTGCATATGGAATATGCTTATAGCCTTTTATATATTGATTCAAATTTTTGTCCAAATGGTTTTCAAAAGAAACATAATTATGACATTCTATACTTTGCATGGATTTCAAGTTCAGGTTTTAAGATTTTCCTTTTCCTAAGTTTTCTTTTATATCAAATTGGTCTTGTTTTCGGTCTACAATAGTGTCTTTTCTAGTTATTTTTTGTTATTTTTATGTCAATTAATAAGCAGCTAATTAGCAACATAACATGCTTGTGAAACTTTAGCATAAATGGTTTTGTAACTTGAGCAAGCTATATATTTTTGTCATCTGATTTAGTCATATGATATAATTTGATTATGTATATGCTTTAAACTAATACATTTATACATTTGTTATCTGAAAGTGAATAAAGTAAGCAAAGTGGCTTTTGAGCACTTGAAATTATACCAGGAATTCATAGTTTTTCACTAAAGTCAACTTTCACACCATTGATGAAAATTGTGGTTTTGAAAAGAAATGCAGCTATTATGTTGAATTTAGATAATCATACTCAATGGTAATCCCTTTGATAGGAGTGATTACTGAACTAACAATTTGGAACAAATGTAGATCTAAAGAAAATGTCACTGAAATTATAAGGTAGACAATATAAATATACCCAATCAATTTGGCTTTATCTTTCCAAGAAGTAGAGTAAATATATATGGATCTATAGATTCTTTTTAAAACTATATAATCTTGTTTTTTTATTTAAAATGGAGATATAGAAAAAATGTCAATTATTTTATAAGGTCAAAATAAATATTTTTTATAATAACCTTTCTGTTAAAAAGGAACTCTACATAGCATTGATATATGTACAGTGAATGTATTATCATACTTAATGAAATATTTTCATATAACAATTCTTTAAGTGAATCAATTGCGTCATCTTTATTTCCATTTTGAATAAAGCATAGATACTAAAAAATGATACCAATATTATACTGATTAAAGGAGGTATACAAATATTTTAAAACTAAAATACATTAATTTTTTATATTTAATTAAAAATAATTAATGGATTTGTGATTGGGAAGTGACATCATGGATCAGAAGCTCTGGTGAATAGAGTTGTCAAAATGGGTAATCCAGTCTGATCCGACTCGATCTGCCATGGATTGATGATTTAGTGAGTCAACCCAATTTGGCTTACTTTTTAACGAGCCAAAAAATTCGAATTCGGTCCGGCCCACCACGGGTTGGCAGGTTAAACGGGTTGGCTCACATATTCACTTAATTAAAAAAGTTATTATTTTTTTAATTTTTTTTCAGTCAAAACTAAATTGTAATTCTAATTAAAATCTAAATAAACTTTAATACAATCCAAATATAAACCAAAATAAAAAAAAATACAAATTATTTATGTGTTGGATAAAAAAATAACTTAATATGACCCAAATGTAAAGTCCAACTTAATAAAAATAAATAAAAACACTTGTGTGACCCTTTTATCACTAATCCGACTCATCATGGGTTCAATCCGGATGTGCCGGGTTCTAAATGAGTCGGGTAAAAAATAAACCTGTATTGAAATTTGTAAAAATATTTCAACCCAACCCGGTCTGAATCCGTGGTGCCGAGTTGGCTCGCGGGTTTCAACCCATTTTGATAGCTCTACCAGTGACGTGTGGTGGTGTTCGGTAAGGGAAAAAGTGGAGGAGTGTCGATTCTTTGTGAGTGTGATTAACTAATAAATACAGAATATAATTAGAAAGTATTTAAAGAGGATAAGATTTTCATTAATGACACTTGTTAATTAGTTTACAACGTAGATTTCTTTCGTAGTATGTAAAAAAGTGTAAATAGTTTATATGCTATGCTGCATATATTATATATGTGTCCTTTTAAATAAAGTTTACAAATTATAAAGAAAAAAATAGAATGAGAGGAAAATAAGTTTAAAATTGTAAACGTATGTAATTACATAAACAAGTACGTTTTTACAAGTAAAATATTAAATTCATATAAAACTATATGAGTAAGTTTAAGTCAAAAACTATTATCCTATATTTCGTTTATATCTAGTCACCAAAACATAAAGATAGGATTTTTTGTAGTTACTTTTTAGAAGTCATAGAAGAAAAATAGTAAAACATAAGTATAACATAACTTATTATTATGATACTTATTAATATAATTGTATAGGTAGGTAGGTCGACATTATCCTGACCCAACCAACTTTGGAAGAGACCGACCATATCTCGGCTCCATGGAGGTGGAAGGAAACATTTCTAATCAAGCATGTGTAGGAAGATGTTAGTATTATGGTACTTGATTTAGTTTCACATCACTTATAATTGTGAGATGTGATTCTCTATTTTACTATATAAAAGACTCTATGTAAAACTTTGAGATACACAAGAAATAAAACATACTTCCTCGTAGGCATACACAATGTATGCCGAACCACGTTAAAATTCTTTGTGTCTATTTTCCTCTCCTTTATTCTTTCTTTTATTGCCTTGTTCCTAACAATTGGTATCAAGAGCCATTTTTCTTAGTATGCCTTGTGGTTGCAGCATTGTCTGATCTTCCACATAAGAAAAGATTTGGTTTCTATTTTCTTCTTGGGAATCTCAGTTTAGAGAAGTAGTGGGAGCTTTGGTCAAAAGTCGCAGCAGGAGCTTTGGTCAAAGGCAACAAAAACTTTGGTCAAATGTAGCAGGAGCTTTGGTCAAAGGCAACAAGAGCTTTCGTCAAAAGCAACAAGAGCAATGGCATTGGAAGAAGGGAAGGTGAGGATTGAGAAGTTTGATGGTAGTGACTTTGGGTTCTGGAAGATGCAAATAGAGGACTACCTGTATTAGAAGAAGTTGTATCTACCCTTAACAGGCCAGAAGCCAACCGACATGGAGCAGACAAAATGGGATTTGTTAGATCGGCAAACACTCGGTGTGATCCGGTTGACATTAGCCAAGAATGTTGCGTTCAACATCATGAACGAGAACACAACCATAGATTTGATGAAGGCATTATCAAATATGTATGAGAAGCCATCTACAGCCAATAAAGTGTATTTGATTCACAAGCTAGTCAACCTAAAAATGGGTGAAGGTAACTCGATTACTAATCATATTAGTGAATTTAATACAATTATTGCGCAATTGACATCAGTGCAGATAACATTTGATGATGAGGTGAAAGCATTAATTTTATTATCATCTCTTCCGGAAAGTTGGAGTGCAACTGTTACTGTAGTTAGTAATTCTGCAAGTAATAGTAAGTTGAAGTTTGATAACATCCGTGACTTGATCTTAAGCAAAGATGTTTGTAGGAAAATTTCAGGGGAATCTTTCAGTTCTAGTTCTGGTTCAACATTGAGTATTGAAACTAGAGGAAGAAGTAGCCAAAAAGGTCGTAATCAAGGCCGAGGCAGATCAAAGTCTAGAGAGAAATCAAAACCAAAATTTCAAAATGATATCACTTGTTGGAATTGTCAGAAAAAGGGGTCACTTTACAAATAGGGCTCCAAGGAAGAACAACCACAACAAGAGGCAAGATGATGATCAATCAACAAATGCAACAACTGATGAAATTAAAGATGCACTATTATGTAGTCTAGATAGTTCTATTGAATCATGGATTATGGACTCAAGTGCGTTATTTCATACTACACCTTCCTTATAATTATTATCTAACAATATTCCAGAAAAGTTTGGGAAGGTCTACCTTGCAGATGGAAAATCTCTTGATATTATAGGACGAGGTGATATCAATATCAAAACCTCTAATGGAAGTGTGTGGACTTTGAATAATGTCAGACATATTCCTTCCTTAAAGAGAAACTTAATATCTATAGGGCAGTTGGATGATGAGGGGCATTACACCACCTTTGGAGATGGACACTGGAAGGTAATGAAAGGTAATCTTGTTGTTGCTTGTGGAAAGAAGCAAGGATCTCGTTACATGTAAATGAGGATATGATATTAGTTGCAGAAGTTGGCAACAGTTCTTCTTTGTGGCATCAGAGGCTTGGGCATATGAATGAGAAAGGAATGAAGCTCATGGTCTCGAAAGGTAAAATACCTAACTTGAAGCATGTTGACGTTGGACCTTGCGAACATTGTATCTTTGGAAAGCAGAAAAAGGTTAGCTTCTCCAAAACAAGTAAGTCGTCTAAAGTTGAAAGATTAACACTAGTGCATACAGATGTTTGGAGGCCAGCTCCAATGAAATCTCTTGGATGTTCACAATATTATGTAACCTTCATTGATGACCATACAAGAAAGGTATGGGTTTATTTTCTTAAAAATAAATCTAATGTGTTTTCTGTGTTTCCTTTAGGCTATCAGTTACCTGAAGAAGTATGGTCTGGAAATGAGGTAAATCTTTCAGATCTGAAAGTTTTTGGTTGTGCTTTATATATTTTGTTGAACTCTAATAGTAGAGATAAATTGTACCCTAAGGCAAAGTGATGCTATTTCATTGGTTATGGATCTGACATGTATGGCTACAGGTTTTGGGATGACCAAAACAAGAAAATTATCAGAAGTAGAAATGTTACTTTTAATGAAAACATGTTCTATAAGGACAGGACTGCGGAATTTGCAAATGCAAATAAACAGCCAGAGCAGGTATCATTAGAAGAAAATTCAGAAAGTGATGTAGTCAACAAAAGGCAGAATACAAAAGTAGAGCTTGAGTCAGAGCCTGAGTCAGAGTTTGGGTTAGAACTTGAACAAATAGTAGAGTCGGTAACTCCTGAATTACCGACTAGAAGGTCTAGCAGAACAATTGTAGCACCACAAAGGTATTCTCCTTTATTGCATTACTTGTTGTGGACTGATGCTGGTGAGCTAGAGCATTTTGCTGAGGCTATGCAGGGAGATGAATCTATTAAGTGGGAGCTAGCAATGGAAGATGAGATAAAGTCTCTTCAGAAGAATAAGACATGGTCTTTAACCAAGCTTCCAGAAGGAAAGAAGGTTTTGCAAAACAGGTGGGTCTATCGGTTAAAAGAAGAACTAGATGACAACAAACGATATAAGGCTAGACTCGTAGTGAAAGGGTTCCAACAGAGACAATCACAAAAATTTTCTCTCCTGTTGTTAAGATGACTACCATCAGAGTTATCTTGAGTATAATAGCTGCAGAAAATCTTCATTTGGAGCAGTTAGATGTGAAAACTGCATTCCTACATAGAGATCTTGAAGAAGAAATCTTTATGGCACAACCAAAAGGTTTTGAAGTACAATGCAAAGAGAATCTTGTATGCAAGCTTCATAAAAGTTTGTATGGATTGAAACAAACACCGAGACAGTGGTACAAGAAGTTTAATGAGTTTATGAGAAACTCAGGATTTCACAGATGTGAAGAAGATCATTGTTGTTACATGAAGAAATATGCTAACAGCTATATCATTCTTGTCTTGTATGTTGACGACATGTTGATTGCTGGTGTTAATATGACAGAAATTGACAAGTTGAAGAAACAATTGTCAGAAAAATTTGAAATGAAGGATCTTGGTCCAGCCAAGCAAATTCTTGGTATGAGAATTTCTAGGGATAGATCTGAAGATATTATGAACTTATCTTAAGAAAAATATATAGAAAAATTGCTTAGCAGGTTCGATGTTGGAAATGCTAAAACCAGGAATACACCTTTGGGAACTCACTTAAATTTCTCAAAAAGGCAATCTTCTCAGATAGAGGAAGAAGAAAGTCACATGTCTAAAGTGCCATATGCATCTGCAATAGAGAGCTTGATGTATGCTATGGTTTGTACCAGACCTGATATAGCACATGTAGTGGGAGTTGTGAGCAAATTTCTATCAAATCCCGGAAAGGAGCATTGGGAAGGCGTGAAGTGGATATTGAGATATTTGAAGGGCATATCAAAGACGCATTTGTCTTTTTTAAGAAGTAATCTCACTCTACAAGGGTTTTCTGATACAAATTTGGGAGGTGATTTGGATGGTAGAAAGAGCACAACAGGTTACATTTTTACGTTGGGTGGTACAACTATCAGTTAGAAGTCTAAACTTCAAGGAAGAGTTTCCCTTTCAACCACTGAAGCTGAATATATAGCTATCTCAAAAGCAGCAAAAGAGATGATATGGTTGAAGAATCTTCTAAAAGAATTAGGAAAAGAGCAAGATGAATCTCCGTTGTTTAGTGACAGTCAAATTGCCATTTGTCTTGCTAAAAATCCAATTCTTCATTCCAGATGCAAACACATTGAATTGAAGTATCATTTTATCAGAAACTTGATAAATAATGGAGATTTGATTTTGTTGAAGATTCCAGATGCAGAGAATCCAGTTGTTATGTTGACCAAGACTATCACAACAACTAAATTGAGGCTTTGCATTGCCTCAACTAGCCTTCGAGAAAATTGATGATGAAGGCACTACACTAACTGGTAATGTAAATCAAACTCCAAGTGGGAAACTTGTTAGTATTATGGTGCTTGATTTAGTTCCACATCGCTTAGAATTGTGAGATGTAGTTCTCTATTTTACTATATAAAGACTCTATGTAAAGCTTTCAGATACACCAGAAATAAAACATACTTCCTAGTGTAGTCGTGGACGTAGGCATACACATTGTACGCCGAACCACGTTAAAATTCTCTGTGTCTATTTTCCTCTCCTTTATTCTTTCCTTTATTGCCTTGTTCCTAACAGAAGAGATGGGTTGATGACACAACGGTCGAGTATATCTCGGCCCATTTTGGGCGTGTATATTTCGGTCTAATGATGGACAGGTGGGCAAGAGAACTGTCATACAAGTGTGTAGGCAAGGGGTGCGTAATCTAGACAAAAAGGAATCAAACGATTCTTGACAGATATGGTATGGGTTAATGGAGCATATCAAAAATTGATGAAGAGAATAAGAACGGTCTACGAATAATAATGACAAGATTAGGAAACAAGTAATATAAATCATCACTTTCTTACATACGCCCCACATCTAATCACTATTTAGCGTCAGAGTTAGGGATGTCAACAGGACGGGTAGGGTACGGGTAGTAGCTCCCACGTACCTTAACATGCGGATATTAAAAATACCCGTACCTGTTACTTGTGGGTATCCATTTACAATATTTATTTCTTACCCATTGTGGGTTTTATCTGCAGATACCCGCAGGTATGGATTTTTTTGACATCCCTAGTCGGAGTTCCTGTAGGTACCCCACTTTTGGATTTTGCACCGAAAGTAGTCCCAAAGAAAGTCTCGAGGAGAACAGGAGGAAAGCAGTTCTAAGAGAGTCCAAAGAAAAGTAGGAGGAAGATCGATCGATGGTTCTTGAGATTGTTTGGTTCTATACAAGAACAATAATATTATTAATTATTTTAAATGTATGAATATATTAAAAGAGCTATAGAACAATATTATTAACTTTTGGTATAAAAATTATGAAGACTTTTAAAATCCTTATTTAGAAAGACATTATAAAAAATATTTTTTTTTACTGTAAATGTTATCTAACTTATTTTCAAATATTAAGGGTGTGTTTGTTTCAGGATAAGTGCTATTTGTATAAGTAAGGAAAAATACGGATGAACCTCGTTTGCTTTTACAATTTGGAGTAAATTACAAGCGTGGATTTATGGGAGGGAGGGTGAGAACAATCCTCTCTGAATTGAGAAGATTTGAGGGGATGACGACTGAAATTACAAAACACTCAATATGTTTTTTTTTTGTTCCATGTGCTTGTGCCAGAATGGGAGGTGAAAATCAATTGTGGATGTGTTTGGAAGAGGTGTTGGTGGTTGTAGTTGGTTTAGTCACTAGTGTTGTGGGGTTGTAGTGCGTGGACATTGGTGGTGAGGTGCCCTGATGATGCGTTTGTGGTCGGTGGCAAATCTAAGACCCTAAGTCATGGGGTCAATTAGAAATTATTTGGAACTCAATCTAGCAACCTTTTAAAAAGTAAAAGTAAAGAATTAGGAGGGGCAAAATATTTTTTTTCCAAATATTTGGTAATAATTTTAACAAAACTAGAAAGTACGCTTACATACTCTCATGTACACGTAGATCTGTCCACTATGTGGTGAAGCTGTCAAGGTGGTGCGCTGTTTTGTAGGCTGAATGATGGGAAGAAGATGAAGAGAAAGAAGTAACCACTTATGATGAGAAGAAGTTGTTCCTTATTAATAATAATAATAATAATATAATAATAATAACAAAAACATCAATAATTTTAATAATTCAAATTAATAATAATATAATTAACATTATATCTTAATAATTCAAAAATTAAAAATATTAAAAATAATAATTATAATAATAATATTATTAATTATAACTAAACATCATAATAGTAAAATAAACAATAATACTAAAATAAATAATAATAAAAATAATATTGATTTTAATAATAATAATATCAATAATAATAATAACAATAATATTTTCTATTTAAATTTATACTACATTTATTCTTAACGGTAAAATGGTAATTACATAATTTTGTAACGTCCCATTTAATTTATAAACGCAATTAAAGGAAACGCCACACATAAGATAGCATAACAACGCAGTCCTGGGGTTCCCAACATCACCCCTACAAAACTAGGCACACCACGATGCCAACAAAAGTAGGATAGCTGTTTAACTAAAAGTTACAATCTAAAAACCACGAATACAGGGGCCATAGCCCTAAAGAAAACAC
>Ga0209589_1000601_pt1 | contig 51976 bp, 22 predicted proteins | sample CowpeawhiteBW_FD_187525 | JGI IMG/M metagenome (GOLD analysis project Ga0209589, IMG submission 187525) | Root nodule microbial communities of legume samples collected from California USA - Cow pea white BW (SPAdes) (version 2) | ecosystem: Host-associated > Plants > Roots > Nodule | place: USA...
TTAGTTGTTATTTGATACTTTAATTTGAGATTTATACTATTATAATATTTTTCTTAATATTTGACATCATGAAAATCAAAAAGAGTATGTTATTTTAATATTGAATATTTTGATAATATCATGATTCCGTTGGTGTGATTTTTAAATTTTTTTTATAAAAAATATTTAATTGATATATGGAACAATAAAAAAATGAGTATGGGTATGGGTATAAGAAAATACCCGTTACCCGGTGGGAATGGGGATGGGTCAAAAGTTGTATACCCGTTGGGTTTGGGGATGGGGATGGGGATAAATTTTTATTATGGGGATGGGGATGGGATCATGATACCCGTACCCACCCCGCCCCGTTGTCATCCCTAGCTGTAATGAGAAATTGTTGGTTGCAAAGGGATTATAAAAAATATTAATATCATAGTGGAGGGACGAAACCATAGCTTAATTAGAACTTGTCCTACCTGCGGTCATCATATCAAATGCTAATATCAAGTTCTTTTTTTTTACTACTGTAAACAAGAATCACCGTTTTGTATATAAACATGTTATGTATATATATCATTATCCTTTTGGTTGGTTTTTATCTAGTTTAATTCATTTCTTCTTCTTTTTTTGTATATTTTGATTTGTTAGGGAGGTGGAATTTATGACTTATCAGGACTTCCTGCTGGTGTGAAGTTTGATCCTACAGACCAAGAGATTCTTGAACGTTTGGAAGCAAAAGTGTGATATGATATTCATAATTTAAAATGTTTATTTAACTAGTAAATGAGCTTTCTAGCCCTGTGCAAGCACTTAATAACAATTTAGATAGCCTATCATTAAATGCATTTGATCTGCAGGACTTGCTTTGTTAAACCCGGGCATCACAATAATAACTATTTCCATAGAATAATCGGTAACAACCATGATTACCTTCAGCGATGTTTCCAAATGGGAATGAGGTTTGTTTCATTGTTAAATTTGAATTCATCGGAAACAATCCTGTACACAATGAACCAGAGGAAAATGGTAAACCCAAAACAAATGATAAAGCAAGCTATCAGGCAATGAATCTCATAGTGACAAGACCTGTCTAAATGATTTCTAAACTTGGGATCATATTATAGGTTTCTCAATTCTAACAAGGTGATGTGAGAATGAAACAGAACCCGCACTCTCTTCTTTAACAATGATCCTCCCTGCCACAATTAAGTCACGATTAAACCATGTCTTCCACAAACCACCTATATAGCTACGAGTTTAAATTGAGCAAACACAAAACTTAAATATTTTTGAACCGGAAAACCGGACCAACCTTACCTTACCCTTGTCAAAGGATGTACCATAACAAGAAATGATTAATAAATATCGAAAAAATAAGAAACCCTGTAAACACAAAACAAGATTATCAAACCCTGACCTCTTCATTAACTAACCAAATAAAAATTTCAAAGGATGTACCAAAACAAGATTATATGCAGTGGTCTGAAGTAAAGTGAGAGCCGAGATTTATAGAGTTCTTGAACAAAAATTTAAAGTTTATGGATTAAACTTACTAGGGGGACTGTCGATTCCGATTTGGGAATGCGAGAGTGAGCCTCAGATAGTGACTCCATGTGTGAGAGTGAACCTGAGAAATTTCCAATTAATGAATGAATGTTTGAAAATACCATCTTAAGAGAATCAGTTTCAAGTGTAGAATGGGCTTAAAGGAAGTGTTGAATTTCGTAGTGAATGAATTTCAAAGCGAATGAAGTTCAAACGGTTGTTTCGAGAATTTTGAAAGGGGTTTGGAAGTTCAATGTGCTGGGAATAGGGTGATTTTGGAAAAGCGGGAATGTACTTTGAAAACAAAAAGAAAGAGCGGCACAAAAATTAAAAATTAGGAAAAGATTTTAGAATGAAAAAAAAAATTATTAAAAAATGATTTTTAAATGACATAATTTTGAAGAATCGTGATCTTTTTGTGGGGCATCCATATGTGGTCTTTATTAAGACATCTGAAACACTTAATATCATTAATGTGAGTGTGTGGATGACATTTTTTCTGGTTTTTCCTTTTCTTTAAAATTTTTAGAAGACTTCATTTATTTGTTTGCTCTCCTTCTTGTAATCCTTCTTTACTTAAGAGATAAAATGGTTAATTTTAAAACTTTTACCCAAATTTTGCTACTCTACCATTTTGCAAAATTTTATCAAGTCATTTAGATTATGGTAAGGCAACAATTACACTATATCTCTTATTTTAAGACTTAGAGTACTAAGAAACTTAGAAATTGTGGTGTCTTCATGCTCCGTAATCCTAGCTCTCATCTTGTATAATTCCATCGTTTCCCTATACTCTTATACTCTTATGTTGTTTTGGTGGAGTCTTTGGAGCTTATCCATTAGCTCACTATTGTAGTAGGAGGGAATGTAACTCCTTCTAAAGGAACTTTTTAGGTCTTTCCATTATTTGACTTAAAGAGCATTGTTTATTCTCCTTTCCTTTTCTAGGCTTGTCGACCCATACATAGCATTTTTTTGGAAACTTTGGGTAGTTAAGGGTACCTTCATGTCCTTACTTACTAGGTGACACTAGGTGGCATCAAAACTCCACCTGCAATTCCCAATCTAAGTATGTTTCTACATCTCCCTTTCCATAGAAGTAAGGGAAGTCTACTATATTCTCTCTTGGTTACCTATGGATATGTTCTCTCCTAGATCTTCTAGGTGGTGGAGGAGGATGTTGAAAAAATTGACTTAAAAACTTTGGTCTTTCAAAGAAATTCCAAAGAAGAAGTAGATAGCAAGCCTATTGAGTTCTCTTCAAGGGAATGATGACTTAGGCCCAACCATAGGCCCAATCAAAGGCCTAGTCATTAGAAGCATGCTTAAGAGGATATAAGAAAAGATGGATCTTCAAGAGTCCAATGGACTTAATGGGCTTCAAATGCTTTTCTCATAGGATGAGCTTCCTAATATTCCATTAGTGTAGATTTAAATTGGGCCAAGTGTTTAGGCCAATATTTTAATAAATTGTAAAATTCTAGAAAGTAGATTGTATCATAACTCACCTAGCTTTTGAAATTTGATCCATTAAAGCCCAACTTCAAAAGCAAAGGTCGAGACACTTGCTAGCTTGTTCCATGCATTGAACATTTAGCACATGGTGCAAATGTGGGAAGCGTTATCTGCTATGTGGCTATTGAACCGAGAATTGTGGATCTAGGAGGTTAGGCCTAGATTTAGGTGCCCTTTTTTCAACTAGCATGTGTTGCATTTGCATTCCATTTCGATGCTAATTTGGCTTGCAATTGGAGCTTACCTTCTACTATAAATGAAGGTCTCCATCTGATGAATCCACTCTAGGTCCAATCCATGGCCCACATGCACCTCAAAGCCCAAGCCCAATCAAAGGCCCAATAACAATATACATGCACAAGGCCATAATGTGCAACCACTGATTAAAACCTAAAATGAACATCAATATTGTATGTGTTATTCGCTAAAACCTAGTCATAGGGGATGTAGCTCAAGACAATGAAGTCTCTGCATTTTCTTAGGAGGAAGTTTATAAGCACTAGGTGTAAGGCTCAAATCGGGAAGGTTCCTTACGCTGAACTACAATATTTTGTTTTAAAAGATAATATATTTTGTTTTATTTTAATTTTAAAATTATGTGGGGGATTGTTGAAAATATTTTAATATAATTTAAAAAATATATAATTAAAATATTATCCTACATTTACTAATATTTTTATGGACTTTTAATTTCATGGCTAAATGTTATTTATGGTTAACGACTATATTTTTATTACGAATTAATTCTTATTTAATTAGACTTATTATAATTGACTCTTGTGTCTCCCTTCTCTACCTATAAACACCACGTAGGTGCATAGGATAGGGGAAGACACAAAAAACATTAGAGTTATCTCAAAAGTGTTATTCTTTTTTTTTTTCTATATTATCTCTTGAAACAGTGGTATTTATAAGGTTCAGATATCTTTCACTACACTTGATTGATATGACAGATTGTTGTATATTTGGAGATAAACGCATATAATTTTGTTTTACCCTACGCAATAGAGACATTTTCTCTCTAAGAACAAGAACAATATATATGTGCCTCATCCCAAGATATTTCTACTATGTCTTCATTTATATTTTTGTCCTATATTATTATTATTATTATTTGTTGAAATTGATGAATATTCTATTTTTTATATCTTATAATTATCATTATTTATTTTGATTAATATTTCCCAAACACTTTAATCATGAATTGTTCACAATATACACTTTCTACCAAACACAGTTATTTCATTAATTACTCGTATATGTTCATAACGTTACTTTATTATTTAATCATTCAAAATTTCGATTACGCCTTCTTCATGAGCATCCCTTCGAGCATCTTCACTATCTTCCTTATTTTCATAAACCAATCATTACAATATCATCTTCAACTACATAATTCTTCTCCATTCACAAGTTAAAGTTTTGTTTAATTAAAAAAAAAATCATCAATAGGCATCTTGGAACGTTTGTTTTCAAGTGTGATCATTCGTGAATTTATCTTTAAATTCTTGTTGAATGATTGAGTAATAAAGGAATAATAGAAATATGGGTGATTGATTAAAGAACTACTTTTGGTAGACGGTGTATGTATTTTTGTTTTTTCTTTTCCTAGACCTATGTAATTTGATTTCTTTTATATATATATTCATGATATATAAAATTATTAATTGTTTAGAACTAAAAATTAAGGATAACGTACATATATATTCTAATCTCTTAATTTGTTGTATATTTTAATTTGAATAGACCAAATTGTCCAAGAAACGTCGAATTTTAAAATTGAAAAAGATATCTGGTTAAAGTTACATATTATTTGTATTGGGTGAAGGCAATTGAAAAGTTGTAATTTGAATTGGTTTGGTATAGAAAACAGGCCACATATAGATTGATTGTAAGGGTATGAGAAAGCACAGATTTGGCATATGATGAATTGCAGGCATGATGTTGGTTTCCATAAAATAAGGTGTCAAGAAGTGCAATCGAATAAGGGCATGATTTGGCAGGAATGGTAATAACATGTCTAGTTGATAGGGGTACATTTTTTCCTCCTCCTATGAAACACACCATTATCTCCAACCCTTTTAACCACTCTTCTAAAATACTTCCATCACCGACTTTGGTATTCGGTGCACGTCCCTTCACACCCTTCTTCCTATTAAACACACTTTTAAATTTCTAGGTAACCACACTTTTCAAAATACTCAAATTCTCATCTTATTGGGAATTTTTTTAATAAAAATACACTCCACAAAGGTAATCAAAATGAGTTATGAATCAATCATATAAAATACCATTAACCTAAAACATTAAATTATATTATATTTTAATAACAATACAATTTTATTACTTTTACTAAATATAAAATTTTCCATTTATCTTAAGTTCTTAAGAGTCTGCCCTAAAAAGATTCTCCATGATTTTTATAAATACGTCTATGAAAAGAAAAAAAAAATTATAAATTATACTTTGCAGAAATTTCTAGTATTTTTTTTTAATTTTTTACTTTAAATTTTGGTAATAAAATATGCACCTATCCGACCCAATACTAATAAATTATGGTCCACTCAACATTATTGGCCTAAAGTGGCTAAATAAGTACCCTTTAATACTATATATCAACAAAATATATGATTAATATGGTTAAACGATATATTATTGTTATTTTATTAGATATACACAAGTTTTTATTATTTGTTGATATTCGTTGATACACTTGATTTTATAACAGATTTCATTGTCTTAAAAAGTCTATAAATACACATGGTATTTTCTCATTGAGTAGTACATCACAATTCGGACTCACTTATCCACTCTTATAGATCCTAAAGTATTCTTGCTGACTTGAGCGTGAGAAAATCTTTTGTAGGAGGATTTTCATTCTCTTTTCCAACCATCAAGAGTATTTAGGTCACTATTTGGATCTTGTAGAACCCCGACACAGTTCTAGAGGCACCGCAATCCACCCCATTGGTGTAGTTCTAAGGGGGATCGTAGTCCTCCCCACCGACGTAGTTCCTGATGGCCATGCTCTTAATAAGCTTGACTTCAATGTGTTGAATGGATGAAGCATGTTAATGTAATGGCACGAAAGTAAAGAAATAAAAAAGGTCTGAATGTGTATGGTTCGACTATGGTGAGAAACCAAGGGAGAGGTGAGATTAAATCCTAAGGAAGAAAGCTAGATTGATCTAGAAAATGATACTAATCTAGAGAGAACTTGAAGACAAGTGTATGGCTCAAATTTGGCAGCATTTTTATAGTAATCTCATAGTTAAAAGTACATGTAGTAGAGGCCTTTATTTATGGGCCAAGAAACCCTAGAGGGAGGGTGAAATGGGCCAAGAAACCCTAGTTAATCATATACTACTTGGCCGAAAATACAAGACTCAGGAGAAACCTATTATACTTATTTACAATATGCATTGGCTCAAGAAAATGAGAGCTTGAGCCACCCATCTCAGATTAAGCGTGTGCACAAAAACCAAGAGGGATGGTGAATTGGATTCTTAATAAGATTTTTTATTTTAAAATTTTCCCTTTTAATATCAAAGTTTAATTAAAAATCTTTTCTTTATTATAATAATCACAATAAAATAAAGCGGGTGGGGAAGAGAAATTTGGACAAGGTATTTATACTGGTGATAACACTGTCGTTGATGCGATCAAATTAATACTACTTATCTGTAACAACTTCAGTATTGTTAAGAAAGTAGGCAACAAAATAGAATGGGTAAAGTAACCCAAAGTCGTATCCCAACAAACACGAAATTGATTTCTAACAAATTAGTTCTTATAATAACTATACAAAAGGGGTTAGTCAAATAGAAAAAATAACCAGAGAATAAAATTGGTGAAAGATAAAAGATATAAAAATAATGAGAAAGAAAATAGATTATTCCCCTGCTTTTTCAAAATAGATCCATCATCGGTTATCTAAAGATTATTGCTCAATTAACTATTGTTATACATTTGCAAATTAATCAATGTAAATTCTCAATTAATTTGTTTGTGTTCTCACTATTAACCAAAGTACATTCTCAATTAAAAGTAATAAATTTGTAGATTAGTCATAGTAAATTTAACCAAAGTACATTCTCAATTAAATATTACTATGCCTAATCATGTATGTTCTTCTACCTCTAAAATCAAGCAAAAAACTAATTAACCAAAGTACATTCTTGATTAATTCTAGTTAAAGTTTTCACCTCTAATCAAAGTACATTTTCAATCATTGACAAAAACCTATTCAATCACATGAAACTTTCTAAATTTAATCAAAGTAAAATCTCAATTACATTTAAGAACCCTTCAACTCATGTCATTAGCATGCATATAGATTTAAACACTTCGTTGATTGGCTAGCATGTAAAAATCATTACTTTTTATGTGGTTCAAAGACAAAAGACATAAATGAATGAAAACCACAATAATAATAAAAAGAACAAAGAAATTATTTCATTTAAACCTCAGAATCCATAATAAAATTACAATGGAACCAACCCAAGAAGTTTAGCATTTCATGGAATGCAAAAGTAAAAATAAAATAAGAAAGGGTGGAAATAGAGAACGAAATTAGGCCCCCCTAAGGGTTCCTAAACTTCGAAGTTTCGAGCTTCTCCTTTTTGCTTCCCCTTGGTCTCTTTATATAGGACTTAGACTGAGCTTTTTTGTAGTTGAAATCTCTCAAATGTCTTTCAAAATAAAGATAAAGATAAATATTATTTTCCTTTATAGTGATTATGAATATTTAAAAATATTTGGAGAGATATAGTCAGTTTTAAAACTATTTGGCAAACATAGTTGGTTGATAATTTCTGGTATAATTAGATAAATTAATTACTTAAAGATATCTAATAAATTATCACCAACTAATATTTGCATTATTTTCTCAAATTAGCCCTTTGCAATCTCCTCCTATTATATTTTAAATAATTCAATATATTCAAGATTTGTTTGTTGTGGAGATCTAAAAAAATTTAAGAAGATCTTATACTTAAAAATATTTGGTGGTTATTATCTTTTGATATTTTATGATATAATTAAATAAGATAATTATTTAAAAACATCAAATAAAATATCTACTAATTTAACTATTTTAAATAACATACACATATTACAAGACTTAAACAACTAAGCTCTTAAGTATTTAATGTATCTCTTGAATCCAAGCTCCATGCATTCTTTAAGTCTTCAACATCTCTCAATGAAACATCATTAAGTCTTCCACATTTCTCCATAGGTCATCATCATCATCAAAACTCCTTATTGAAGCAAAATGTCCATCTTCTTCTTTTGTCAACAATCTCCTCCTTTTTTATGATGATAAAAATTTGTTGAAGACTTGTGATATGTCATGTCTTTAATCAACAACTTAAGAGAGAAAAGTAGTTTATCAATGAGAGAAATAAATAACTTTCTCCCTCTTTTTAAAACACAAGGTATTACATGACATCAATAAACACATATCTTTCCTTTAAAGAGGTACCAGCTATCACAAGATATGAACACAAATATATCTCCCCCTTTTTTATCATAATAAAAAATGAATTATTTAGACAAAGCCCCATAAATCAAATAACTTAATAAAATAGAAATCCCTTTAAATTAAGACTTGCATATCTATCCCCTTTTTTTATGGTAAAAAAGTAGTTTAAGAGATAAACTCCCCCTACATGTAATATATATTCCCCTGTTTTATAAAAACAAAACATTTCAAGAACAAATACTCCTCTTAAATCAAAGACTCCCCTTAAATCTAAGAAAGACTCTAAAGTTTATAGAAAACACGAGTTTATTTAATTAAGGGAAGATTACTAAAAAAAATATTTTTCTAATTTCCGTTTATGAAGGCCATTAATTTAAATGTTTGAAAAACATATACAAACGATCAAAAATTTAAATTTTCATATTGAACTTGACAGGATAATCAATTATGACTATAGATAATCAATTAATAGTTCATCATTTTTTTTCTAAAAAATTTCAAGAACATCAGATAATCAATTATTTTTCATAGTTTAAGATACATTACTAACATTCAATATGCCTAAATCTTTTATAAGAATATACCAGGATACCATAGAAACGTTCTTGAATTTGAACTTAACCTCCAACAAAAAATTGGTCCCCAAAAACTTATCTTGGCCCTTTGAGATTAGAGACATGTTACTTTATAATAGGAATCCAAGCATATCTTCCATTTGGAACATCAAAATGTTTAATTCTACATTTGTTAGAAGTATCTCCCTTTTGCATACAATAGAAACATGTAACACAATTTATATGCCTAGAATGAGTTTTTCCTTTCTTTTATTTTTATTCTTGGGAGCTTGCTTATTTTTATGAAAATCCTTTCTCTTAAACATTGGTTTTTCAAAACTTTTATTTTTTGTTACATCTTCAAGTTTTTTTTTTCTAGAATGTTAATATCAAACATATAATTTTTGCAAGATGCATATTCAACATTTTCAGTCTCTTTATTTTCAAAAATTGAAATTTTATTTTTCAAAATTTCTTCTTCTTTTTAGAGATTTTATGAGCAACATCTAATTTATTGGATTTATGAAGTAGTTGTTGAAATGTGTTATATAAGGAATCATGATCATTGTCATTACTATAAGAGCTTATCTCATTGTCAAAAGAGTCATGGTCAACAATCAAACACAAATTTCTACAAGAGCTTACCTTACTGTTAGAAGAGTCACGATTAACAATCAAACATAGATTTGCTTCCTCATCAGATTCACTAGAGTTGGATGAGCTTGAAAAAGAACTTGAAGAAGAACTTGAATCGTTGTCCTCCCATTTCTTTTTCTTGAAAAACTTTTTTCCCTTCTTCTCTTTGCTCTTTTTAGTATTTGAGCAGTCTACTTTTATGTGACCTGTTTCACCACACCCATAGCAATTGTAATTTGAAACAAAGTTTTGGTTGTCATTTTTATACCTTTTGTGATGTCCTTTGTTTTTACCCTTCATAAACTTTGTGAACTTCTTTATCATGAGACTCATATTCTCATCATCAAAGTCATCTTCTTCTTTGGGGCCTTTGCTTTTGACGACCTTAGAAGGCAATATTTTTCTTTCTTCCTTTGTCATCTTCTTCTTCGTTTCATCTGCCCAATTCAAGCCAGTGCTCCCTTAACTTTCCAAAGAGAGCCACCATACCATGGACATTGTTGCAAGGTTTTGTGACTCCGTAATGGTTGTCACCTTTGGCTGCCAAGTCCTATTCAAAGATTTAAGAACTTTTATATTCAATTCATCAGTGTCAAAAGCTTTATGTAACCAAGTAAGATGGTTGACGATGTGTATGAACCTCGCCCTGCTGCATGTGAAGCATTTCGTATTCTTGGATCAAAAAGTTCTTCCAAGAAAGTTTCAGATCATCTGTTCCTTCATGGGTTACTCTTAAAATTTCCTACATCTCTTAAGCATTTTTACAAACAAATATCCTATAAAACTCATCAAAGATTAAAGCAGATGAAATAATATTTCTAGCCCTAACATCATATATATAAATGTTTATTTTTTAAGCAAGAGTTGGAAAAAGTTCCATTCATAAAATGAAACCTATTGATTTTTTAAATATGATTTTGATGTGCCTTTAGGGAGACAAAAGGATTGATGGGATGGCGCAATCCCTTAAACTTTGCATCAAAAAAAAATTCTTATGCAACTAAGATATGCATTTAGAGAGAGTAAAGGATTTGTTCAGCTTATGCTACCAATGTTGATTCTCCTATCAAGGCAATGACATTAAAAAACACCTTTCTTCTTTAAAGATACATAAGATTTCAACGAAAAGATAGAGCCTTTAATATTCTTGAGGATGGATCCAATGAGGGATTCAAGATCACATCAAGAGGAATATTGATCACATGAAGATCTATAGTTATTTTATCAGACTAGTTAATTTATATTTTTGTCTCTTTTGGTGCTATTTTTTCAGACTTCAGTGGGAGACACATACCCTACTATGGATGTCTCAATCATTGTACTATTCTAACTTTTATTTTCCATAGTGTAGTGTGGAGCATTTACCTTATTTACTCTAAAGTATTTATCCAAATGGAAACTCAAAGTGCATATAGGGTTGATCAACATTCTATATCATGTACATTGTTTCATTCATTATAATAGCTGCAAAATGAATTGTGCTTTGTCTAGTGCTTTGTTCCAACCTGTAGCAATCATTCACAGTTTGGATGAGTGAAATCTTTCTCGAGATGATCTCAGTCTTGGAAGGTAAAATTTGAATACTAGAGATTAGAGAATCACTTTGCAACATTTAGATGCATGTCATATGAATCTGTTTGCTGATAAAAAATTCTAGTGAATGTTTTGCAGTTTGATTGGTGCAGTTGTAATCGTGATCAGTGGGGAAAATCGAAAGAGGAGTACGTGTTTACATCGTTAAGGGAAACTAAGGTCTGCATCATCATGAAATTCCAGAAAGAAAAAGAATGAGTTGGGAGTGACAGGCCATCTCCAAACGATGTAATTGGTTTAAGTGGTGGAAGAAAAACAATTTAGAATTAGAATAGAAACTTTATTAGAAGAGTTGCGTGACAAACTTGTAATGTTGTCTTTTTTTTATACTTGAGCATGGTCCTCTTATGTAGTTTTGTTAAGTTTAATGAAATACAATGTTTGTTAATTTTTTATAGTATTATTATTTTTTATATATTTCAAATTTCCATTATTAATAAAATTAATAATTTATGAAATTATCAATATATTGGATAATAATAAATTATAAAATATTTGAATTATGACATTTGATAATAGTGGCAGTTGTAAATGTCGTAATATAATGTGAATTGTGATATTTTTAAATGTTGCTATTTTTAATATATTTAATTTTCATCTAATGAATTACGACGATTTTAACTGTCGTAATTTACTCTCGAAAAGCGTCACTTTATAGAATGTAAAAAATGACGGTTGTTACGACACGAATTACAACGATTTACAAAACCGCCACAAAAACAAATTGTGGCAGTTAAAACCACCACATTTTTCCAAAATAATCACCACAATTTACATTGTTTTTTGTAGTTTAGGCTAATTTTTTAGGCCACTGCTTTCCATTAGAATAGATTTAAATTGGACCAATTGTTAAGGCCATGGTTTACATTAGAATAGATTTAAATTGGGCCAATTGTTTAGTCCATGCTTTGAAAATAAATTGTAAGAAAAATTCCTAGAAGTAGTTTGGAACACTTTTTCACCTAGCTTTTGAAATTGGATCCAACCAAGCCCAATTTCAAAAGTCTAGGCCGAGAATGTGTCTAAGCTTAGCTATGAGTTGCACATTTAGCATATGTGCTTAATGAGGAAAGTGTGACATGCCACATGGCAAGTGATCCATGAAATGTAGATTTAAAAAATTAGATCTAGATCTAGATCTAACATTTGCATTTAATTTCCTATAGCATTTAGCTTGCATTTTAGGAGTTGCTTTCTACTATAAATGAGACACTCCACCCCGCTTGTAATCACTCTTGAATGAATGCAAAGTTATGTTGGGATCATTGATGAGTTAGTATTTTTCCTTATTCCACTGCCTTTTGTGCCTATCTTGATAGTGGTTCAGTGATAAATTGTTGTTCTTAGTGCATTTTCGTCAGTTGGGCTTAAGTCGGCCATTGTTCAGAATTTTGGCTAATTTTAAATTACTAGGCCTAATTTTCATTAATAACTATTTTAAGATATTTTTTGGGAGGCAATTTTGGAGCTTAGACGTTAATTTAAAGATGAAGAGAGTTTCCACATCATTTTCATGTTATTCAAGTGATTGGGCTAACATTTTAGGCCCACAGTGACATTTTTGTAAATATGTAGTGGCAACGTGATTTGACTACATCTTAAGTAGGTAGCTAGGTTGTTTTTTTTGCTCTCTTCTTCTTCTCCTTCGCAGCCTCCACTTCGTTTTGGGTGTTTTTCTAAAACTTGTACACCTTCGTTTTTCTTTTACAAATTGGTGATTTTACAGATTTCATTTTTCATCTATTTTCAATTCAAATTTCGTTGGTTTGTTTCCTTTCATCCACTCTTTCACTTTCAATGCATTTTCGTTTCTGTTTGAGATATTTTTCGAATACTATGACCAGGTAAACTCGATTGCATTGATTCCTTGACGAAATTGAAATGAAACCATGAGATTGTTGGTCGTTTTTAGGTTGTGTTCGAATTTGTATCTTTCAGGTTGCGTTTTCATGATAAAATACGTTTTTGATGCATGTTTAATCTTAAATTTGTGTTTTGTGCACATTAATGGCTCGTATTCATGCTTAATGTTTATGGGTTTTGTCACAGCTTGCTTAAATTTGTGGGTGTTAGCTGCCTGAAATTTGTTGTGCTTAATGACATAATGAATCCATGGTAATTTTCGCTTAGTTGATTAACCTAGGGTTCGTGAGAGCAAAATCGAATAAAACAAGTAATTTGGTAATCAATGATTGGTGGAATTTCAATTGAATCAAGGAATCATTGTGTTTTATATAACTATTAAATTTCTCTGCAATTTTGCGAATTAAATTTTGTGTGAATCCATCAAAACCCCTTTTTGGTGTTGTGTTTGAATTTGGAAATTAAGCTTTGGACGAAAATATTGGTCGTTGGAAGATGACTCGGTTCAACTATCACATACTACATTTAATCTGTTCTATTTGATCGAGTACGACCTCGATTAATCACTCCATAAACCCTGCCCTTTAAGAGTCAGCTTTAGCTAGAGCTTTCTCTAGCCTTCCTCCTCTAAGTTGGTTGAACCTCTTAGAGTTCTCACCATTACCATTCAATACTACATCATCCAAGCTTCCTTAAACACTTGCTTCTGTGCCTACTCATCCATCGAGACTCCTTCCATCAACCACGTCCAAGGAGCCTTATCACATGAAGTTTGATCACATCTCTAAAGAAGAGTTTTGCTATGTTGCTTGCATCATCTACTTTGTGGCATGGTATAAAATGTGCCATTTTGCTAAAACAATCCACTACGACAAAAATAAAATTAAATACCCTATGGGTCTTGGGTAGACCAAGGATGAAATCCATGCTAATATCTTACCAAGGGGTTGAAACAACTGGCAAAGGGGTATATAAACCATGAGGCCTAGTCGTAGACTTAGCTTGTAAACATGTAATGCATCTATCACAATGTCTTTGGACTTCCTTTCTCATATGGGACAAAAGAATTTGTCTTGAAGTATGCTTAGAGTTTTTTCAACTCCAAAATTGCCCATGACTCCCTTTCTCAAGTGTCTCCTGCGTTAGGAGTTTTCTATGACATCCTTGGGGTACCCAAAATTTTCCTTCTTTAAACAAAAGTCCTTACAAACATATAACCCTCCTCGTGCTCTCTTTTGGTAACTAGCAAAGATGAAAGAGAAGTCAAAGTCTTGTTCATACAATTTAGATATGTGATCAAATCCAAGAACCTGAGCTCCTAAGACAAAGCATCAACAACAACATTACTTGAAAAATTTCATCCATTTTGCATGTCACTTATTCAACTTGTGTTGGCCATTCAAATATTTAAGCGACTCATGGTCAATATGAATGATAAACTCCTTCGACACTAAGTAGTGTTCCCAAGTTTGAAGGGCACGCACCAAATCATACAACTTTTTATCATAGGGGTGGTAGTTAAGGGAGGCACCATAAAGTTTTTCTTTGAAATAACCAATTAGGTGACCTCCTTGCACTAACATTGTACCTATGCCTACACTAGATGCATCACATTCTAGAAAACTTAGGTAAGTCTAGAATGGGTGCATTGGTGAGTTTTTCTTTGAGTTGCTAAAAAGAAGACTCTTATTTCTCTCCCCAACAAAATGTGACACCCTTTTTCACCAACTCATTGAGAGGTGAAGCACGACTAGAGAATTTAGGCACAAATTCTTCTATAAAAGCTTTCCAAACCATGAAAACTCCTATCTTCTCCCACATTTTGTAGACTTGATCATTCTTGGATGACTTTGTTTTTCTCGGGGTCCACATGAACCCCATTTTTGTTGATTATGAAACCATATGCTGCATTATCTACACGAAAAGTGCTATCTTTGTTGAAGCCACATGCTTCACACATCAAGTTTATTGATGTGAATAATGCAAATAAGTTTTCAATGGTTATCTTTGTTGACATGGTTGTAAAGAAAGAAGAAAGCTTGCTACAAGACGAAAAAAGGTTAGATTCAAATTCACTTGATAATATTGTTGATAGAAAATTAAAAATGCATGCATATTTGTTTTCTCCTTTTGATTTTAATAAAAAATTTAAAAATATTTGTTTTTGTTTTTAATTTTGAAATTGATAAAATTGTACAAGGTGACTTGTGCTTGAAAAAAAATTAAGAAAATTTTTTTTGACATGACCACATTGAGTCAGAAGTCACAAAATTTTCTATCTTCTCCCCAAAATAAGTCCATCAAGGACAATTTTTGAAAGAAGTGTGGGGGAGAAAAATCGTAGGTAGGATTTTTGCTTTCTCTTTTTGTTTTCTATTTCTAAATTTTGTTTTAAAAAACTGCGATTTCTTTTTGAGAAAATTATGAAAGTATTAACTTTTTACTTATTGAAACTTTTAAACAATGTGTCTCATAATAAATCCACCAAAAATATTTCCTTGTTTCAAGAAAACATATTTGCATTGGATTTTAAAATTTGTTTCAGTAACTAGGATAATCATAATTCTGAAAAAAAAAGGATTTGTGTTAATATAAGTGGATTGTTTCTATGATTTGCAAATTGAGTTGATTTAAAAATTTCTTGATTAAATCTTTTGTAAAAGAGTTTTGACCTTGTGAGTTTGAGCTTTAATGTAAAGAATGGACCACCATGTGCCATTCCTATACTTAAGTATTTAACTTGATTCTTTTATTTTGCATCTTAGGTGAATGTGCATGATTTGATATGATTGAGACATTACCTTGATATTGATCCATTGGTAGTCAGTTTGAGCTTTAAACCTTTTTTTTTCTTGTTTTATCCCACATTAAATCCTTAAAAAGACAAAAGACCAAGTTTTTCCTTATCTTAGAAAAAAAGAAAGAGCTAGTGCATTATGTTAAGATTGGGTGAGAAATAAAGTGTAGGAGTGAGTACCTCACTCCCAAATTAATAAAAAATGGCAAAAAGGAAGAAAACAAAATGTAGAAAAATGAAAAATAACTACTTTCTCAACGGATTAAAAAGAGTTGTTTTTCAAATTATGTTTCATTATTCTTTCTATATTTTTATTTCAAAAATCTAAAAATCTTAAAAATTTTCCTACATTTGCCTTGTCTTCATTAGAACCAGTGAAAAGTCCTCATAATCTTTGAATGCATGTTTTCTGAAAGTTTGTGAATATTAAAGTCTTCTTGAATATCACGAATGTTTACTTACATGAGTATTTTGAGTGAGAAAATATACATTTTAAACTTGAGTGATATATTTCATATTTGATTTTCTTGTATGAAAAATAGAAGATTGATTTGTTTCTGGTGATGTTCTTTCCTTTGATCTAGTGTTGATATGAAATAAAATAACCAAGAACAAGTTTTGAAATTATTCAATTATGCCCAGAAGTTCAAAAGGATAAGTGTGGGGGTGTGATAAGTACAAATTTTTGCCATCATTTAATGTTTAATTTTTGGTTATTTAATTGGATTTTTGTACTTAAAAGATTGATGTACTTAAGATTTATGATAATTGGATTTATTGAGTATGAAATACAAAAATATGTTAAAAATAACTTTTTTTGTTGCATAAATGTACTTTTGATATTTTGAGGTGTGTTAGTGCAACTGTAGCTAAGTTGAGCTCATGGAAGTGTGAAAATAAATTGATTAAAGCTTCATGACACCTTAAAGATAAATCCAAAAATAGAAAATTATCAAAATAAAAAAAAAATCCAAGTCAAGCATTACATGAAGAAGACAAGAAAAGCTTGAAAAAGTGAAGAAGTTTGGCAACACCATGAAGAGGGACCAAACAACAAAAATTGGACCTTGCAGTTTTTCTCTATCTTTTTTCTAGAAAAATGGTTTTGATAATTCATAAATATTTATGATAAAAGGTAATATGGAGAAAATATATCTTTAGATATTTTATTTGATATTTTTAAATAATTGTCTTATTTAATTATATCATAAAATATCAAAAGATAATAACTACCAATTTTTTTTAAATATGACAAGATTTTCTTCAATCTTTTTAAATATTCACAACAAACAAATATATCTTCAAGATACTCGATTATTTAGAAGATATATGAAGAAGATTACAAAGGGCTGATTTCAAAAAAAATGAAGCAAATATTTATTGGTGATAATTTATCAAATATTTTTAAGTAATTAATTATATTAGAAATTATCAACCAACTATTTGTGAAATAGTTTTGAAACTGATTATATCTCTCCAAATATTTTTAGATGTTTATAACCACAATAAAAGATAAATAATATTTATGATTATTTTAAAGATATTTCAAAGATTTCAATAAAAAAAATCTAATCAAGTCCTATATAAAGAAAATAAGAAGAAACAAAAAATGACTGAAACTATAAAAAAAATGAAATATTTTTGCTATATTCATCATTGCAAGCATGAAATTATATTCCATGAGAAAAAAATTAGTGAAGTATATTTTATAGTGAAGTATATTTTATTTCTCTTAGCAAAGCCTTTGTAACAGATACATCTAAAAATAAATTAAAATCCCGTTTTTAATATGTTTAAGAAACTAACATATTATTTTTATCAGCAACAAACTAAGTTTATATATAAATTAATTTAAATTAATTTCTATATAAATTAAGTAAATCAAAATAAACTTCACCGTAAACTAAATTAGTTTATATATAAATTAATCTCTAATTTTTTTTCACAGAATTTCTCTAATTTCTTATTTTTAGTTTCGCATGCTTTAATTTAAGTTTATGAAAAAAAACTTCTTTTATTTTTTCATCTTTCTTCTTTTAGAAAATACTCATAACTAAATTTATCCAGATAAATATATATCATATAAAAAGGTAAAATGAGTTGAAGCCTAACTAAAACGGAAAAATATAGGAAGGAGAAAACAAATGCGTAAACATCAATATTTTTGGAAAAACAATTATTATCTTCCCTCAATGAGTTTTATATATTTTAATAAATATATTGATTAAGAAAATTAATATTTCAAAAGAATGTTATCTTATTTTCTTATAAGAGATTAGTGATTGACATTTAAAGAAAGTGCTGAAGTTCAACCAAAAAACACAAAAGATATTATGTTATTTTTTTAAAGTAAAATGCATTTAACTAAACAAAAGAAGCATAGTTCAACATTTTTTATGGATAAGCCTCAGACATAAAGATCAAGAAGTTGAAAAAGCAATGAGAAAATGGCAATCACTACGAGAGAGACGTGTAGACTTGTACTTTGATCTCCATTCAAACTTAGAATGGCTTGAGAAAACTTGTATGAAGATGAGGTTGACAAATGACAGTAAAGCAAAATGTGGGTTAACATAATTGAATTTAATGTACAGTTCATAACATGTTACTGATTAGGTTCTATTTTATGTGTTTTTATCTAAAATTAACAGTGTTTTTGGGCGATTTGTTTCGGTCTTTTAAATACATATATGAATAAAAAAAAATAACATGCAGTCCTATCAGCATCAAATAATATTTGAATTTCATTAACTTTTTCTTATAAATTTCAAATCAAATTATAAAAGCTATGACTTATAGTTGTTGTATCACTTTGGGGCCAATGTTGTCGCAAACACCCGGACTAGTTTTCAAATTCTAAGTCGTCTCAAGATTATAGAAAATTGATTTTCTCATTTATAGTATGAAACCAAAGATTAATCATATAAGAAATATAAAGTGGATTTTGTATGATTTTTTAGTGAGTTTTCTGTAAGGAAGAAATCTAATTATGCAAAATTAAACAAACTAAAATAACTAAAACAAACCTAAATGAATGCAAGAACCATAAAGAAACTAGATGAATCTATGCACAACACTAACCAATACTTCTAAATGCATTAGAATGTGGATTTTCATAATGCATTTATATGAACCTAATCTACAAAGATGCCAAAATGGATTCCAACTTGTGAGTTAATCCGGCTCACCCCGAATTTGAATCGGGTTGGATTGTGAAAAATTTAGTTTTTTTTTTCATAAGAGGGTTGAACTAAATCTGACTCACTTAGTCCCGAGTTAAACGAGTTCGAGCAGGTTGAAGGTGGGTTGACCCACTTAACTCACCAACATTTTCTTACAATCTTTAATTTTTTTGTTATAATTATTTACTACTTCAAATTATATAGATTCACAATTTCATATTTTTAAATACTAGAATGTTGCTCAATAATATTTGAATTGGTTGAATGTTTAACTAATTTATTTGTCAAGTTATATACGTTGATATTTTAATCTTTAATAATTATTTTTATAATAATATTTTGAAGATTAAGTGAACATTTTGATTTCACTATTATAAAAAAATAAATTAAGTCAATTCATTTTCATTGTAATACAATAAATATATAAAATAAATCACTAACACATTCATAAGTGAAACAACTATTAACTTACCAACCCGTGGTGAGTCGGTCGGATTACAAAATTTTTGGCTTACCAAAAAGTGAGTCAGGTTGAGTTTATCTTTTTTAGCTCAACCCGTGTGAGCCTCGTTAGCTCACTTTAGTCCTACTAATCTATGTGCTTAAACTAACTCTAATACACTATATAAACTGAACCAAAACTACTGGAAATGGAAATAAGAGATTTTAGTGAGAAAATCAAAGTCTGAAAAAATGCATATGAAAGCTCATGCATGCAATGTGCAAGACATGTTCGCATTTGGACTTGGAATGAATGAATCAATGATCTAATGATGCAAAATAATTCAAAATGGTCGTAGTTAACTATAGAATCTGGAATCACACAACCATTAAGTAAAACTCGAAATCCCATATTAAAAACCCTAATTAACTACTTTAACTAACGCAAATCTCGAATGGAATTTTAAGTGCAATTAGCAATGAAATTAACACGAAATTGATTCAAACAAGTCACGAATAACATCACGAAGCTATTAAAACCGATAAACAAAGCTAATAAATAACTAAAAACAAAAATTAAAATCTGCAACAAATGGAACAGTTCGCGTATGTTTCACTAGAAATGAATTTCATGAATTAACATCATGGCCCACAAGTATATTGAATTTTTTTCCTTTTTAACTTGAAGTACAGACCAAACGTTTGTGGATCGTGCATCTAGTGTAATGGTGTAGAGTAACCATAGCCTTTGATGGGACAACATATAATGATGTAGATGGTCTCATTGGTGAGTATAGAGCTAGGTGTGTATTGTGTTACATATGAAATGGTGATTTGAGTTAAGAAGGGGGTTGAATTGACTATTTAAAACTTTTTCAAAAGCTTAAAACTCTTTTTGATTGAATTAAATAGACTACAAAATTTGAATGCAAAAGTTACAATAGTACACTCTCAACCGGTCAAAAATAAAAACAACAAACTAATCTGTTCATAATCTTATGAATCAATTGATTAAAATTTCATAACAATCGGCTAAAATTCTAGGAAATTATGCAGAATGGGAAATTCACAGATTTTACTCAAACATCAAACTTCTACACATAAGATTTGTTCCAAACAGTATTTCTAACAAGCATGCACTATCAGATTACACAGAAACGCATTCAAACACAACAAAGAATGATTTAATTGGTTTTCTTGAGATTCTAAAGTGAATTAAAGCGAAGGGAAGAGAGTGGCACAAATGTTTTTATATTAGTTCACTCAATTACAGAACTACATCTAGTTTACCAGGACAACCTGAGTCTAGTTTCCACTATATTCAAAAGTTTTACAAATCACACACCAAGATTACATTTTTGAACAAAGAAACGCACCAAGATTTTTTACTCACAAAAATCTAGCCTACAACCCTGCAGAAATCACACTTAGAGACCTTGAATTACATCAGGTAACCAGATGCACAAAAACTATAAAACCTGATGGTGACTCTCCCTAGCCAACCATACACGAGTTCTTCAAGCTAATCCCAAGCCAAAATTCCTCCAAGATAAAAAAGATCTTCAATCTTCACCTTGTAGTTGTGTAATGCAAAGAGAGAGAGAGAGAGAGAGAGAGTTTTCCAATGATGAATAACATGTTTCGCGCTCAAAAACTCAGAATCGTACCTCTACTCTAAAAAACACAGCTTATATAGTATAGTCTTAAGTGAAATCAATTGGTTGAATTTTTCGTACAATCTGTTGATTTCACTTGACTTAAGTGAAATCACTCAATTGAAAAACAATTTAACTGATTAAATACATTCAAACCAGAAACTATATACAACAAGCCTTTTAACCTGTTAAAACTTATTTTAACATATTAAAAAGGACACACTAAGACTAACAAGACATCTAACATATGTCATATAGCCAACTAATATGATATAACATGTAACCATTACATTTAACACATCATTTACAGATTTAATCCAATAGAAACATGATCTTCAAGCAGATCTTCATCAATCTTCATCAACCACATATGATCTTCATGCACTTGGCTTGATGAAATCTCTGCTTCAAGCTTGCTTGTGCCAACAATCTCCCCCTGATTTGATGAAGCCAACACCCTCAAGTTGAATTGTGAACTAAGATCCATAGAGAACCTTGAAAAAGCTTTTGCATACAATATACCAATATACAAACACACATCCAAGCAAAAGTACACGAGTATATATACATATCACAAATGCATATATTGTCCCTATCACTAATAATGTGATTTAAATTCAAATTTATAGATCAATTAACTATATTACATGGTTCCAGTAGATTTAATCCCAGGTTTTTCCAACTTTAACCCAATTTTACTCATTTTTAACTCAACTTTACTCATTTTTCTCCCCTTTGGATTCATCAAATTAAAGTAATGCACATATCATTTTGGAAAGAGAATAATTTTCATTAATGCATCAAACATAGATACTATCATAGCAATTGGCCGTGGATACAGACACTATAGAAATGAAACAAGAATAAAAAATATAATATGAAGTTGAGACTGATATAATCAGTCGATTGAAATCAGAAAACAATAGATTAAGCTAGTCAAAATACTGGAACAGATGGACAAACACACAAATGCAGCAACAACATGCAATGCATGACCTATGAGTCATCCCCTTCACTCATCCATGGGGTTGTCTTTATTGTAGACATTGGAGAGGAGGCCACTAACATTATGGAGTTGATCATCCAAGTCTTGGAACCTTGTTGTGCAATATGCATGGTGTGCATTATTTGACATGTTCAAGTCTTGAAGTTGGTTAAGAACCATCCTCTAAGACTCGGAATATGCAAGTCCAATGTTCTCAAAAGGTTGATAGATCTCAATGGCCATAGGTTGTGGATCGTCTTCTCCTTGGTTTGCTCCACTAGTTCCAACTTCATGGTCATTGGCTCCAACTTCAATGTTTGCAGCTTGTTCTCCTTCAACCAGCCATGTGTTGCCTATCTTGGTGGACCCCATCTTGTGCATATTAAGTGTGGAAACGTGGTTCAACAGGTCAGTGGACTCTTCAAGCTCTCCTTCCACATCAACACGAAAATGCTCAAGAAATTTAGAGATTAGAACCGCATATGGTAACTTGAAATCAGTTAGCCTTTTGGCCTTTAACATATGGTCACATATGGTGTAAGCCCAATCAACTACCACACCATTTTGGATGCAATACATCATCACCAAGTCACCTTCATTAAAGGTTGAATTATTGCTCCCCCTAGGCATGATCATCTTGGTCACCACCATGGCTAACAACCTTTCCTCCACATGAAGCCTTCCCACATGGAAATTTATAGTTTGCTCACCTTGATTGCACATATATGGTTGAAATATTGCACCTTATTGAATTCATCCACTACAATTGTCTCACCCTTGCGAACTTGCACACCCCTTTGCCTTAGGCCAGCCACATCCTTCCATGTTTGCCTAGTGATCTCCATGTCAACACCTTTGACACTTGATTTGAGGATGTCATTTCTAAACTTGAGGTTTTCATAGAAGACCTTCACCAAATGCGGATAGATCTTGTGCGAAAGTTCAACAAAGATCTTCAATTTTTGAGACTTGAGGTGTTGCTCTAAAGTCCCAAAGTTCTTTGTCCTCAACCATGATAGATGCAGCACCTTAGGAGTGATCATTTGCTTCCTAGTGATCTGAATCAATAAGGTTTGGATCCTATCTTCATGCCCTTTGAACCGAGCTTCAAGCCTTCCATGGTTAAAGGCAATGAGAGAGGATGAAGTAGGTGGGGTGGAGTTTTCCTCATCTGAAATGGGTGTTCTTTGTCTACGAGGCATGGTGAATCTAGGTCTAGCTCTTAATAGCAAATATGAATGCCAATGCACAATGCTTATGCATGTATTTATAGAACGTGTTGATTATTAATATTAGTCAATTAATTTGCACATATATTATGGATTCAATGTAGTACAGGGAATCACAACCAATTAAATGTAATGAACTTTGTATCAAAGCATTCAATAATGTGTTTCCCAGGTGTTCTATGTCCTATCCACTTAAAATAGTTCACAACAAATGCATGCACATTGGACATCACACAATTAAAGTGCTTTATGGTCAATGCAATCTGAAAAGTTAATTTTTAGCTGATGTATTAGTTGTTATTTGCTGCTACTATAGTCCAAATAATGTCATGTGATGGATTCTTTAACTAGGCCAATTAATTAAAAACAATTCGAGCAAATCCGCATCAGCATAAGTGAAATCAACACATAAAAATATAAAGTCAATCGATTAAAAATGCACCAGGGCACACATTTTTAGTGAAATGATAGTTTTAAGTGAAATTTGTGTTCTTTTCACAAATTTAATTGACTAAATTTCAAATCACATGAAATTTACATTATCACAGTTTAAGTGAATTTTATGTGTTGTTTTGTGAGGATTAACAAATTGAAAAAGGTACCAGAACACAAATTATGCATATTTTGATAGTTTAAGTGAAATCTATGTGTTGATTTTGCAAATTCAATAGACTGAAATACTGGTTGTTCACAAATTATGCAGAATTTATCACTTTAAATGCAACAAGCACATGATCCAATAAAATTAACAAGCCAAAAATATATCAACACACATTCTTCATGTCAAGAACATCTAATTTTGTTCTAAGCTTGTTGAATCTATCACTTGCAAGTGGTTTAGTGAACAAGGCCATCGATTGGTTTTGAGTTTTCACAAACTTGATTTCAATTCCACCTTTTTGAATATGATCTCTTGTGAAATGATGCCTGATTTCAATGTGTTTAGTTTTAGAATGTTGAATAGGGTTCTTAGTTAGGTTGATTGCACTTGTATTATCACAATATAGAGGTACCTTCTCTAACTTTACACCACAATCCATGAGTTGACTTAAGCCAAATTATTTGTGCACATCCATGTTCAGTTGCTATGTACTCCACTTCAATAGTGGATTGTGCTACACATTCTTGCTTCTTGCTATTCCATGAGATTAGGCTTGATCCAAGTAAATGGCATGTACCACTTGTACTTTTCCTATCTAATTTGCATCCTGCATTGTTAGAATTTGAAAAACCACTAAGAACAATATTAGAATCACTAGGATATCATAATCCAACATTAGTTGTCCCTTTAAGATACATGAGAATCCTCTTTGCAACTTTGAAGTGCGATTCCCTTGGATTGGATTGAAACCTTGCACACAAACATGCACTAAATTGAATATCTGGCCTACTAGTTGTTAGATATAGCAAAGAACCAATCAATCCTCTATATTAGGTTGAATCAACTTGTTGTCCATCTTCATCTGCATCCATAAGGCAATTCGTGATAGTTGGAGTGGTAGTCTCTTTGCAATCCTCCATTTTGAACTTTTTCACCAAGTCAACAATATTTTGACTAGCTTAAGAATGTCACATGATTGAGTTGCTTCACTAGCATGCCTAGGAAATAGGTTAGCTCACCTGTCATAGACATATCAAATTATCCCTGCATAGTTGTAACAAACTCTTCTCACATGGAATTATTATTTAATCCAAAGATTATATCATCAACATACACTTGAACAAGTATCACATCACTTGCATGTTTTCTAATGAAAAGTGTTTTATTAACAACACCTCTAGCATAACCTTTTTATAAAAGAAAATTGCTAAGCTTTTTATACCACTATCGTGGTACTTGTTTCAAACCATACAAAACCTTTCTCAATTTGAAAACATGATTAAGATAAACGTGATCTTCAAAGCTAGGGTTTGTCATACATGCACTTCTTCATTTAAGAAACCATTCAAGAATGCACTTTTCATATCCATTTGAGAAAGTTTGAAATTACATATGCAAGCATATACCAATAATAATCTCAAAGCTTCTAGCCTAGCTACATGTGCATATGTTTCATCAAAATCAATACCTTCCTCTTGATTATAACCTTTAGCAACTAGCCTAGCTTTATTCTTAACTATGTTACCATCTTCATCCATTTTATTCCCAAACACCCATTTAGTAACAATCACATTCATTTCATTAGTTCTAGGAACAAGAGACCACACATCATTTCTTGTGAATTGATTAAGCTCATCTTGCATAACAACAACCCAATTACTATCACCTAATGCATCATTCACATTCTTAGGTTCATTTCAAACACAAATGCAACATGTTCAAAAATATAAGCTTGCTCTAGTGGATACTCCCTATCTAATATCACCAATTATGTTGTCCTTTGATAATACCTTGGGTTCAATCCACTCCTCAGGTAAGTTGTTGTCTGCAATATTTTTAGTCGACTAAATTTCCTTTTCAACTGATTGATTTCCTACACCAGATTGCTTTTCTAGCAGCATATCTTTATCATCTGCAATCTTATGCCTTTGATCTTGTAGCATTGGGTTAGTTTCATCAAATACAACATGCACAGACTCTTCAACAATCATTAGCCATTTGTTATAAACCCTATAAGCATGGTTATTAAGAGCATAACCAAGAAAGATGCCTTTATCAACTTTTGAGTCAAATTTGCCAAGTTTTTCTTTTCCATTGTTTAAGATAAAACATTTGCAACCAAATATGTTTAGGTGATTTACAACATGCCTTCTACCTTTGAAAAGTTCATAAGGTGTTTTCTTTAAAATTGGCTTTATCAACACACGATTTAAAACATAAGAAGTTATGTTGACTGCATCAGCCTAAAAGTACTTAGGCAATGAGGTTTCATTTAACATGGTTCTAGCTAGTTCCTCTAATGATCCGTTCTTTCTTTCAACCACTCCATTTTGTTGTGGAGTTCCATCTTAATACTATGTTTCTAACAAAAGTGTTCAAACTTTTCATTTTGAAATTTTCCACCATGATCACTCCTTAGAAAGAATATTTTAACCTTTTTCATTTTCTAAAACCTTGAAAAGTTTCTTAAAAGCATGAAAGGTGTCATTCTTAGCAACTAAAAAAAAAATGTTCATGTAAATCTAAAGAAATCATCAACAATAGCCAATGCATAGAAGTTTCCACTAAGACTCATGGTTTTAGAAGGACCAAATAGATCCATGTGAAGCAAGTCCAATGGCCTTTTAGTTGAAATACAGTTTTTGGGTTCAAAAGAAACCTTGGTTTGCTTTCCCTTATGGCATGCTTCACATATTCTATCCTTCTCAAACTTAAGTTTTGGTAAACCTTCAACCAACTATTTTCTATTTAGCAAATTCAAATGATGCATATGTATGTGACAAAGCCTCCAATGCCATAACCAAGTATCATCCTCTTTTGTTAGCAAACATTGAATACTAGATGATGCATGATGCAAATTAAGTACGTATATATTGTTGACTCTTTTTCCTAACAATACAATGCTACCACATGCATCATAGATGATTAGGTTCAAACACTACTTTATAACCTTTGTCAAAAAGTTGGCTTATACTTATCAAGTTGTGCTTTAACCCTTCAACTAGAAGCACGTTGTGGATGTTGAATGAGGCTTCATTGCTTATGACTCCACTTCCAAATATCTTTCCTTTATTGTTGTCATCATAAGTCATAAAGCTTTCATCCTTTAGTTCCAACTTTGCAAACTTGGACTTGTCACTCGTCATATGCCTCGAGCAACCCCTATCTAGGTACCATAGGTCTTTCTTTTCATGTTTTATCACCTGCAAAACAACATAGCTTTACATGGTACCCTCTGATAGTTTGGGTCCAACATGGTTATACCTTTCTAGATCCTTTTGGGATCCATTTCATAAATCCTCTTGGAACATAATATTTTCTAGCATAACAATTCTTAAACACATGACCTTTTTTCATACAATAGTTTCAAGAGATGCATGGCATAACATTTGACTCACTTTTGGAAAAAAAACTAGAGAGCTTCTTGACTTTCTTTTTAAGGAAAGGATTATAACCAAGTCCAGCCTTCCCAAAAACACAAATTGGAAAGCCAAGAACAACTTCTAGGTTTGCTTTTCCTCTTGTGAACTTTGCATAGGTTTTCAAAAGATATTTCACTTGATTTTTCAAAATAGTGCAGTTTTCACAAGGCTTTGTAGCTGGCTGATTTCCAAAACAATTGATTGAATAATTGTAAATCATTTCAAAATGTTTGAAATCAATTTTTAAATTTTATGTTTCCGTTTCCAATTGGAAAACTCTGTTTTCTAGCCAGTTGTTCAAGCCTTTCAATCAGTTATTCATGACATAAATCATATTTGCCTCATTATGCAACTTTTCAAAATCATTCAACAATTGATAATAGTCATTTTTATCATTTAATGAGAAGGAACTCATTTGGCTTGATGAGGACAATTCATATCCAGTCATAAGGCATAGGTTTGCTTCCTTACTTCCTTCTTGAGATGAACTACTTGTTGAAACATCATTGTCCTCCCAAGCTACATATTCTCATCTTTCCTTGGACTTTTTCTCCTTTTTCCTGTCACCAAACTTTCTTGCAGATCATACCCCAACTCCATTTCTCTTTCTTCTTCTTGTTCAATAGGTGACGAGGCATATCCCTGAAAAAACACATGGCTTCTTCTTTTATTAAAACTTAGAAAACTTCAAAAAAATTCTTCCTTCTTCATGTAGTGGGTTATGGTAAACCCATCACCATCATAGCTAGGGACACCATCGTAGGTTGGGGCATTGCCACATGACTCATGTCGACCTATACCAACATCGACGATGACACTTGCATTCTTCTCTTCTTCTCTCCTGGGTGCTAGGCCATCATGACGCCTACCAATGTCACTCATGGCCACCACTCCACCTCGCTCACTACAAGAAAAATAGATATTACCGATGGTCAAAATTCGTCGGTAATGTTAAAAATTCGTCAACAAACTAAAATTTTGTTCCATCGATAATTACCAACAAAAAATTTATTGATAAAATTCGTTGGTAATTACTGATGGAAAAATTTGTTGGTAATTTACCTACCGTAAAATTTGTTGGTAATTGCTAAACAAATCTGTCGGTAAATAGCGCGCACTGGTTCATCTTCTTCTTCCTCCTTCTTTCTTCTTTTTTCCTTTTAGGGTTTATCTTTTATTTTATTTTTTCTTGCAGAACCTCCTTCACTCCATTTCTATAAATCCATCGTTGACATCGCCATTGTCGCTGTCGTAGTCGCTGGTTTCCTGCAATCTTCTTTCTCCTTATTTTCTCTTTCTCCTTAACCACCCTAATTGTGCCACAACCACGTCTCTGCTGCACCATTGTCGCACAATCATCGCATTGTCGTTGTGTCACTGCCTCGTCACCGTTGTGCCTTAACGACATTTCCTCCTCGTCCTTCTTCTTCTTCTTCTTCTTCTATTTTTGATGCAGCCTCTTAAGGTGAGTTTTGCCCGGGAAATTTCATGACGAAATTTATCATCAGATTTTAAGTTATGTAAGTATCGAGAGATTTTATCGACAAAATTTTCTGTCTGTAATTAAAATATCAAAATTTGTTGGTAAAATTCATAGGTAATTCAAATTTATCGACAAAAATACATCAGTCGAAAAAATTCTATCGGTAATTCCAATATTTTTTATAGTAGCTTGATAGCTTCTTCTTCTTTTTCCAAAAGCAAGACAAGGAAAACGTCTTTCTCGCCACTCGAGGAATCACCGTGGGTGCGCCTCGCCATCGCACAACCCTGTCTAATCACCATGTCGAAACACCTCTGACGAAGAACATTAGCGACACTCCTTCTTCCTTGATGCCACTCACTCAGACTTCGATCAGAGACCACAAATCCCTTTCCATCTTTGTTCATCATTGTGTTGCCTTCGTGTGAGGGTTTGACGTTGGAGCCCATTCATTGTCGTTTGAAAACAAAGAAGAAAATTTGGGAAAGCAAAACTTCAGAGAACAAAGGAAGCTTTTGGTACTTTTTTGTGTATTTTCATGAATAAATTCTTAAGATTGGTGGATTTTGGATTTTTTGATAAGAAAATTAAATAGATGGTTTCTTGAGGCATGTATTAACATTTTTCCTAAAGATTTATCCACAATATATGCATAAATATCTCAAGATACAACACGAATATCTTGAATTTCTCCGAGGATTCAAAGCAAACAAGATTATCTCTTTTAAAGAGTATATAAACCCATGATCAAAGATAAAGAGAACAAAAAAGAATAAATGAGAGTGAGAGTTGTGTGTCTAAAGGTGAGAAAGAGCAACTATTTATATGTGGTCAGACACTTAAAATAACCAACGAGAAGTGAAAATAGAATCGCAACTTGCAGGGTTTTTTTTTCTTCTTATAATATAAAAGAGTATAAAGTTTTGAGGAGCCTAATGGATGAATAATATTTTGAAGTTTTGTTTGAAAAAAAGTAAAAATAATACATGGGTAACCTATAAATGATTGTTGAAAAACACTTTTTGTGTGTGTACTCTCTTGTATTCTTGATCTCCTTTTGTGTATTAGATGTAGTTGAAATGATATTAAGAACTAGATGGTGATATTAAGAACTACATGAAGTTGGAGGTGATTAAGACTAATTGATATTTTCGTGTATTCTCTTGTATTCTTGATTTCCTTTAGATTTTTTTATTAAAATTGTGTTCTCTTCCCTAAAATAAAATTTAAAAGTTTAAAAAAAGTGTATAATTCAAACTATAGAGTACTTCCGTATAACACCATTCAAATTGTTTATACTTAAAGTCTTTTACGTTGTACAAGAAAATTCTTAAACAATAATCAATTTTAGTGACTAAACATATGTTTAGAGACAATTTTTTTTGATAATTAAAACTTTGGTAACTAATGTTAGGACCAATTTAAATACCAATTCATAATAGAAATTATTTTAGTTACAAATTTAGAAATTAATTATAATTTTTTATTCATAATAGAAACTATTTTAGTTACTAATAACTTTTAGTTTATAAATTAGTATCTAAATTGATTACTATAGTGACTAATTATTTTTATTTAGTAAAATTGATCCTTAGAATTTTTCTTGCAGTTTAAAGTAATATAATATAGGTTTAATTGCTTAGAAATAGTCTACTTAAACTCAAATATAACAATTTATAGCGTATTAATATGTTAAATTATGCATTTATTTATGAAAATTCATAAAAATATATTTTATATTTTAAGGGTTCGTTACTCAAGTAAGGAAAAAAATTGTAGAGGAAAAGTTCTCTCCAAGAACATAGTCTCTATGAGTACTCCTTCCACTTCTCAACGGTCATATGGTCGTATGATTGCACGAACCCTAGCTTAGGTCTCTCCTCTTTTTTCCTTTTAATACGTTGCACTCATATGATTCTCACTCTATCTTCTTTGTTACCGACTTCACCACTTTTATTTAATAAATTAAATGAAAATAATAAGTGAATATACGTATTTTACGATAGGATGGAAATAAATTTTCTGTTTGGTAAGTGATTGGAGTAGAACGAGTGATCATTTTATATATCTGATATTATCTTCATTCTGATGTTAAAAAAAAAAAAACATATTGTAGCAACAATTTAACTCACTTGGATGGTCAAACAAAATGTGAGTCGCTATCACCTTTTTATGTTGCATTGAGATAGCCTACTTTTCCTTCCTTTTTTGCTTAAGTAGTGACATTTTTTTAATTATCGAGACCACATAAAATAACTTTTACTTACTCACTTTAAATGCATGTTCTATTAATTACTGTTTATTTTACTTTCTTCCATATCTTCACTCTAAATACAATTTAATACATTATATTGGTTTTTGTTTTGGTTTTTTGTTCTCCCTTTCTTTTACTTTTTATTTGATAGAACACATTAATGAGACAACATAGAAAGATAAATATTGTTTGAAGATAAAGTGAGGAATTACTTAAAAATTTCTATGATGTAATATGAACTATTCGGGTGTTGTTAAGTTGTGTCCATCTAATTAAGGATAGTGGTTAAGAAATATTGAAAACACCATACTAAATATTTTAAATCAATTAAATAATTATAATTACAAGTTTTTCAATAGAATAGAAGCTATCTTTAACAATAAAACTGCGTACACCTTTATTTCCTTAGCTGTTATCTTTAGACACTTGGTACTTTGTTAGCATTCCACATACTATTCATACATCATTAGCAAACTATAGAAAGCAAAATTTATTCCATAAAATAAATAAAGCTATTATCAATGCTTTGTTAATTTAATAGCCTGAATTTTTTATTTTCTAAATTACTACTTCTATTTAAAAATACAATTTACTAATTATATTGAATAATTGTTAAGAAATAATAAATAGAAATGCTTTAATGATGTTAATAATTCATCCGTAATGCAGCTTTTTTTTTTCTTGATATCGATTTCTTAATCTTTGTTGCCAAGATAATAATTAGTAGACTATTTACAAAAGGATAAGAAATTATTCCCCACACATATTATAACAAGATAAATAATTATACAAAAGATGTTAAAATAACACTTAATACATAACGTAGGGAGTAGTTTGTACAAAAGTCTTTTCTGATCGTTTCATTTTCTTTCAATAGCTTTCCTTTCTTTTGCTACCCTCCAATCCAATCGCACTTTCCTCTTATAAATCAATGAAGTTAACTTTTACAGTTTAAATGAATAATTATTAATTAATGTCGTTATCCCAACATAGATAAAGGATGATACAATTTAATTGAAAATTTTAATTGCCAATAAAATATGTTTAGAGAATATAACTTTACTTAGCTTTAAAAATAGGACAATGATACCCATGCATTAATTTTTATATTTTAATTTAGTGAGATGACAAAAAAGAGACATATATGATTTTTTTAGCAAGTTAGATGCGAGATGATGGGAATCACAAAAAAGTATAATTTATATTTTTCTTATTGTTATTTATGTTATGAAATTTGGATCCAACTGGGCAAATGAACTGAAAAATCTACAAGGTAACTGATTTAAACAAATCACAAACACAACATAACAAATACCAGTTCAAGGACTAAAAAATTAGTCAAAATTGGTAAGAAAAATAAAATTCAGTCTAACTGGTAAAAGAACGGGTAAAGAAAATACTGTAAATCTCCGTTTTAATTTTTCTTCTTCAAAAATAAAAAAACAACATAGAATATTTGTTATTTGTTTATCTTACAAATAACCTTGGTATACGTCTTTTAAATGTTAATACCTATTAATTTAGGTTTCATTTTAATTATTAGCTCCATAAAATTATGATATTATATCTTGTTTATAGTAATTTTTTTGTTTTTTAATTATTTAAGTAATTTTATTACTACCAATTCGGACAGGTGGTATATTTATATATATATATATATATATATATATATATATATATATATATATTAATTATATTAATATGGGATAGATGTGAAACATGAGTAACCACTTTTATGTATTAGATTCTGTCATTTTAATTACATCTTTTTTCCATAAAAAATATTGGAAACTCGAAAAGAATTAAGTGAGGTATTACTGATTCCATGAATATATTATATTGGTAATTTGTTTTTGGTTTGAAAAATGAGTATGAGTATATCCTTAAATTAGGTCCACTTTACGCGTAGCAGAAAACGCCTTCCCCACTTACAAAACTATGTTTGTGATTTCCTTAGGCGCGTCACTGTCATGGAGTTAGCAGTGTGTTAAACACCCCAGAGGGTGATAGCAGAGAGAAAATGACAGGTAGAAGAGGTTTGATTTTGGAGTTTGCATTAGGGCTTGATAAAGATGGTTTTGCTGGGATTCATTTACAAATAATTATTATCATTCAACACTTTTTCATCTTATTTATTTTAATAATAATAATAATATTATTATTATTTTTCAATAATATATTTTTCTCCCACACAACAAAGAAAGAAGGTCACACGAGAGTTGACACCATCTCATTCTCCCGTGGCTGGCTATATAAATGTACATGCGTGTACAAGACATACACGCAGCGAGCGAGCCACGAAATATTCACAGGTTTTTATTCCGATTTATTTTACTTTTGTTTTTCCCTGATTGGATATTAGAGTGCAAGAGAGAGAGAAGGGAGAGAGAGAGAGAGAATGGGAAGGGGAAGAGTGGAGTTGAAGAGAATTGAGAACAAGATCAACAGGCAAGTTACCTTCGCTAAACGAAGGAACGGGCTTTTGAAGAAAGCTTACGAGCTTTCCGTTCTTTGTGATGCCGAGGTTGCTCTCATCATCTTCTCCAATAGAGGAAAGCTGTACGAGTTTTGCAGCAGTTCAAGGTATATATTTATATAGACATATTCACCAAAATGTAACAAACGAATCACGGAAATTTAATTTTTCCAAATGAAATAAACCTCGCTTTCTTAATTTCCTATGTAAACACATACACACAGAAAGAGAAGAGTACCGGGGTATAGCTCGTGAGTAACAACTTTCTATTGTATTTTTTTTTTCTTTAGGTTTTAAGATCTCGAAATCTCTCTCGTTTGATTTTTGCTGTTTTCAGACAGGTGGCGGTATTTTTTTGTTTGAGAAAACAGGAGAAAAGTTTATTTTCTTTTTTCACTGTTTGGGTTTTTCCGTTTCCGTGAAATGTCTCGGCGTTTTTAGCAGGTTGAGGGTTTCTGCAATCGCGTTGCTGTTAGATCTGCAACTGGAAACGCGTTAAACCCCAACAGACATACATCAAATAAATTAAGCAAGGGAGGATCACTGTTGTATTGTATCCACTCTATTTTTGCTGTTTTTCTTTTCTTTTCTTTTCTTTTTCTCCTCTCTGCCCTCGTTTCTTTTTTAAATTGTTTTTTCCCTCAGTCTTCGCCTTTCTCTTTCTTTCCCTCTTTTGGTGCTAAACCCAGCATTTGAGTTTGCCGTTTTTCTGCTCCATCACACAGATCTGGTTCAAAAGCGTTTCCTAAAAGTAATTTTGGACTCTTGGGTCAGGCCTCTTTTCGGTGTAATTAGCTCTTCTGCAGAACAAAACAATCATATATAAATATTCAATTATTTCTTCCATTTTCAGTTTTACCAGCTACTCTCTTTTTTCTTCCACTCTTCAAAATCACTTCAACGACCTAACTCATCTCTTCTTCATTTACTCTCAAATAAATACGCCTTTATTTTCAACAAAACAAAATCTCCAGCCTAGGGTTTCTTTTATTTCCATACACTGTTTTCCCTTCTTGCATCTCTCACCATCGATCTGTTGTACGTTTACTTTTTCTCTCCCATTTAAACCTTTTTTTTATTTGTTTTATATTTTACTTAGGTGTTTCTTTGTCTTGTGTTTTGCCTTAGCTTGCGTGCTTTCTATTTTGGTCAAGCTCTTCGGTTACCTGGGGCTTGTTCATGATCCACAGTCATAACCACAGAACAAAATGGAGTTTTCACTTTGGAGTCAATCCTTTTGCTTAATTAATTCTCCATGTTGCTGACAGCAGATATTTTCGTTTCAACGTTTCGTGATGTAGACATTTTGTTAAATCAGAATCAAAATTTCAGGATCATATAATCTTTTTCTCCGCTCTGCGTTTCCTTCCACACATGTTTTTCAATCACTTCATTGATTCGCGTCTTTGGAAGGTTTAACTTTTACGACTTCTTGCTGTCAGTACGTTTGTTTCATTTCTAGAGAACAACTCTCCGATCCTTTCAGATCTGATTATTGGACCGAAAATTCTGGTAGTAACTTGCTATGTCTCATGCTTTTTTTTTTCTGGGTTTAAATGTTGTCACTCCGCACAAATGATGTTACCTCACCCACATTAATTCAAAGACACCAGTTTTATTTTTCTTATAATTATTTTACCCTAAATGTACATAGCTCCTTTTTGTGGCCTGATATTATCACGTTTATCAACGAAAGGAGTCTCATCGTCAAATCCAATACTTACTCATCTTGTACAATTTATTGGTAAATAGTATTAATATTGGTGACGGGATATTGCATAATTTCTTATGCAGCAGAGATAAGAGAAAATAGGAAAATTGTGATATAAAGTAATTATAATAGAGAAAAATGTACTACAAAAACGAGGAAAAATTTTATGTCTTAAATGGAGAGAAGAAAACGAATAAAATGGATAACTTAAAAATTTAAATTTTCTTGTCTAGGTTAAAAAGATATATATATATATATATATATATATATATATATATATTTAATGTTTCTTTTTCCTTCAATTTAAGTATATTATTTTTCTTTCTCCTCATCTGAATAAAATGCATAATTTTTTTTTATGATGATATATGGCTTTTTATATCAGCCCTAAAACATTACCCACTCTCATTTCTCATTAATTTAGCAATTTTCTACACCTCCTGTGGTTTTCCAGCATCCAAGGAACATTTCGATTGCCTTCAAATGGGTTTCACATCGTTTGTTATTATTTTTAATTCTAAGTTAAGTTGTTCCAGTTAAAAGGTGTGCCCATTTTAAAATTGGTGTTGGAATTAAAGCACGATTGAAGTAAAAAGGTGTTTTAAGAATTGGGTTATTTCGTCATTGACTGATATTATTATTGAACAGTAATTTGTATTGTAGAATGTAGGTTTAGTCAATTGATTTTGGACTGTTTTGCAGTGCGTTACACTTCTGACATGTTGGCTCACAAATAATTTATATTTTTTCTTAAAACGTGCAGCATGCTCAAAACGCTAGAGAGGTACCAGAAATGTAACTATGGTGCGCCTGAGGCTAATGTGTCTACACGGGAAGCCTTGGTAATGGTGAATAGTCCTCTCTATCGTATTTAAATTCATTTTTTGCCCATTGATTAACTTGCCTGATTTGATCATCGCTGATTTTCTCCGTCATCCATTTCTGCTTTTGTTTTACTTACGAAGGGGTTGGGATTCCTGAGTTTCAACTATTTACTTGAATATGTTTAAATGGCATCATAATTAACTGTTACATATTACGACTAGCTTGTCCATATATGATGTCGTGAATGGTCAAAGGTTACCTGGTTGTGTGCTTAAACAATTGGTTAAAGAATTTCTGTGGGATAAATAACTAAGGATTAAAAATAATGAAATACCTAAAACATACCTCTCTTTTCTTCAGCAAAGAAAAAGTTGTAGTTCATTATTCACTGATATAATTCGATTAGTTATGCTGTAAAACGTCTAACTGTCATACGCAACTATAGCTGCATAATCTAGTGATTCGAAACAGTTTTTCTTCTAAATAAAGATTATTATTGTTGATGCAAAATGTACTTTTTGTGTATACAAAATAATATTGTTTATGCAAAATAATATAAAATATAATTCCAAAATACATCTATGGGGGGTTGATTTCTACCTTTATTTTCAGTTAGATAGTTCCAAAAAGCTAACTTCTTATATGTTGTAGTTTGATATGAAAGTTTTATACATACAACAAAAGTCAAGCCTTATCCTATCAAGCAACTGTATTGGTTTATTTAGGTTTTATGGACAAAATAAAGTAAAAATGAAACAAATTAGAAAACAATATTGTTTAAAAGTTAACAAATTAAATCATACCAATTAAAATTACAACAAGTCCATTATTTTTGTATAACTCTGGTCTGATATGCAAACAACTTAAGCTTATGCTAGTAACAATCTGCATCATGTCATTTATATAGAAAAGAAAGTAAAAGTAGATCATTTATTTGTTTTGAATCTCAGACAGGAAAGTTTCTCATCCCCTCCTTCACATTTTTTTTTTTATAAAATCTCTGTCCATTCATAATTAGTCTATATGTTTTCAAGTTTAGAGATTGTCATCTGTCCTTTGACTTAAGAAATGTTTTTATTGTAGTGTGCATTTCGTAGTTGTGGCCGTTAGGCAAAGAAATTTTAATTTAGTTTCGAAGTCCCTTTAGTATTTTGTTTCACGTAATTAATTAATTTTTAACTAGCCTTATCTTTGTTATAGTTGTATCTGCATATGTGCTCATGTAATTGCTTCTACATTGGAAAACTTGCATTTTATATATTATTAATGATATTTTTGTTAATTAACAATAATTTATGCATATGATGACAATTTTATACAGGAATGGGGTTTCAAAACATAAAACACAAGTTTGATTATATAACTTTGATCTAGCTCTTTAATTTATGCATATGGTTCCCATGTTCTTCATGCCAACTTTATGGTGGACCTCTATAACCAATGGAACACTTAGTAGCAAACCCTTAAATATTGTTTTAAAACTTTGGTTTGTATACTAACCTAATATATTAGTGCAATTAATACAACGTGAATATATATCTTTTATCCTTGTATTATTGTTAATCTTTAGCATAAGTGCCTCGTGTTATTACTGATTTCTAAGTAATTTTCTTGTGTATATTGTCAATTGTGTTCCACACTCGTGCATGAATTTTTTACCTCATTCCGTCATTATCCGTTTTTTGTTACGTTATATCAGCATAATTTTATTAATATTTTTTATAACTTGAAATGCTAAATGCATATTTAAACAATATTAAACAATGTCATTTTATTCATCATGGTACAAAGTGCTTTTTTCTTGGAAATCTACTTATATATATATATATATATATATATATATATATATATATATATATATATATATATATATATATATTCCTGTAACAAACCCTACTTAACAAATAAGAATATTATATGCAGTTACATAAAGAGACTGAATTTTTTGTTTAGATGGAAACTTTTAAAGGTAATTAATTTTTTTAAGAATTTAAAATATTCTGTGACAATATTTTGTTTTGATAATTAAGAAAAAAAATTGACATTTTAAAAATGGAAAAGAGTATTTTGATGATTTCAATGGGAGAATTTTAAATTTTACGAAACAAATTACGTCAGAATTTAAAAATTATTAATTTTTCTTGTAATTTTCGCATTGAATATTCAAAATTAGTTAACTTTTAGTATTAAAAATTTAAGTTTTAAATATTTTTTTGTGAATGTTGTAAAATTAATTTATGTTATTTAAACTAAGAAGTTAAAACGTAAGAAATTTAAATTGATTTATCCAAACTAAAACATTTTAAAATATGAAAAATTCAGATAAAAACAATTTAAATTTCTAAAATTTCGTATTGTTTATTATCAGGGTAGATCCTAAAAACTTTCGTTATTATGATTAAATTTTCCCACAACTCAGTGTTCAAAAGTGGTTACTTAATTTTTGTGTATTCAGTGCATGTTTTCTCTGTTTTATTTCTTTTTCACTCAACAGACTGATTTTGCAAATCTTAAAAGGTTAAAAGGTTGACTGTTGTGGTATGTGGGTTTAGTAATCCCGTACGACGAGTTAAAACTATATGTATACAAACACAGTCTAGATAAATTTAGACGATAAAGCTTAAAATATATGTTTTATAAAAGCTTTCTATTTTTCGATTATTTTTATGCACTTTTTTGGTAATTATAACTATAATTAAATTTGATTCTAGACTTCTAATTTTTTTCTTTAATTTTTACTTCTCTTAAATATATTTATTTTCTTAAAAAGGTCTCTAAGTTTAACTATTCACATGGTGTTATTGATAATATTGACATAACACGTGAACTCGTGCTTAGATATATGTCCCATAATGAGTAATAAAAATAGAATTTAAAACAATTTGATTTTTTTTAACGAATAGTATTAAATAGTTTTTTTTTTTGAAAACTTACCAAACTTAGCTATATTTAAAAACTAAAAAAAAAAAACTTATTTTATCCATCATCTTATCTTAGTCGAGAGATTTGGTCATGACTATAGCTTGTGCAAAAATGGAATTAAAAGTAGTTGTGAGGTCACTGTGGAAAAAGATTTAAGAATGGGTATATATGTATGAATTGGTATGTGTTTCCTTTAATTATATAGTTTGATTTTGCTACCCCGCCTATAGGAGTTAAGCAGTCAACAAGAGTACTTGAAGCTGAAGGCACGTTATGAGGCCCTGCAACGGTCCCAGAGGTACTCATACCCTCTACTGCTCCTTCTAATATTATCATCAAAGACACTGTTGTGCCTAACTTTTACCCTCTCAGGAACCTTATGGGCGAAGATCTTGGTCCTCTTAGCAGCAAAGAGCTTGAATCTCTTGAAAGGCAGCTAGATTCGTCCTTGAAACAAATAAGATCAACAAGGGTACTCAAGTTTCAACTTTTAATTACCAATAAACATATATATATATATATATATATATATATATATATATATATATATATATTAATCCCGTAATGTGTACTTTCTCAGTAAAAACTGTGTTTACTTGAGGCATAGCGAAAAACATGACAAAATGTAAACTATACAAATATGCATGTGTTTAATTTTTGTAAGTTTGTTTCCTTTACAGACGCAGTTCATGCTGGATCAGCTCTCTGATCTTCAGCGTAAGGTATAAAACAATTTTTTGGTTTCCATTACCACCATTTAGTTAGGGTCTTCTTCTGTCATGTACCTGAGTTCTCTCACTAATCACTAATTTGTGTAGGAACACTTGCTGAGTGAGGCTAACAGGTCTCTCAGACAAAGGGTAAGTTAGAACTCATGGACCTATATATGTGTGTGAAAATCCATCACCCCCTCAAAGTACATGGTTATGGTCCAGAGATATACAATGCACTTAAAGAAATTTTTAGTATCTGTGTTTAATTCAACAAATTGAAGGGTGAAAACCCAGAACAATTGATGGGTATAAATGACTTTGTGTGCTGTGTAGCAGTTGGAAGGGTATCAAATAAATCCACTCCAACTGAATCCTGGAGTTGAAGACATGGGATATGGCAGGCATCCATCTCAAGCTCAGGGTGACGCACTCTTTCAACCATTGGAGTGTGAGCCAACGTTACAAATTGGGTATGCACTCATTGTTCACTCACACTTCCAATACTATTCTTGTAACAAAATGTATCAAATGGTTCACTATAAGGTAGACAAAAAAAAATGCATCAGTGACTAATTTGGTTCATTATTGTAAGGGTTATGCTTAGATAGTTTACTGATTAATTGGAATAATTATACTTATTTAAATTTTCCTTTTTTGTCAAAGCCTTTGAGATTTGAATATTTTTTAATTATGAATTTTTGGAAAAGTGCAGGTATCAGCCTGATCCAGTATCAGTGGTGACAGCAGGTCCAAGCATGAGCAATTACATGGCAGGATGGTTACCATAGTAGGGATCCTGCAGAAGATCCAATGCAGCAGCACATTTGCCGTTCCAATTTTATTTGAAAACGAAAAAAATGAGGAAAAATTTCTTTGGGATGTAATGAAGCTGTAAGTGTCTACCGTGTATGATGATGTAGGAACAAAGTTAAGCAGTGTTGTTTGTGTGTGCGCTTTCATAAAACTGCACTTTGCTTCGGTTTATGTTTCTTCCCTTATAATAAGAGTAATCATAGACAAATTTAAACATCAACCTATTTTTTTCGTATATTTCATTTCTATTTTAAACTTTCCTTTTTCTCTTTTATTCTTCATCTTATAAAGTTACATATTATTTATCCTTTTTTAATCAAAATCATGTAATATAATATTATTAGACAAATTTTAAAACAAATTTGGGTAAATCATATTATTGAAAGTAGAATTTCGAAATTAAAAAAAAAAATCTTACTTTAGAACATGTTTTAGTTACGTAACAATTTCCTTTTTCTTTTAATTTTTTTTTTTAAATCTTGCGCACGTCTTTAACTTCGTTTTTTTAATCTTGCTTTCAACTTTTTTACGTTATTTTTCTTTATATTGCATTTCTTGCTTCTTCTTTTTTAAATTTATGTTTTCTTATTCTTAGTGAATCACGTTTTTAATGATTTTTTTTAATCTATTTTTTATTTATTTAATAATGTGATTTATTATATTTTTGAAAAACTGAAAACTAACATGGATTTTAATTTTATACGGATAGAGCAAGATCTATATTGTTAACATTACAAAGAAGTTGAATATGATATATAGGATCAATAATGAGGATTACAAACACCACATTGCATTCTAACTTCAATGAATTCTAACTTCAATGAAAAACGGTTAACAACATTTAGAGTGAAAGAGACGACTCATTGATATAGATATTAATATTCTTCACTTTCTTTAAAATTATTACACTATCATATAAAAGTTACAAAATTTAATTTATTAAAATTAAGGCTAAATATACATTTGGTCCCTATTTACGTTGTGTTTGTTCAATTTGGTTCTTATTTTCGTTTTGTGTTCAATTAGATCCTTATTTTCGTCAAAATTTTAGTCAATTTGGTCCTTTTTAATAACGATGTTTAATGTAAAGACCTAGAAAATGATATTTAAGAAGTGATAATAGTGGTTTTAAAAAATAGTGAGACTCGACTATTTTATTATTAAAAGGTTTTAGTATAAATAAAATTGTTATAAAAGAGTTTCATTATTTTAAAACACATTATATCTCTAGAAATTACTTTTCTAGAGTTCTCTGACTTCTCTCTTAGAGTTCTTCATCTCTAGTCATCTGATTGAAGTATTGAGACCCTAGGAGTGATTCAGGCGCGACGAGCTCTTCAATTTGGACCGATCAGTTTCTTTGTTCACGTAAGTTAAGTTTCAACCTATTTTCTTGGTCTATTTCTGTTTTCTGTTGCATGCATCCTTTTAATCATTTGTATGAATCTCTGTTGATCAATGATTATAACGATATGTCTTGATCGTTCTTGTGATGTTTCTATGTGTAGATAGAACATCTTGTGGAGTTAATGGTGTTTGGTGGTTTTAAAGCTGTTTAATCCGGATAACAGATTAGGGAAACTTAACTTTAAACTTGTGTTGAACTGAGTAATCTCTAATTTGTGAAATTCTCCTTGGATTGTTGGTGTTCTGAATTGATATGATTTTGATTGATTGTTTTGGTGTTTAAATTGAGGTATGATTCTTTATTTCTATGTTGCGTGAATTGGTAGTAATTGGAAATTTTAGGATTTGAGTCATTGATCAAATTGGTATCAACTTCATGGTTTAAAGACTATTTTAAAACAATATCTAAAGGATAAGTACCAATTTGAGCTATGAAACATGCCTAGATTGTCAAAAACTACAAAATTTATATTGTTGATATTTGATATAGCGCTAAGCCTCACGTGACAACGCGCTCATTTTTGCAAATTGATTGGCACTGAATGCTGGCCAGGTGACGCTGAGCGTTGGTTTTTATGAATTATCAACGCTGGTGATAATGTAGATTTTTACCATTATCTTGGCTATCTTTTGCTAACAAAATCAACTCCTTTTGAGCTTTTTACCCATTTAATCCTCACTTTTACTTTGTTTTTGTGAATAAATATAATATGGGTTACATAGATCTAATTATACCACTAATCCTCATTTTTGTGACCAATTTAATGATAGGAAGCTTTTGTCTCAAGCCAAAGAAGTTGCCAACCAGAGAAGAAAGACGAAAACAGGCCAAAATTGAAGATATGAACATAGTAGTTCAAGGCTGAGCGCCATAATTCAAGGTTGAGCGCCATTCTTCTCGCATTTTTGGACGCTGAGCGCCAGAAACTAACGTTGAGCGTTGATTGGCTTGCATTTTTTGGATGCTGAGCGGTGCGAAGACGACGTTGAGCGGCACCTGTGCTGATGTGGCAATTTTAACCTATTTCTTCTGGTTTGCTCGGTGGGAATACATCTTTGGCAGTGGGAGGCGCGAGAAAAATTATTTTTGGAGAGCTTGGAGGTGTGCTAGGGCTTGTGGGAACGACTCCTTCTTCCTCTTTGTGTCTCTTTCTCTTCCATTTCTTCCATTTGCAACCTTGAGCTCTCCATGACAATGGAGAGCTAAACCCATTTTTGTTGGGTTAGATGTAGCCACTACACTCTTATATAATTGCAATGCTTTGAATATATAAATGCCTCTTTCAATAAATGCTAGTCTTCTTGTTTCTTCACTTAATATTTGCATTGATTTAGCCATCCATTACATGACTTTTGGTTCATTGGGTGTGGAAATATCTTTTCAAACCTTGATTTGGAACAAGAAAACTCAATGAAGCTTGTACCTAGGAATGAGACTTGACCCATTGGTTGTTTTAAACCCTAGTGCATAAAGCAAATTTGCTTATTAAGAGTTCAAGGAATTAACTCTTAATAAGGAAATTTAGGCTCAATCCATTAAGGAATTAAGGTTTGAGTAAAATTGTGGGTTGACATTAGCATATTAATGTAGAGGATGTGAAATTATAGTTGCATGAGAGCATAGTTGGTGAATTTTAACCCCGACAATATCAATTCATATCATTTCTAATCTTTTCCATTCACTAAGTTCCTTTAACTTCCAAAGTTCAATTTTAATCATTTATGCAAAATTTAATTTCGTACATGAAACTCAAAATATGGATTCATTCTTTAGTTTAAATTAGTCAATAATTATGCAATTATTTAGTATACACGAGTCTCTTGAGAAACAATATCTCAGTCTTACCAGTTACTACTTGCGCGACCTGGTACACTTGTCGGAGTCATAACAGTTGGTGCCACTTTTTGGCATTAGGCACTACCTAGCTTTTTTAACACTGCTTCCTCTTGGTAAAATGAAGATTCACACTTTGTTAACCGTTGGATCAAAATGAAATTTTGACAACTGACCCTAGACATGTGATTCTTCATTTTGACCAGTGCGATCTTTGTTTTGAAGTGTGCAGTTAGAGAAATGATTTTCACCGTTTTGATTTACTTTATGTATGCATATGTTTGAGATTGTAATTGGATGATATATGAATATGAAAATGTGATTAAATATGTATATGATTGGTTTATATTATGAAAAAAGGTATATAGTGAACTATTGTAAGGTATTTCTTGGGGAGGAAATCCCATTGGTGATGTGTTTCATTAGGGTGTGCCTTGACAGTTAGTATTGTTCCATTTTTGTGAAGTTATCATGAACTCTACTAGCTATTCATACTCACGTAGAGGAGAATGTATAGGTGGTGAGAGTAGCAAGAAGTCTTGTCATAAGGATAGCTCCATTTTTCTTATGACTATAAAATGGATTAACCTTGTGTGTGGTAGCTTGGGGAGAAAAGCTCGGGAGAGCAGGTTATATCATCACAAGTGAATGGCTTCACTAGTCTGACTCTAGAGCATGTATCTAGATAATATTGAGTCTAAAAGAGTTTGATTCATAATATGATATGTTGCGTGGTTGTGTTATATCTGTTGAATATGGAAATTTGTATGCATATAGTCTATTTTATAATGCATTTGTATTCTCTTATTCAGTTAGCTTACCCTTCTTTTATGTTCTTTCCTTTGTGATGTTTGTTTTCTTTTGCAATGATCACCTTATTGGTGTGAGCAGATGAAAATGCAGGTGTAGTGGTATCCCTTGTGGTTGAGGTGCCATCAGTTTAAGCGGTCGAGCGAGATTAAATCCTGTTAGGTATAGTGATAGAGGACTATCCCAAGATTCCATACAAGAAGAACTTGAAGATGAACCTTTACAATTTAAAGGAACTATGACAAGGGCAAGGAGCAAGAGATTGAAAGATCAAAACTATTCAAAGCTCCTGATGCTACAAGCAATCTGAAATTCAAAGAATATGAAGATCATGGCTAGAAGCACATTTGAAATATAGTTTTTAGGAAAATTAGTTTATGTTTTTAGACTTTGGGTTTCCTCTTAGAAATTAATTATGTTCTAGGTTTTTGGGCTTTGGGCTCTCTTTTATAAATTAGTTTATGTTTTTATGTTTTGGGCTTGAGCGTTCTTGTAAGGTTTTCAGGTTTTCTTAAACTTATGTGCCTATATATAGAGGTACCAAAACCAATGTAGACACTTTTAGTCATATGTTGAATTTGATTTCATTAAAGAGAGGATTCTCTTTGTTCTTGGCTTAGGCCTCCGGTTCTTATCAAAGATTAACATCTTTGTGGTGAATCTTTACTTGACTTATCAATCTGTTAGATTGTGGCATCATCCATCTCTATCTTATTCCCCTTTCTTCTCTAATTTATTCGTATCATGCCTCTTGAGGATTCGAATTCAGAAACGATCATACTCTTTCCTGGATAGGATCGTATCATCTGGTATCTAGAGCAAGTTTCTGGTCTGAATTTCCTCTTCTATGTTATTTTTTTGTCACATAAAAAAATTACAATTTTTCAATGTCTACTTGTTTTGTGTTTTGTTTTAAATTTTGTTTGTTTCATTTGTAAGGAGTAAAACCCCTAAGGTTGTTTCCAATTTGGTTGAATTGTTTTTATTTGCCGTAATTGTTTTTTCTTTTCTGTTCTCTGTTTAAATTGTGTATTTCTACATTTGATTCATGAAAATATTTTTTTTTTGTGTTAGGGATTTGCAAGTGCACTTACTTTGATTTACATGAGTATGAGGGTTTGAAGGATCAATTGTTTAAGTTTCTTTTTGTGTTGAACTGCAAAAAAAAAAAGATTGTTGATCAAAGTCCAAAGGAAACAAATATATAATGAAAAAAAGGAGGATCCAAAAAAAAAAAAAAACGGGAAGTTCAACACAACTTTTTGTTGCAATTTTATTTATGGTTTATTGATGTCTACTTGCAATCAGTCTTTCTCTTAGATTCTTCGTGTTGTCTCATTTAAATCTCTTTGGTAGTCCTATTATTTTCTAATTTTATTTTTCTTGTTTTGTGTTTTTAAAATTCCTTGAAGTTAATGATAAGGAATCTTCAAGTGAGACGAATTTGAGGACAAATTCATTTTAAGAAGGAGGGTATGATAGAGGACTATCTCCTAAACTTCAAGTGGTACAAATTTGAGGACAAATTCTCTTCAAGAAGGAGGGAATGATAAAGGACTATCCCAAGATTCCATACAAGAAGAACTTGAAGATGAACCTTTACAATTTAAAGGACCTGACAAGGACAAGGAGCAAGAGATTGAAAGATCAAAACTATTCAAGGCTCCTGATGCTACAAGCAATATGAAATTCAAAGAATATGAAGATCATAGCTTGAAGCACATTTGAGGGATAATTTTTAGGAAAATTAGTTTATGTTTTTAGACTTTAGGTTTCCTCTTAGAAATTAGTTATGTTCTATGTTTTTAGGCTTTGAGCTCTCTTTTATAAATTAATTTATGTTTTCATGTTTTGGGCTTGAGCCTTCTTGTAGGGTTCTCAGGTTTTCTTAAACTTATGTGCTTATATATAGAGGTACCAAAAATAATGTAGACACTTTTAGTCATATATTGAATTTGATTTCATTAAAGAGAGGATTCTCTTTGTTCTTGGCTTAGGCCTCCGGTTCTTATCAAAGATTAACATCTTTGTGGCGAATCTTCACTTGACTTATCAATCTGCTAGATTGTGGCGTCCTCCATCTCTGTCCTATTTCGCGTTCTTCTCTGATTTATTCGTATCGTGCCTCTTGAGGATTCAAATTCAGAAACGATCATACTCTTTTCTGGATAGGATCGTATCATATAGTTTGGAAATAGAAGGATAGTATAGTAGCTTGAGAAATGTATATGTGTGATATTATTATAGTCCTATCTGATATGATTGTACTAATATACAATATACATTGGACAATCTACTTTCTGAATATCATAATAAAATGTTTTATTTTAGTAGTTTTTAAGCTACTAAAATTGGAATGTTACATTTAAATAATTAGCGCTTTTTAATAGTGCATGCCACGTATCAATTTCTGTTTTTTTTTTTAAAAATTAATTTTAAATATATTGTCCATGTGTCAAGTCATAATTGTGCTACGTGCCAATGCCAGTTGTCAACACCCAATTTCGTTTGGGTGATTGCATGTGTTTTAAAAAAAAGTTTTAATTGATGGTAGATAAGAAAAAAAGAAAGAGAAGAAGGAAAACTCCAATTTGTTTTTAATTATCATACCCTTTTTCATTGGGATTTTTTCAGTCAGAGAAGATATTATTCTAATAATTAGAGATAATACTTCTAATAATAATTATAATCAATACCCTGAATATTATTTTATGATCTGATTCCTATAATATGTTTCATCGGGACTAATTCCTTCTTCATATATTTCATTATAATTAAAGACTAGGATTTCAGTGGTATCTTTAGGTGTTTATATAAGCACAAAATTTCTCCAACGTAAGACACATAAAAAATTTTACACTTCTCTTCCTTTTTTTCATTACCGTGGCACTCACGCAAAAAATTGATCACCTCACTATCCTCTCAATTGAATTTGCTCTGTTTGTGGTCTTGAAATGTAAGTTCTTTATTCTTCTTCTGATATTGTTTATGTATTCACATGTTTTATTGAGAATAATAAAATTAATGGATTGTGAATCCTAACTTTTTTACTTGTTACAATATCGCATGTTTCAATTGAACCACATATTTTCTACATATTCTTGGTACTTCTGGACTTTTATTCTTTCTAACCTACCTTTCATACACCAATCCTTTTTATTATCTCATATTTTCTCATATACATTAATATTCTTAATTTAAAAATAAAAAAGTGTAAATTATAAAAATTTTTATAATGGCTAAATATCATGCAAGTCTTGGATTTACTTGATAATTGAAATTTTTTTGTCATGGTGAATCTCGAATTCCCTTGATAACTAAAAAAAATATATTAAAATTTAAAATTTAAAAGTATCTATTAGTAAATATTTTTACAAAGAACTACGTAACCCTAATTTCTCCTTTTGAAGGAGAATATGTGGGGGCAATGTCAATCCTTGTCGGCCCAAAATACAAAAAATTGTTTTATCTTTATTATTTTGTATGTGCATTATTTTTTTTGGGAACAAAAATATATTAAAAATCTACTTTTATTTTGCAAACTTAATTAAAAGGAATCGTCTTAGGAAGCATGTTGTGGGATGGTAATATCTTCTCCACCGTAACCGACTTCCACACCCGAATTTGGTTTCAAAGACTATTTATTTTTTAAGGTTTTTCTATATATTTCCATAATAAACTATGATGACCATTTCTCTGTATCTTTTAAATTATTTTTGCCATCCCGCCGCGATTTCAGTCGCAACACCAGTGCCACATGTCAGTTTGTGGTTGTGTTATTTCTTTTTATTCAATTAAGTCCTTATATTCGTTAATTTTGTTCAATTAAATTCCTATATTCATTATTTTTGTTCATTTTAGTCTCAATTTTAGATAAAATTAATCAATTTGTCCCTTTTAAATTGACACGAAATTTAATATCTTTTATAAATATTTTACTAAAATTTTGTCTAAAATTGACATTTTTTTATTAATTATTTTTCTAAATTCAATCATAAATTATTAAATTTAATTATAAATTGAATATAATTCTTAGATTTAATTGTTATATAGTTTTCCAAGTTATAAGAACATGAGATCAAGGACAGACTTTTAATTACAATCAAATGAGAATCTCTCATGCAGGAGAGTCACAATAAAGCTCACAAAGCTCACTTCACATAGTGAAGAATTTACAATGGTATGGTTACACTCCACCCAATAACACTCTTTAACAAAGATAGATATGACAATATAATTTCTCATAGTGTTTCTCACTCTCTTTTCTATTTTCTCTTCAAAAATGTTTTGACTATTTCAACACTTCATCTTTCTCTCTCGTCTCTTCTCTCCTCTTCTTATCTAGGTCTTGATATATATAGTTGTGCTTGTATCACATAAATATTGAAGTAGAGTTAATTCTGAACATCTTCATGTCTTTTGATATCTTTAAATATTTTATTCATTCTTTTCTTTGGAAGTTCTTGATAATCAATCAGAGTGTATTACTTCTTGTGAATTATTAACTTTTTCCTTTTCAACCTTTCAACAATTTGAATTTTGAATATTATAATGTTGAGGCTTCAATCATCTGGATATTCTCTTATCGTCTTCAATTTGCAGAGTCTATTTCATGTCTCGTGATTGGTTGATATTAATATGACAATATTTTAGAATAATAAATAAGAGAGGAATTTGAAATACTTCTTGAATAATTTGATATGTGATTAGTGTTATGGATATTCTCTAAATATATCTTCACCAATATCTTCAATTATCCCTAGTTTCCTTATTCTGTCTTTCATCAAAATATCTTCAAATAATGTTGAGACTTGTTGTGCAATTCTCTTTATCATCTTAATCATCAATTTTCAACGTTCATATTTGTTTGATCACTTTGCCAATAATCTTGATCACCTTGTGATGGTATATAATGCTTTTGTGCCATTCTAACCTTTACTTGCTTGATCAATTTGATACTTGTTCAGTACTTTGACTTTTGACTCATTTAGTCCTTCTTCCAATTAGATCTTATGATAGAAACTCGTCTAGTATTCTTTGTGCGCCTTTTGCATTGACTCGTTTAATGCATTGTGTTCACTGTCTACTTCGTACAACATTGCGATTGAAACAAATCAAGGATATGTGCATTGCCTAATAAGAAGATAAGTACATGCAACTATTAGGATACTCCTTATAGAAGAATTATAATTTATTGTTGCATGGAGTGCACTAAATGCATTTTTCTGTCGGAAGCTTTTTACACAAAAGGAAGGGATTAAAAAACCTTGAAGTTGCTCAACAACTAGAAACAGATTCATAATGGCTACTTTCTTTGAAGCCTACAAAAATCAATCCAAGAAGAATAAGAAATAGAAGGACTATGCTCTGTAGCATTCAATCTAAAATTTTTGAACCAACAAAAAGGCTTCATAGAAGGACATTATTTATGTTCATTCAGCAAGCTAAGGACAGAGCATTAAATCTCATATATATCAATAGACAATCACCCTTTTAAGTGAGCAATTTTTGTGATCACCCTCTTATATATAAACATCTTATCTTAGCCACAAGTGATAGTTTGGCAAAGGATACTTAGTTATTAGCCCGAAGTAGTTGTTATTCAAAAGATACTTGGTTTGTGAAAGAATATTTGCTAAAGCCAAAAGTGGCTTGTAAAAGAATAATTGAATGGGATCAGTCAGAAGTGGCAGAAAGCTAAAATAGTGATTGATTTGTGGCAGAAGTTATTGTGGCAGAGGTTGTTTGGCAAAGAATATTTTGTTGTTCCAGGAGTGGCTTGTTAAAAGAGAACTCAAAAGGGAGCCAAGAGTATATACAAACACAAACAATACTCACATTGTACTTTTGCAACATTAGTATACTTTCCAAAACTCAATTAGTCGATTGAGAATTGCCAATAGTCTAGAATTCATGTTATTCTGTCTTTCTCCTTATCTCTTTGCATTGCATGTTATTTCCACCTAAACTAACTTAAAATGAGAGTTTTTGTAAGAATACATATAACTAAATCATTTTTAAACAAGTGAATCAATTAGGTGTTTAAGCTTTGTTTGCTACATTTCACTTGAGAAAACTATCATTAACTGATTACTTAATATATAAAACTATCATCTAAAAATTATTCATTAGATGATATTTGTAAAAAGAGCCAAAAAGTTTGAAAAACACAATTCAACCCTCCTAAGTTTTTCATGTTTTTCATAATAAGGAATGTGATGGCCAATAACCATATAGAACCACAATCTCCCAATAACCATATGCCATAACCATGCCCATAACCCTATATGAAAAAATATATAATCTATCAGTGGTATCAGAGCCGATGGTTCGGAGTGACTGACCGCATAACCACCACCATAAACAAAAAGGGGTCACCGATGTGACTGACCGCATAACCATAACCAAAGGGGTCACTCATACCTGAAGGGAAATATACCATATGAAAAAGAAAAAAAAATAAAGGACTCACCCTTGAGGGGAGAATTGGGAATGGAGAACAACTTGCTGTGAAAGGTACATGAACAATTTCAATTAAAACTCATTCAGGTATCAAATTAATTTTTGATGTCTTATATGTTCCTGAGATTACCCAGAATTTGTTAAGTGTTGCTCAATTGTTAGAGAAAGGTTATAAGGTCTCCTTTGAAAATAAAGTATGTGTGATAAAAAATGCAAACAACATAGAGGTATTTAGAGTCCACATGAAAGACAAAAGATTTGCGCTGGATTTTATGAAGGAGGAATTTGATACAAAGAAAGTGAACATGAAAGAAGGATCAAAATTAGAAGATAAATATCTTTGGAAGAAAGTAGATGTCCAAGTGAAGAAAGTAGATGGAGGTTCACATTTTAATATTCACAAAAGGTCCAATGCCACTCCAATGAAATCCACACCGAACAAAGAAAAAGAAGATGATGCTGATATAAGAAGAAATATGAAGGATGATGCCAAATTGAAGAAAGATGTGATGCCATGGAAGAAGGAGAAAAACAAATATTGCAAACACAAAAAGAGGAGAAAATCAAGCATCAAAAGATGGAGAATCAAATCTGAAGATATAAAATAAACAGATATTAAGCAAGGAGGAATGTTGAGAATATTACTTAATATCTTTTTTTATTTAAATTAGTTTTTAGAAAATATTTCAGTTTTAGAGATATGTGTCAGTTTTAGAAATTTGTTATTATTTTAGATTAGGAGTGAGATATTATAAATATTTTATACTTGATATTTGTTATA
>Ga0209589_1000602_pt1 | contig 51973 bp, 29 predicted proteins | sample CowpeawhiteBW_FD_187525 | JGI IMG/M metagenome (GOLD analysis project Ga0209589, IMG submission 187525) | Root nodule microbial communities of legume samples collected from California USA - Cow pea white BW (SPAdes) (version 2) | ecosystem: Host-associated > Plants > Roots > Nodule | place: USA...
ATATATAGATAGATATGGCACTGTTCCATTCAATTTAACCATCCATCCCGTGGAATTCAAGGACTAAACCACATCAAATCTTTCTCCTATGAGTAACCCCAGTTTTTTTTTTCCTTATCAAAACGACCCCTGGTACCCTGACATCGTCAAATCCGAACCAAAAGGGGTCTGCATCGCTTGGCGGTTCGATAGTCACCGCTAGGTCCTTCATAAAACCTAGAAAAAACCGAGTATCGCCATGTGTCGCCTAGCAGCCAAGGAAGGTGCCGCCAGGCGGTTCCTTTTCAGGAACCCACAACAGGTAAGGAAATGCATGTGTCGCCTGGCGCTATGAACAGCCCGCCAGGCGGTTTTTGGAAATTTTCCAGAATTGCGAGAATGCACAAACAGCAAAGGTTCAAGGATACAACTATATACATTTTGCATACCAGTCATGATTAACATAAAATTTAGCACGAGTAAACTCCCCTAACCTAGAATTCCTTTGCTTAAATTGACTTGTTTGAGATACTCCAACGATCACCACGTCTCCCCCTTCTTGGTGTGCTCACTCAACTTCACTAGAACCTCACTTAATCCTCACTACTCTCTCTGATTCTCGTGCCCTAACTCAGGTTACTATTTCAGCTTGCCAAAACCTTCCCTATGACCACTTTTACCCCTTTTAAACTTGGCTTTTAGTAGAGTTTAATTACCCAAAACGAAAATTTACTTATTGGTACTGTTAATTACCTTTTAATTGACCTTTATGATCTATTTTTCAGCTACCCAAAGCTGCCTCTCAACTATCTAGGGTTTTTCCCAACCTTTCATATTCAATTCAAAGCCAAAAATGCTAAAAATAAATTTTTTAGTTTGATTCTCCAAGGATTGAACCCATAACCATGCACTTACCAAATCAATATCACACCATCATGCCAATACATGTTTCATGCTTAACAATTCCAATTGAGACATCATATCATACCAGAACATGATTTCATAGATTAAATAATAAAACAATAGCACAAAAGTTAGCATACATAAGACTCGAACCCAAGTCCTCTCACACATTTAAGTACTCTCAACCACTTGAGCTAGTACTTTTCCACATCATACCAACCATAATTTAATGTCATAATTATTTCCCCTCCCGCATTTATTAATTAATTAATTATTTAATTAATTAAATCCTACGGGTCTTACAAGTATGATGAGAGGAGGATTGAAAATATTCCTGAACTGTGGTATTTTGATGGTGAACGGAGTGCCTTGGTAAGGTGTGATGATTAGCATTGTTAGAGGAATGAAAGAGAGTACCTAAATGTGTTTAGATTGGGTACAGGAGCTATACGTGGGAAGGTATAGGGCTGGAAACTAACAAACTCTGAAGAAACAAGAGTGCAATCTATCCTAGAGTATTCTAGAATTGCAAAACCAACCAATTTGAGTGCCAAAACCAGTAGTAGGGAGTTACTGTTATGGCGCCTGGCGGTCTGCTGGTGCCGCCAAGCGATAGGAATAACTAGAGAGACTCCTGCATTGCATGGCGCCTGGCGGTAAGGTGTGCTTCGCCAGGCGGTGACTGGAAAACAGTGGCGCTGGAAGGGCGTTGGCGCCTGGCGGTGAGCTGGTACCGCCAGGCGGTGAGCTGGTACCGCCAGGCGGTTTGGACCAATTTCGCCTAGCGACGTGTGGACTGGGCCAGGCGAAATGTTGTTGTTCCCGTTTTGTTTTGTGTGTTGTTTGAGCACTGATACTACACTTGGATCGGGAGATGTTGTGCCATGAGCGGGTAGGTTCATGGATGGTGGTTAACATGTGATGATATGAGCGGGGAGGTTCATATCCAGTTACTCTCACATGGGGATACGAACGAGGTAGGTTCGTATGTTCCGTGCTCACGTTTGAGAGATACCACGTGCGGGGCAGGTACGGGGCTGGTGGATCACATGTGTTGGACTACGGGCGGGTAGGTCCGTAGAGCAGGACTACGAGCTGGGAGGTTCGTAGAGGCAGGACCATGAGCGGGCAGGTTCATGCTAGTATCATATTCTCGAGTCCAAGGCTAACCTTTGTGTGAATTGAAGGCTATACAGTCTTGGGGTTAAGGTCTTGGCCAAGAACTAAGTAGATTGAATAAGATGGGTGTATGATTTATCTTGCCTATTTTATATATGTTATTTTATTTTTCTCAGCTCACCCTTTTTGTTTGTGTATGGCGATGATCGTGTGATTCGTTACACGGGAGCAGATGTTGATACAGGTGATGCTGAGGACGCTCAGGCGACGGAGTGAGGGCTAACTTGGGGATTAGAGCTAGGAAATTTTCATATGTATTTTATCATGTTTTCGGTTATTAATAAGAATTTTGGAACTTGTAACACGTTTATTATTTATGTTATAAGTTTTGGCGCGTGTTTTCATAATTTAAATTTTTTCCACGTTTGGGAATAATAATATTGCGACTTTGATATTCAATATTTTTCTTTTACTAATTATTTTAGGTAATATTCCTTAAGGATATTACACCGTTGCTGGGGGAACGATGTTCTTTTGAAATTTTAAGTTATCTCATCCAGCTTTGTGTATAGTTTCTTAATTAGATAGTTTATTCAATTCTCTCCTTTGTACTAATCCTTGCTTGAGTTGTTTTGATTTGTGCTCTTATGAGGTCAGGTTCCTGAAGATCGATTAGTATTTGACCCGGAGATATTAATCCCAAAATGTGAAACAATTATCAGATCAGCAGGCATGCCAATTTTCAGCCAACACATAGACTAATCCCAAGGAGCATTGTAAATCAATTACCACCAGAAGTGGTAAAATTGTGGGAAGAGGGATTGAAGACAACCAGGTTGTAGAGGAGGAGGTGTTGGAGGAAAAAGAGAGAGAGAGAACAGGAGAGGAAGAACAAAATAAAAGAGAGGTTGTAAATAAAAGAGAAGAAAAAGAAGAAAAAAATACTTCAGTTGAAGAGTGAGAAACAGGTACCTCAGTTGAAGAGCCTAGCATACCCTCAAAATCCTTCCAAAAAAGACAAGAAAAGGTAGTTTGCAAGATTCATGGACATTTTCAAGCGACTACAGATTAATATTCCTTTTGTTGAGGCTATGGAGCAAATGCCGACATATCCAAAATTCCTGAAAGAGCTCCTAACAAAACAGAGAAGATTTTTTGAAGAGACAATGGAGCTTGAAGCCGGGTGCAATGCTATAATTCAGAAATCATTACCTCAGAAATCAAAAGACCCTGGGAGCTTCACTATTCCAGTTACAATTGAAACATTGGCAGTGGGAAAAGCAGTGCTTAATTTGGGTGCCAGTATAAATTTGATGCCTTTGTCTATGCTACGAAGAATAGGAGATCTGGAAGTAAGGCTTACACGGATGACATTACAGTTAGCTGAAAGATCTATGAAGTATCCCTATGGTGTGGCAGAGGATGTCTTAGTTAAGGTTGACAAATTCATGTTCCCAATTGATTTTGTGGTGATGGATATTGAGGAAGACACTGAAGTTCCTCTAATACTGGGAAGACCTTTCAAGAAGACGGCCAAGGTCATTATTGACGTTGATGATGGCAAACTGAAGGTTAGGGTGCAAGATGATGAAGTCAACTTTAATGTATTTGAAGCAATGCAACACCTGAAGGACAAGCAACAATGCTTCAAGATGGATGTGATAGATGAAATTTTTTTGTCATCCAGGAAGCAATTGACAAAGGAAAGCCCATTGGAAAAAGCTTTGATTGGTGCTTGTGATGATCTGGAGGATGATGAAGAAAAGAAAGTTGATAAATACTTGGCACATCTGAATTCAGCAAAAGAAATTGCATCAAATGATATACAACTGAAAGTCAAAAGCTGGAGCTAAAGGTATTACCTTCTCATTTAAAATATGTTTTTCTTGCATATGGAGGTAATAAACCAATGGTGATCAGTAGTGCTTTAACGGCTTCTGAAGAAGAAAAACTGATTTCAGTTCTTAAAGCCAATGAGGGTGCAATAGGTTGGACTTTTTCTGATCTCAAAGGAATTAGTCCATCCTACTATATGCACAAAATTCACATAGAGCAAGATTACAAGCCTGTAGCACAGCCTCAGCGGTGATTGAATCCAACCATGAAAGAGGTGGTCATGAAAGAAGTAATGAAATTGCTTGATGCAAGTATGATTTATCCAATCTCCGATAGTGCCTAGGTCAGCCCGGTCCAGGTAGTTCCAAAAAAGGGAGGTATGATTATTGTTTGTAATGATAAAAATGAATTAATTCCTACTAGAACAGTCACAGGTTGGAGAATGTGTATAGATTATAGAAAATTAAATCAGGCCACTAGGAAAGATCATTTTCCTTTGCCTTTCATGGATCAAATGCTAGAAAGGTTAGTAGGGCAAGCTTTCTATTATTTTCTGGATGGATATTCTGGATATAATCAAATTGCAATAGATCCAAAAGACAAAGAAAAAACTGCTTTTACTCGTCCTTTTGATGTGTTTGCTTACAGGAAAATGTTGTTTGGATTGTGTAACGCACCAGCAACCTTTCAACGATGCATGCTTGCAATTTTTTCTAACTTGGTGGAAAATGCATAGAAAACTTTATTGATGACTTCTCTGTATTTGGTGCTTCATTTGATCAATGCTTGGAAAACTTAAACACCGTACTGAAGCGGTGTGTTGATACCAATATGGTGTTGAACTGGGAAAAGTGCCATTTTATAGTAACTGAAGGTGTGGTGCTGGGCCACAAAATCTTTGCTAAAGGTATTGAAGTCGACAAAGCTAAAGTGAAGATCATTGAAAAGCTGCCACCAGCCAAAAATGTGAAGGGTATCAGGAGTTTTCTAGGCCATGCTGGGTTCTACAGACGATTCATCAAAGATTTCTTCAGAATTGCCAAACCACTCAGCAATATGCTCAACAAGGATACACCTTTTAATTTTGATGTTGAATGTTTGCATGCTTTTGAATTGTTAAAACAGAAATTGATTTCAGGTCCTATGATAATTGCTCATGATTGGAATTTAGGTTTTGAGTTAATGTGTGATGCAAGTGACTATACCATAGGAGCAGTTTTAGGACAGAGAAAATCCAAGGTTTTCCAAGCTATACACTATGCTAGCAAAGTCCTTAATGAAGCTCAAATTAATTATGCAACAACTGAAAAGGAATTGCTAGTTATAGTTTATGCATTGGAAAAATTTAGAGCATATTTGATTGGTTCATCTCTCACTGTATATACTGATCATGTTGCAATTAAATATTTGTTAACCAAATCTGATTCAAAACCAAGACTAATTAGATGGATCTTATTGTTGCAGGAATTTGATTTGGTGATCAAGGACAAAAAGGGAAGTGAAAACTTTGTAGCTGATCATTTGTCTAGATTGGTGAATACTGAGGTGACCAACACTGAATCAGAGGTGCAGGAGGAGTTTCCTGATGAAAAATTGATGATGGTGCAAGAAAGGCCATGGTTTGCTAACATGGCCAATTTCAAAGTTGCAGGGGTCATACCTGAAGATTTTAATTGGCATCAAAAGAAGAAATTCCTAAGAGATGCATACCAATATGTGTGGGATGATCCTCATTTGTTTAAAATTGGAGTTGATCAACGATTAAGAAGGTGTGTATCCAATGAAGAGGCAAAGAGCATTATGTGGCATTATCACAGTTCCCTATATGGAGGGCATTTTAATGGAGAGAGGATAACTGCAAAAGTCCTCCAATCTGGATTTTACTAGCCTATCTTATTCAAAGACGCACACAAATATGTGCAACACTGCAATAGCTGTCAGAGAATAGGGGGGATCTCAAAAAGACATGAAATGCCACTGAATATCATTTTAGAGGTTGAAGCCTTTGATTGTTGGGGAATCGACTTTGTGGGACCACTGTCATCTTCTTTCTCAAATGAATACATTTTGGTGACAGTTGATTATGTGACAAAGTGGGTTGAAGCAATGGCAGCTCCTAAGGCTGATGCCAAAACCGTAATCAAATTCCTCAAGCAGAACATCTTTTGCAAGTTTGGTACTCCAAGAGTGTTGATTAGTGATGGTGGTTCACACTTTTGCAATGCTCAACTTCAAAAATATTTGGAACATTATGGAGTGCGGCATAAAATTGCATCACATTATCATCCATAGACAAATAGAAAAGCGAAGGTGTAAAATAGGGAAATCAAGCATATTCTAGAGAAGACACTGGCATCTTTAAGAAAAGATTGGTCAATGAAGTTGGATGATGCACTCTGGGCCTACAGAACTGCTTATAAGGCTCCCACAGGTTTATCCCCATTCCAGCTGGTATATGGCAAGTCATGTCACTTACCGGTCGAATTGGAACAAAAGGCATTATGGGCCTTGAAATTCTTGAATTTTGATCCAAAGGTAGCAGGAGAAAAGAGAAAATTACAGTTGCAAGAATTAGAAGAAATGAGACTCAACGCTTATGAGTCCTCTAAGCTCTACAAGGAAAAGATGAAAGCTTATCATGACAAGAAAATTCTCAAAAGAGAATTTTATCCTGGCCAATCAGTGTTGTTGTTCAACTCCAGGTTGAGATTATTCATTCGAAAGCTAAAATCAAAGTGGTCAGGACCATTTCTTGTCAAAAATGTGAAACCCTATGGAGCCTTGAGTTAGAGGATCCTAAATAAAAAAGGAGTTGGGTTGTAAATGGGCTCAACTGGACGGACCTTAATGAAACAGGCGTCAAGCTCGTGACGTTAAACAAGCACTTCCTGGAAGGCAACCCAGTGTTTTAATTATGTTCTTGCACTTCAATTTCATCTTGTGTTATTAAATGTGTTTGTATATGTAATTATGTGTTTGTGTTTATAGTTCTATGTTTGTGTGTAAAAAGGTGATTTTTATCATCCAATTATCTCAATAAGGCAAACCATGCACTTTTGGTGTTTTCAAACAAAACTGGTGTGTTTTAAGCATGAGAATGAGTTTTGGTGCCAGAATTGAGTTCATCAAATGCTAAAAATTGCCTTGTTTTGGCCAAATTGTGAAATTTGAGTTTAAAAGCTTGATTTTGAGTTTGTTGATGTGAAACCTTTTGGAATGATAGAGAATTGATTGAAGTATGGTTTGATGTGTGTTTCTGAGTTATTTGAACTGAAATGATCATGAATTGAGTGAGTGAAAGTTGAACAAAATCTTGGAAAGTGGCAAAATCAGTGTGTTCCAAAATTGTACGAAAATCTTGCCCAAGCTAAACATGTCTCGCCTGGGCGAGATATGTAGAACCTGAGCCATCCCTCTTTGTTGATATACTCGCTTAAGCGAGTAGTGGCTCGCCTGGGCGAGAATGCCCTTTCTTCATGTGGGCATGAAGGGGCCTCTGCAGTTATGTGATTCTTGCTCAAGCTAGAATTGGGTCGCCTAAGCGAGACCCTTTCTTCATGCTGAAGTACTTATCTTGCCCAAGCGAGATTCAGTAGCCAAGTGAGAGTTCTTGTTGTATATATATTGTGGAAGTTCAGAACTACAGATCAGTTGGGGAATTTGGAGAAGAACTGCATCCTTGCTGTAGAGCTGCAACCACGAGCACCACGAGCAAACATAGTCATATTTTCTTAGGATTTGATAGCTATCATGAGTGGCTAATTTTCCTCTATGGGATTGAATGTAATCTACTCGAACTTGGATGTAATCTAATGATATTTATGTATAGCTTTTCTGTTTTTACTCAATATTGGTATTATTGTTCTATTATTAATGCTTAGTTCTATTTGATCAATAAATGTTTTGATTTTGATTTTTATATTTGACTGGAAAGTATTTCTGAAAATTTGATTTGAACAATGATACTTGATATACTGTGATGCTAGGAATAGATCTCAATATATCAATTGCTTTTAACACTCAATCGTAATGCTGGATAGTTTGCTGAATATGTGAGGAATCAATATTCAGGGAACTAATCTTATGAATTTTATACACGAGGGATCGGTATAAATGATTTTTGAGTGTGCATCAATATTGGTATTTTTAGATGTTATGTATTATATTCACCCAGATTACAGACAAGGGAGATAGATGAAATCCAATCCTAGTTTCTTTTACTGAATTTTTATAAACTTTTCCGCTTTTACTGTATTTTGTTTATGCAAATTAGTTTAACTACCAATGATCCATCATATTAAAACTTCTGTATATACATATATGCCGATCGAGATAATTATTTATTTTAACAGAATCTATTCCTCGTGGGTTCGACACTCTACTTAAAAATCACTATACTACAGTTCACTTTTGGTACGCTTGCCAAGAGACCAACAAGTATTTTTGGCGTCGTTGCCGGGGAACGGTGTTCTTTTGAAATTTTTAGTTATCTCATCTAGCTTTGTGTATAGTTTCTTAATTAGATAGTTTATTCAATTCTCTCCTTTGTATTAATCCTTACTTGAGCTGTTTTGATTTATGCTCTTACGAGATTAGGTTCCTGAAGATCGATTAGCATTTGACCCGGAGATAGAAAAGACAACGAGAAGAAACAAAGGCAAAAACAAAAAGAAGCAAGGAAAGACAAGGGAAGAATCTTCCAGTACTTCCATCACACCTCAATTTGAAAACATGGAGAATCAAAGACCAGCTCCAACCAGAATGACACTTGGAGACTATGCTATGCAATAAGGGCTAAGATATTTTTCTAGCATAGCAATACCACCCACCATCAAAACTTTGGAGATGAGGCCAACTTTTCTCAGCTTAATTAGTTCTCATCAATTCACTGGAATGGATAATGAAGATCCATATACTCATCTCTCTACATTCTATGAATTGATAGGAACCATGGGCTTTCAAGAAGGAGATCTTGAGCATGTATACATGCGATTGTTTCCTTTTTCTTTGGCAGGTAAAGCAAAGGAATGGCTTAAGCACAACCATAAAGATGGAGTCCTTCCTTATCTTTGTCCTTGGGAGCCTAAGCACAAAAATGCATTCAAATATCAACCCAAGGCATAGAGGGAATAAGAAGAGGAGTATAGAGTCCATGAGGGTGGGTTCTAGTCTTGGCTTTCTTGCATGCTATGCAATTCTCACAATGCTTTTCTAGTGGTTTTCTCATGTGAGGACAAAAAAAGTGTTCTTTCAAGACTTCTAGAGTCTTAGAGGCCCCAAAATGCCCTAGTAATCACCCTTCTTGCACCTCTCTTAAAGAACCTTGAGGTACACAAAGTCTCTTACCTTTGAAATGATAGTCATTGTGAAGGTAAAAGTTCTTATGTCCCCCTAAGTGGCACTCACCATGAATTATGGAGAAGTCAACATCATTTGGATACAACTCCTTCATATGAAAGAGTGGCACTTAGAGAATGAATCTACCACCACAATACTCTACCTATGTTTGTGTTTATTCACATAAGGGAATTGTTCAATGAACTCTATCCACCTTGCATGTCTCTTGTTTAGGTTACCTTGGCCTTTCAAAAATTTGAGGGATTCACGATCAATATGGATCACAAACTCTTTAGGAGGAAGGTGTAACATCCCGGTCGGATATGACTAATTAAAATGAAAAAAATAGAAATATCAATAAAACCTCATTTAATATAATGTCCTTTCCCAAAATGCGGGAAAAGTTAAAACCTTTATTAACTCGTCCAGATATTAAATTCAAGTTCCATTACCAATATTACAATTCAAAAACCAATAAAACACTGTTCTCCAATACATAAGAGTAAAATTCAGTAAATTCCATAAAATAATTCTCCCAAGCTAGACCCTTTCAAGCTCTATGCCTCACCAGTACCACTTGCAATATCATCTGCTCCCGTGTAACGCATTACACGATCATTGTCAAACACAAGTAGATAAGGTGAGCTGAACAAAATAAAAGTGCACTACAAAATATAAGAAATAACCATTCAATATTCCAAACATTTCTAATACTCCCAAGTCTCACACCCCAGTCTTCAACACTTCCTTTGGACGCCTCTTGATTCTACACCCTTTGATGATTACATTGATCGATCTTTGTTGCCACGAGTGTCTACTCGCCCCTTTGACTACAGACCACCACCTATAGTCCACACGTGGGAATAATCTTGTTGCAGCAATAACCCGCAACACAAAGTGGAGTTCCCTAATACGAACCGTAGTCCGTATTTGTCCCTGAGACTACAAAACTCGTCGGATAATGTAAGACCCGTGAAAATTAATTAATTAAATAAAGAATTAATTAATAAATGCGGGTAGTGGGAGCCTTTATGGCATTAAATATTGATTGATGTGACGTGGAAAAGTACTAGCTCAAGTGGTTAAGAGTACTTTGATTATGTGAGAGGACTTGGGCTCGAGTCCTAAGTATACCATTTGTGTATTATTTAATTATTATTATTTTGATAATATGCTGGATCATGAGGATTGATAATATAATCACAGAATTATATAAATTATCACAAAACATGAATTGAATGGTTGTGCATTGAGTTAAACTTTATTTTTGCCAAAATTTCCTTTGCCATGAAGGTGAAAGGGCAAGGAAACCCTAGCAGCCAAGGGAGGGATAGAAAACCATCATAAGACAACAATTGAATGGCATTAACCTTAGTTAATGGTATTTTCCTTTTACATAATTAAACCCACATTAAGACACCAATTAATGGCCAATTAAGGGAAAAAGAGAGAGGTTTTGTGGCTGGTCTTGTTGCATAATCAGAGGAATACGAAAATTTGAGTGTACCGTGAGGATTGAGTGAAGCAAGGAGCTGCATTGAGATAGGAGCAGAGGAGGGTCATTAGTGATCAAGGGAGAATTTTCAAGCATCCAAGCTTAAGTTAAGGAATTCAGGTTAGGGGAGTTAGACACGTTAAATTTTATGCTAAGCATGAATTGTATAATATATGTATGTGTTTAGTTTCCACGAACCTCTACTGTCTGATAGTTTCTGGATGTGTGTAGACTGTGAACTATTATAATTATAAGTGAGTTTGCATGATAATTAGTGGAGATTCGCAAGAAAGGGAAAATTGGGAAAAGGTTGAGATTCGTAGGTGCAAAAATTCTAGGAATTTCCTAGAAATTTGATGCATCGCCTGACGGCACAGGGCTTGTCGCCAGGCACCAGCGTAGGGACAGTGACTCTGCGTGGCTGCGAGGTGAGGTTCTGGTTCTAGGTGTTGTGGTGCACATTGGTGGCTGGAATAATTCATCTAGGTCATGCAGAGTATAATTTTAAGAGTGAAGGATGTTTAGGGGATTGCTTTTGTGGGGAACTTGGGGTAAATATTACTAAAGTCTAATTAGGATGTATTAGAAATTGGATGACCAGAGTGACAAGAAGCATAATCCAGTAGGAAATTAGTTTGATGATGCTGAGAAAGAATGGTAGTGGATTGGTGTGATAAGCAGTAGGAGTTCATGAACATGTGCATGTAAGAGTTCAATGGATAAACTTAGGTTTATTAACAATAGAATAGGACAATCCATTGAGACAAATGGGACCAATTAAGAAGTGATATGGTATCAGTAGTGTTACAATTGACTGTGATAAGGATTTCATATCAATGGTATAAGCCATGGCATTCACTTAAAATGAAGGACTTTAAGAATAATAATATGATTGGAGCAAGAACTCTTGACATAGTAATTATGATGGACGCAAAACATTGTGGGTGCTGTTATGGAGTTATGATATGACTATTGGACTTGGTTGAGGAACAGATGGTGCCTGAATCCAAACTAGTATCAGTACTGCACAAGTACTGGTGTGGCGCCTGGCAGCAATATGGGAGCTGCTAGGTGATAGCGATGTTACAGTGGTAACAAGGAAGGGTAGCGCTTGGCGGTGAAGGCAATTCTGTCAGGAGATACCTATAGAGATAGTGGTGCAAAGGCACTTGGCGCTTGGCGGTATGCGATCTGGAAGTGGCAGCGCCATACGTGACCTATGCCAAGCAATTTTGCTACAGCAGCATCGGGTTGCTGGCATTGTGTGCGTGATCTACAAGGCTTCTATGACACCCTAAAGGTCGGCTTGCTGGTGTTCTTGGAGTTGTGGCTCGAAACGTATCCTTTGAGTTGAGCTCGGGATAGGGGTTAAACATGTGGCATTCCTCGAGTTGTGGCTCAGAATGGCATCTCTCGAGTTAAGCTCGGGATGGCGAATGAACACGAGGAACTCTTGAGTTGAGTTCGGGTTGGCGAGTGTTGCCGGTATGAGTGTGCTGGTTGTGGCCAGTACGGATGGGTCCAGATAGACTACCCTCCTCAGTAATTAGCTGACGAGTTTGGTAGTCTTGGGACGTTACGAACTATGTTCGTATTTGAGAACTCCACCTGGCGTTACAGATTATGATCTGTAGCATGGTTTCCCGTACGTGTTCTATCGGTTGTGGCCGATAGGTATGGCAGCAAGGCATCTTAGGGTACTCACTAGAAGACGTAGATCACGGTTAGCATGGTGGTGGCCATGTATAATTGAATCAAAGGATGGAATTCCTGTGTCATGTTGTATGCATATGTGTATATCTTATATATATGTTTATTCTGTTAGCTCACCCTATCTCCTTGTGTTTGACAATGATCGGGTACGTGGTACACGGGAGCAAATGATGTTGCAGGTGGATCTGGTGAGGCTTAGCGACGAAGCGGGGATAACTTGGGAGTTTTTATCATTTATGATTTTGGAATAAAATTGTAAACACTTATGGGATGTTTTTATATTATTTCTAGTTTGATAATTTATGGATTTTGGATTATTCATTAATCTAATAAAGTTTTAAATTTCACGCGTTTTGGGAAATGACAGATTTATAAATGAGGTTTATTAATTATTTACTTATTTTATAAATCCGTAATATCCGGTCGGGATGTTACAGATAACACCAAGGAGGAAAACCTTTTGGAACCCATCCATACGAGCCACGATCTTGCACACTCCACTGGAATTCCAAAACAACCAGGCTACAACCTCGAGTGACTTTATGTTACCCCAATACAAGAGGCACTTGTAACTAGGATCCCAAAAAAGCATCACATCAAGACTGTAACATCATAGTCGAATATTACTAATTTTAAATAATATAAAATAAAATAAATACTAAAGTCACATTTATTTAAATGCCTTTCCCAAAACACGGGAAATTAAAAACATTTATTAAACTCATCCAATTAAACCACATTGTTCCAATAATCCATACTAGTTCATATTCCAGTAAAAATGCGGTTTACAAAAATGTGAAATTAAAATGATAGTAAACTTCCATAATAAGCTTTCCCACACTAGCCCCTCTTCTGCTCTATGCCTCACCAGCATCACCTGGAACGTCATCTGCTTCCGTGTGACAAGTCACACGATCATCGCCATACACACATACAAAAAGGGTGAGCTCATAAACAATTAACATATAAATTAATAAAATCAAGATACACCCAACTATTTTATTCTAGTTAATTATTGACTAAAACCTTATTACCCCAAGGTTTTTAAACCTGCAAGTCACACAAATAATTGACCATGGACTTAGGATATATGATGCTTTCACGAACCTAGTCGCTCGTGGTCCTGCCTCTACGAACCTCCCCGCTCGTAGTCCAACTCTACGAACCTCCCCGCCCATAGCCCAACACACGTGATCCACCAGCTACAAACCTACCCACTCATAGCATCTATCAAGTGTGAGCACGAAACATATGAACCTCCCAACTCGTATCCCCACACGAGAGTATCAAGATATGAACCTCCTCGCTCATATCATCACGTGTTCACCATCATCCATGAACCTACCCGCTCATGGCACAATATCTCCAGATCCAAGTCTTACATCACAACATCAAAACAAAATTAAGAAAAGCACACTACACTATACAAGGTACATACTCAAGCTGGTCTTAGGGATTCCAATGTTTCCACAAACTTGCTCGTTCGTGGTCCAACTCTATGAACCTCCCCGCTCGTAGTCCAACACACGTGATCCACCAGCTACGAACCTCCACACACGAGAGTATTAGGATATGAACCTCCTCGCTCATATCATCACGTGCTCATCACCAGTCATGAACCTACTCGCTCATGACAATATCAAGCATATCCCAGACCAGGAAAAACACAACAAGCCATGCAAAACATATCACAAACACACCTTGCCACTGCATCATCGTCTGACGTAGCCTAAGCACCGTTAGGGGAAATGGTAGTGCAGACCGTCTGGTGGTTCCACATCTGCACCGCTAGGCGCTACACTAGTAATGTGACACTACTGATTTTAGGCCCTCTAATTCAGCTCCTAACATCCAACCATTTAGTTCTCAACATCCAGAGATCAAAATATACATTCATATACTCTAATATACAACATCACAACACATATGCATCTTTCAAGTATAAGCACACATTCCTCTCTTTTATAATTCATATATACTCACATCTTAAATGAATGCCAACATTCAACCCTAGAGTAAACCATGCTCATATGAAATTATGAAATAATAAGGCAATAGACACATAACTCATTTATTCATACAAGCATAAGTTTTACCTCAATCAGTAACTATAGGAACCCCTTTTTCTTAACCAATTCTTTATGTAAAGTTAAGATTAACATCAACACTTAGTCATTTAAACTCACATCACATCAAATCATCCCATACATATACACATATAGTTCACATAAATACATAAGTGTACAGGCATTCACCATAACATGACATACATGCAACACAAAACAATGTTCATCCCACACGAGTGAGTGCCAACACTTAAGTACCTGCAATGCCATGGACAACCATAATTCTTACACCAAAATTTCTAAGAAAATTTATCATCATAAAACCAAAAATACTACAATAATGCATGACATATTTCGCAAACTACAAACCTCAAATCGATGATCCGACCGATCAAAACAAATAATAGCATGTTATGGACAAAATGTCCAAATTTGAGCTTAATCCAATGGTTAAAGAGTCGGGAAAGTCAATTTTACTAAAACTGCACATAATAGAAATAAACGTAGTCGCCCAGCGACCACCGACGCTTCCAGAATACTAAAAACGACGTGAAACAGCATAGTTTTATGAATCCTTAAACCCCTAACTAGGAAATACACCAAATAGCACTGCCAAAAACACATCCACTTCAAACGAATTGGCACCCAAACTTGAACCTTTATTTTAATACTCCTATTTTAGTCTCTTTTGTTTGCATAAAATCCACCAATTGAACTTCTTGAATTTTCTTTTAACTAAACTAAAAAGATATATTGCTAAGCACTTAAGGTGTGTATTGCACCACTCTAGAATGTAAAAAAGTCCCATCAAAAGGAAATATGTGCATCAAATAATATTAAAACAAGAAGTTAAAGTGGATTGCTTGTTTGCATTGCGAAACAAAAAGAAAAGAAATCAAAGCATGTTGTGGGTCTCTCTAATGTACCAAGCCATGAGCCAAACCTAATTTCGAACAACACATTCATGTTATAATAAATTTCGTACATCAAGCAGTGCCAAAAAAACAAAATAAAACATATCTCATAATGTTAATTTTCATACTAGTTTACATACCATATATCTTAAACCATTAATACCTTTATATTAAAAGGACATCCTGCACTTTAACTAGGACATATAGATTATTCCATATCAACAAGCAGATGCATCACCTTACTAAAATATTATATTCTTATAAAAGTTATACGTATTATAATTCTTTTTTTAATTCTTTTGCTTAACACCATATTAACTTTAACTTGAAAAAAAAATACTAGTTACCCAATATATTATTATTCCGTAAACCACTGCATAAACATCCATTGATCATACTTAATATATAAATGCATACGTGATTTATATTTCTTCATAATGAATATATAAATTCACACACTCATTTTTTTTTTTATATTTTTATATGAATACCTATAGTATATCTACGTGAAATCCATAATTTCAGTTCACCTTCAATTATCTAATTTCGTTTTTAACCCATGTTCACACAATTTTCCTTTAATCCAAATCTCCACACGTATTCACTCATGAAAACACCTCTAGCCCCCAAAAAGAAAAATAGACAAAAGACCCTAAATTTTCTTTATTCGTTTTGCATCAACAATTCACCAAGAAATCTCACACTTTAACATCTTCGTGAGTCTTATAAGACAATAATATGAATCACCACACCATGTATACAAAAAAAATATAGATAACTCCCCTTACCTATATTCCCTGCTCCAATGTGCTTTGAGGATTATTTCTTGCACTAAAGGAATTGCCTTCACTTTGATCCTCACTCGAAAAAAAACTCCCCCACACTCTCTTTACTCACGTTCTGATAATTGGTAATCTCAAAACCCTTTCTCTTCTCCCAATTGGTTTATTAACTCCGCCTTAACTAAGCTTAATGGCAAAGAAAACGAAAATTAATTAAAATGAGTTTAATTGTCATTCAAGAGCTATTACCATATGGTTTCCCAGCCCTTCCATTTGCTCCTCAAGGCGGCTAGGGTTTCTGACTCTTTCCATTCATGCCAAAAAGGAGTTGGGCAAAAAGAAAACCCTAAATGCAATTACCAAACAAATACACAACCATTTAAGCAATTCATATTTCGTGATAATTCCTATACATCTAGGATTATATTATCACGCCTCATGGTCAAGCATATTATTAAAATAATAAAACAAGTAAATAAGTACAACAATGACATACATAAGACTCAAACCCAAATCCTCTCAACACATTCAAGTACTCTCAACCACTTGAGCTAGCATTATTCCTTATCATAATTCTTCGCATTAATTACTATAAAGATTCCTTTAATTGCATTTAAATTAAATAAATATTTCTTTATTTATTTATTTTTCTCGAGTCTTAAAATGTAAACAAAAAAAGGTTAAAATACCTTTTTGGTCACAATTTTCGTCAAGTTTTGTCAAATAAGTCACAATTTTGTTTTTGTGTTCAAATAGGTCCTAATTTTCGTCAATTTTGTTTAATTTGGTCCTTTTTTGCTAACACCGTTTAAATCATTAACGACCATGAACAGTGACTGTCACATGTCACTTTGTATTTTTTTAATTTTTTTTTAATTTTTTGCTCAATTTTTAAATGTCCACGTGTCAACCCAACCATGTGTCACATGTCAGAGTCAATGTTTTATATTAAATTTGGTCCTATATTTGGTAATTTTGTTCAATTTAGTCCAAATTTTTGTTAACATGAACCAATTTTGTTCCTTTTCAAATTGAAACCAAATTTAATTTTTATATTAAAATTCACATTTTTTTATTAAATGGTTTTATATAATATATTAAAATTCACATCATTATAACTTTTATATAAAAATTAAATTTGGTTCCATCTTCGATAAGGACAAAATTGATCAATTTTAAACAAAATTATGACTAAATTGAACAAAAATAACAAATAGAGGAACAAAATTGAATATAAAACATTGACTTTGACACATGACACATTGTTGGGTTGACACGTGTACATTTAAAAAAAATTAAAAATTAAAAAGCAAATTAAAAAAACCACAAAGTAACACGTGGCTGTCACTGTTTATGGCGATTAATGATTTAAATGGTATTAACAAAAAATGATTAAATTGAATAAAAAATACGAAAATTGTGACCTATTTGAAAAAAAAAAATAGGACTTGTTCGAATAAAATTGACAAAAATTGAAACTTATTTGAACACAAAAACAAAATTAGGACTTATTTGACAAAATTTGATAAAAATTGAGACAAAAAAGTAACCAAAAACAAAATAAAAGAAAACACAATTCCAACCCTTGCATCAATGTCGATCATAAACATTATTTGTGTCAAAGAAGGAGAAGAAGAATCAAAATGGAAAAAATACAATATAACAAAAAAAGAAAGTGATGAAATAGTATAGATAAACTAAGTTATCTATTCCTTCTTTGCATCCACGAGCACAAAAGTACTCATAAAGTACACCATAATAAAAAAAAATGACAAAAAATCACTAAAGAACAAATGTTCTATTATAATAATAATAATAATAATAATAATAATAATAATAAAAATAATAATAATAATAGTAATAGTAATAATAAATAATAATAATATACATTTTGAGAAAGTAAAAACTTGAAAAAAAACGAGTCTCACCATAACAGAAATCAAATCAACATTTTAAGAATTTTCATAATGCTTCTTTTTATAGTTATACTCATCGTTAATCACGTATTACATTATAAAAGATATCTTATTTATAATTATTTTTTATGAACATTTTTTTAATTTTAATAATTATGATAAGATTTTGGTATAAAAAGAGTGGACCAACCTGCGTAACAAACGTTTATTTTTTAAATATGTATAATATTATATTAATAGATAATAATATTATAATATTATTAAATTAATATATAAATTAAAATTATATTTATTAAAAATAAAATAAAATATATAAGAAAAAAAAGTAAAAATAATAAATTTTATAAAAAATTTATAAAAGTAACTGAATTTTTTAAAATTTAATAAATTATTATATTTAAAGATTAAAATTGATATTTTGAAATATAAAATAAAAAAATATATTTTTATATATTGTTATAGATAAAGATATCGATTAATAGTTTTAAAATAAATTTTAATAATTTTTTATTTTTATGAAAAAAAATGTTAGACAGGGAAGGCATAAGAACGTACGTTTTCCAGTGTTACACAAAAATTATAGTCAGGGCGCGAGCAATCTATGCGAAACCTTCGGTATTCTCCATCTAAGTCCTTTACATAATCGGTATCTGCTGCATACAACCCATCCTCTTCTCTCTTCTTCAGCATTTTCAAATTTCTTTATCTTTATCTCTCTTTCTTCATTTTAATCTTGCAGTTCATACTCGGTTCTTCGCTCGGAAAATTCGGTTAGGCCTCTTCGCTTTCCATCTCCGCATACAATTTCATCCCTTCTTTCATTTTCTCTCTATTCGGAACTCTTAGGGTTTCTTTTTATTTGTTTCATTCCCCTTTTTCTTTTCGAGAATGGAGCAAAATTTGGGTAAAAATGCACACTGGCTCCCTCCTGTTTTTCAATTCAATTTTATTAACTGTTTATCTTTAATGTTGCCGGCAAAAAGTTAAAGGCTTTTCGTATTTTCTCTCGTCAATGCGGTTAAGCTATCGCTCTACATGACCTTCGATCCCTAGTTTGTGTCGGTGATTAGGGGCTGGGTTCATCGTGTGTATTTAGAATTGATGTAATCTGTGAAGAGATTTTCTTGTTGGGTAATTGTGCAACAAAGAATAAAGAGATGCCAGTTTCAACCTTTATCGTGTTTTACTATTGTCAAAATAATACAAGTATTGTTGTCCACGATCTAGACAATGTTATTTAAATTGTGTTTTTCCTTTTACCTTTGTAGCATTCACTTTCATATTAGTAGGCTTGGAATCTTGATTTTCGTTGACAATTAGAATATTTAGCACTGAAAATTGCGAAATTGGTTATCTGCTTGAATTTACTGCTCCAGGGATTTATTTGCCGTGCTGCGTGTAGTTGCATAGGTTTTTTTTTTTTTTTTTACCCTTTTCACTGAATTTTTGTTTGGAATTGAAAATCAGGATTTGAGTAATGGGTAAGAGAAAATCAAGCGCAAAGGCCCCTCCAAAGAAACGGATGGATAAGCTTGACACTGTCTTTAGCTGTCCTTTCTGCAATCATGGGACCAGTGTTGAATGCCGCATGTAAGCATTTCTTTAATTATTTGTAAAGGGACATAAGATGTAGGCATTTTGTTTCCTTGCTTTATGCATTCAAAGGCATTTAGGCATGTTTTCTCGAAAATCATTAAGTAACATAACACGTCTATTTTATTTCAAGTTAGAGGTGAATACTATTCATTTCGATGCTCATTTTGACAGTGATATGAAGAACTTGATTGGGGAAGCTTCATGCAGGATATGTCAAGAGAGCTTTAGCACTACCGTCACAGGTTTGTTCTTATGGGCTGTACTTGTTTTATTTTACTCTGTAAAAAGAACTTTTTTCCACGGGTAAGATATTCATGCTGTTATTTTACGAACTAGGTGGTAAACGGTCAATTACCAAGATGGCATAGAAAAATATTCTGTCATGTCAACAAAATTGAACTTGATTATGATAATCCTTGAGACTTGTCCATGATGATATTTTTAAATTTTAATGTGTATGTTTGCCATTTTGAAATCAGGAAAAAAAAAGGAACTGATTTATTATTAAAGATAGGCTAATAAAGCACTGTAGATTTAGCTAATCATTTCTTTTGTGTTTCTTCACAGCTTTAACTGAGCCAATAGACATGTAAGTACAATCAATATGTTGAAAACATCCTGCTTCATCTCTTTCTTTCTTTCTTTCTCACGTATGCAAAACTATGTGACTCAAGTAGCTTAATTGCAATGATGCAGATACAGTGAATGGATTGATGAATGCGAGCGGGTGAACAACCTAGAAGATGATGGTGCTGAGTGATTGTGAGAATCCACTTCTAATAGTTGCTAAAGGAATAAGTGTCCATCTGTGTGTTTTCTTCAGCTTGTAATTATATAAGATCTTATGAGCACTGGTGCAACATCAAGCTTAATTCCATATACACTCTTTTAGAAGATTGTAATGCGGATGTACTCAAGAGGCTTTATGTGAACCATATTTTAGTTTTTGTTAGACGTATAATAAGTTGGTAGTATATGTAGAAATGGGTTAGATTGACGTGAACTTAAGTGGATTTTGTCAACATGTTTACCCCGTTTCTCCGTTTCAATTTGGTAGATGATATCTTTGTTTGAAAAGAATAACAATAAAACAATAATTAAGCGTAAAATACAATATTTACATTAATATTTCTTATTAGAAAACATGGTATTATTATTATTTTTTTAAATACTTGAAAGGGATTTACATGGTGAAAAAATAATATTGATGTGATGTATTTAAAATAACTATACTTTGATCTTATGAGTGAAATTTGAGAGCCATGTAATACCATGTTAAGCTATCCATGTTTCCAGAAGTAGTGAACCTTAATATAGTTTGAGATATTATATGAAAACTACTATAGCTTGGAAGAAATTGTGTTACAGTTTTATTGAACTGAAACGATTGTAGGAACATCGGACTGAGATTATTGATTAGTTTAGAAATTCGGTTTACAAAAATGTATTTCATTAATTTATTAGTTTATGATATTTTTTTCAGATAGTTTTTATAATTTATTATTTTTATTTTCACACTGGTGTAATGAACTTAAAAAAATTATGAGTTATTTAAAAAAAAGCCTGAGTTTAAAACTGTGAGCCCCTTTGAACTTAACAAAATTATGAGTGATTAAAAAAAAAAGCGAGTTTAAAACTATGAGTCCCCTTTTCTTTTATTATTTCATCTTGTGTGCCTAAGTAAGAAGGCTCAAGTAACTTTTCCTTTAAAACACCCTTCACTGCCACACTGCTTTCTATTTGTTCTCTCTCCAACATTTTGCTCCTCTTGTTTTCCGTTTGTAACCTTTTCATTTCTTGCAATCAGATTCTGGAGATGAGGCCCCTATAAAGCCCTCTGTTGATTGCACTCTTCACTTCCATCCTTCGAGTAAGTCAACACTTCCGTTTTCGATCTCCTTTCTGTTTTCAGTTCTAAGATTTTGCCTCTATTCTAAGATTGATAAGAGACACATTCTTTCCCCGTGTCTTGGTATTACATTTTTCGTAGGTTGAGTTGGGGTTTCTATGCCCCTTTCCGTTTGGGGTTGCTTTGCACCAAGCCTAGTTTCAGTAGAAGTAAGGGAACCAAACTGATTTCTTTAAATTTGCAAAGGAACTACTTTTGCTGGTCTTGATTGATTATTGGTATGTTGGGTTGATGCTTGAATTGTATGTGAACGTTTGTGAATGAGGTTTATGCTAGTTTTTTCTGGGTTGCATGTGGGAGCAAGTTGAGAATTTGTTGTTCTCGTCCAAGCGAGCAACTCTCGTCTGAGTGAGAATAGCAGAAACTCACCTTTGCCTCGTGCTCAAGTTGTCGCCCAGGCGAGGACTTGTCGCTTGAGCGAGAGCAGTCTCATATAAGCGAGAAAGTCTAGCCCAAGCGAGAACTCGCAGATTTTCCAATTGCTCTATGTTTTTAGCCTCGCTCAGGCGAGAATGGCCCGCCCAAACGAGAGATGTTGTTGATGAGAGAATTTCAAGGAGAAATTCTAAAGGTTATGATTTTAGTGTATGAAAGGGCTAAGGACTTGTTATTGGTGGTATCCTGAAACTCCAATAATCATTCACGCTCAGATAGAGCAGAATGAATTATGTCGTAAGGAGTAGTAGGAGGTCCTAGTCACTGGACTTTATCAGGTCCTAGACGTGAAAGGGGCTTACCTTGTGAGTGGTTGGGTGATGACCCATTGAGTCCAGACTCTGCAAAGTTTAGAAACCACACACATGTACAAACCATCAAGAGGTCTGATGCCACTTGTATATATCCGGATAATTGAGTCTAGCGTCGGCTATCTATTGTTGTTGGATTGATTTTATTATTATGTTGTGATATGAAGATGATAACATGATTATGAATTAATTATATGAACCCTTTTATTCACATTAGCTTACCCTTTTGTTGTTTTGTGTGCTTGTGTTTGGTTATTTCTTTTGCAATGATCACTTAATTGTGTGAGTAGAGGAAGATGTAGGTGAGGATACTCCTCTCATGGATAGCAGTGAGACAACAAAGTAGGGTCTGTTGGTTTTTAATGTTGCCTTATGTTTTGATTAGAGTGAAAAATCTTTTAACACTATTTTAGGTGGTTTTGTAAATATAGTTTTTATTATTATGGTTGTTTTGGGATGATTGTATTAATATTCTATATTAACCTCCTTCTAATATATGTTTTGCATTATCACTATATGATATTTTGTTTAGTAGTATAACAGTTATTAAATGAGATGTTACAAAAACCATAATTAAAAAAGGAACTAAATTATTTGGATATAATTTTTACTAGTTAGGCTTTTGGAGACCTACAACCATCTTAAAAAAGAAGACCTAACTTCTAAACATGAAGTCTGGATTATACCAGCCTAACTCAAGTTTATGAATATATTCAGTTGGCATTATCTTTTTGTTATGTTGTTATTATCTTATATTATTCTTACATTAGAAGATGCTAAAGAAATGAAGAGTCAAATACATTCAAACACTTACATTCATACACGTCCTAAGATTGGAAAATGAGTCTAAATCGTAGATCACACTATATATGGACAGATGATTGGATCATTATTACATTTCATTGCATCAAGATCTAATTATATCATCAAGGCAAAAAAATATTTGCATGTGTGCACGATTTCAATATGATCCAAGAGAAGTGCATTTAAGTGCTAAGAGAATTTTTAGATTTCTAAAAGGCACTACTAATCTTGGTCTTTGCTATAAGAAGCGAGAAAGTTAATTGTTGCAAGGATATTGTGATACAGACTATGCATATGATAAAATTGAAAGCAAGAGCACTAGCAAAAGATGACATTTCATCACATGGAATTTAGTCTCATGGCATAATAAAAATCATGGCATAATAGTGCTGCATTACAATGCACTCTAAGGAAAAACACGTTGAAATTAAACATCATTTTATGTTTAGAAGAGTGTAATTTATTTAAAATTTATGTTAATATATTACATATATAATTACAAAACCTCTTATTGAGGAAAGATTTAATCATTTGATAACCCTACTAGGCATGACTCTTATAAATGAATGACTATAATACAATGTGTTAAACATTTGACACATCTAAGCATTAGACACATAAGATGCATTACTCATACATTAGACGCTCACGTGCATTTTGTTTACCACATGCATATTTAATTGGAATTTCAACAAATTCACACAATGCATATAGACATATATATTATGGATTCTGAATGATTTTGATTTACATTATCCTCTTGAGTGAATATAAAATCGACATAATATATATGTTTCTGATTTTGAATACATTTCTACAAAGCATATTTTACCATATTATGAAACTTATTTTTGTAAAGAGTTAAATAGAGAATAAAAAAAATTAAGTAGATCATGATGGATTTCAAGAATTTGGATTTTTGGGTTCTTTGTTTTTCATTTATAATTTTATGGAACAATACTTTTTTAGTACTTTTATTTTATTGTTATTTGCTTTCTAAAAAATGGTTATTTTCAATGATTTGTAATTAAAATTTCGCTGTGGATTAATCTAATATTTATACTCTGATATCATGATTATGATTCTATTATTCTTTGATACCATAATTATAATTTTATTATAATTATGAATTCAAAAGAATTGTCTTATTACTACTCTTATTCAATAATCATGATTTTACATTACCATTTTTACTCTGATACTATAATATGATATTGTGCTATTAATTCAAATAAATTGATTAAACATTTGTTCTGATAGTTGATATTGAATATTCAACATTATTGATTATCATTGTATGGTGGAAATATACTTGAAGTGTCTAACAAATATGTTTTGCAGATCAAAATATGTATTATCGACAAGTGTTTATTAATGTTCAATCATTGTGATTTAAGTTTTATAAGTTTTTATATAAGTTGGAAGTTTAACACACACATTAGATGAGTCTTGGCATTAGACGATTCTACACATTAGACAAGTCAAAACCCATGGTCATGGTTGACTAGATGAGTCTCATCAAGAAGGCCACTAGAAGACTAAGGCACTAGATGATGGCCAAGCCACCAGAAGAATCAAATAATGATGAATCAAATGAACTCAGTTGAGGAGTGCGTTGGCCAATGGATTCAACACAACACAAAAATGCACTAGACGACTTCACACGTTAGATGAGTCTAAAAGAGCTATGTCATTTTTCTATCATTTATATTCTCACATCATTGAGTGATTATTTGAATTAATATTTCTATATGATTATTTGAAATCAAAATTTATTTAAATGAGTTTCAATGTTAAGATGTATCTTTTGATAAATATACTATGAAAAAAGAATGTTGATATGAATATATGGAAACAATCTATTTGACTAAAGATCGAATTGTTGATTGATTGCAATTAGAAAATATCATTACTTTAACAATAAAATTGCATAATTATGTTGCACAAAGTTTCCTTAATAAAATAAATTTTGAACATTGAAGAAAGAAAAAGAATTCAAATAAAGCTCGTGCTCATTCAAGAAAGGAAAATGATATTTCAAAAATCAAATTGAAGAAATTATCAAGTCATTTCTTATATAGAGAAATCAAGAAGATTATGATGAAACTATGCAATTCAAATCCTCAGCAGCTAGCAATTCAGTATTTATATAAAGGATGCAAAGCGGAATGTGAAAGAATAAGAGAACATATACATGATACAAAAGTGTTGAAATTGTGAAAATTATATCTATATTGAATTCTAAGAATTGGGTTGAGAGCATAACTTTTTTAATATGCTTCATAAAGTGAAGTTGTAACCTGTGTGAGATAAATTGTACTCTCTTACTTCGATAGTGCTTTTTTTTATTTTCAGTTGTGAGTTATTAGTCTTAGGGGGAGTTTGAGAAGGTCACACCTAGAAAGGTGTATACTTGGTGTAACCTGGTGATAAATCCCTAATCTCTAGAGTTTTTCTTTGTCAATTGCAATGTTTTGGGTAGGTTTAAGTGGTTAATTAGGAGTAATTAGATTAGAATTAGTTTTGTTAGGTTTTTAGTCTAGTTTTGCAAAAGTAGCTTAATTAGGTGCTTTTAATGCATTTTTAGTGTAATCATTAGAAGTTTTATTAGTTTGGTCCAGTTTTAGCATGCATTTTAGGTTCATAAATCCATAGTGGCTTGTTAGTTATGTCCTAGTTTGATAGATAGGTTTAGAAGTAGAATTTGATCTAGTTTTAGGAGTCTCTAGAAGTAGTTTGGTTTGATTAACATTGCCTTCTTATATTTTTGAGTGAAATGCATAAGAAAGACCTAAAATCGTATCTCAGAGTTCAAAGAAGCCACGAGGAGAAAGTTGATCCATCCATTTTGGTTAAAGGTAGCATAGTTGACTTTTTGGTGCAAATGTTGACTAAAGTTTGACCCATAGTGAACTTTTTGCTTTTCAATTCCAAATGAGAGATGGCAACCTTTGGGAAAGCTTTAAGACATTGAAATACACTTTTTCTGACTTTGAGATGGCTGAAATATGTCCAATTATGCATAGCACTTTTAAATCTCGTTTGTGCATGTTTATATCTTTTAGGTGCATTGTAGGCATAATCTAATTTGGTTTTGTGAATGCTAACATGTTCTTTTAGTGTAAGTATAGCCAGAGGGTTAGATTGGAGTTTTTGGATTCGAATTAAACGTGAGAATATGCTGCTATGATGAAAGGTGATATGGAGCTAAAGCCATGCAAGACTAAGTTGAAGAAAAGCCTTTTGAATGAGGAGTTTAGAGTTGCTATGAGCCAGCTGGACTCACTCACTTACTGCAGCAGGTCATGGATGTGGAAGAATCACTAAACAAGAGCAAATGACTTGGAGTAGGCTATCACAATTCTTGGGAAACCTGCCACCTAGGTTTCAAGTGGATTTTCAAAGTAGTTAGGCAAAAATGTGGTAGTGGATTTTCAAGTGGAGTTTCAAAGTAGTTGGCATTTTCAAGTGACCTTTAGAACTAGTAGCAAGTTTTGTTTTGTTATCTTGGCACCACACACTCAATTCGAACCAATTCCACTCCACACATAGAACACACCATTCATCACCATTCTTTTCCTCCATCGTGATTCCATTCTCTCTTCTCCTCCACATCACACATTGTTGTTCTGGACCATAACTCTGCATAATTCTGCATTTTTCTGCCACTAATACTTGTTGATTTGGATTTTTTTGTAAGCCATACTTTCATCCTATTTATTTGAATTGTTGTAAACATATTATGTGCTATGAATTTGTTGTTTTCTTTCTGTTTTGTCCGATTAAACATTGTGATTTCCATCATTCATGGTTGAAGTGAAATCATGATTCAATTTGGAGTGATTGAGTGATGTTTATCTATAACAATACTGGAATCAACTTGGAAACAAGTTGAATTTGAAGAGGATGCATAATAATCCTACTTAGATATCAAAGTTCGTTTGATTATGATCAACCATACATAAATCACCAAATTGAATCATGATTCTTAGTTTTACTGCATTCAATCATTATTCCAGTCACTTTTGATTTTCGTTTTCGATTACTTCGCGGTTCTTAAGTTCGATTCTCAGTTGAATTTGCATCATGAGCTCACACACATTTATTCTGCATCATTTCCACATCCAATTCATCATTCATTGCGTTCAATTTTAGGATTGTTCATAAGTTCGTTAAAATCGTTAATTATGCTTCATCTTTTAGGATCTCGAGTTTTACCAAACATTTTTTAGTGATTCTTGCTCCTATCATCAATAAAGACCATTTCTAGGTGATTCGCATTATTACATTTGCATTCCATGCATTGAGCAATGATTTTGAGGGTTACCCTATGTCTATGTACATCAACTTCTCTCGGGATTTTTCCAGAAGTTCGTTTTCTGCATAATTGCACTTTCAACTGGTTTTGTTGATTCAATTATGTTCCATTTAGGTAGAATAAGTGTTCTGTAAGCTCAAGTCGATTTTAGGATCATGGCATTGCATATTCAGAAATTCATAGCCTTAATTAGTCCTAGAATTTTGTCAAACACCTTAGGTGCATTAGATTTCATTTAGGCATTTCATTAAATAGTTTTCAATTCTGCATTTGCATAGTCTTTTAAGTTTGTTTCAGTTTTAATTCAAGTATATTTTGATAGATTTCCTCTTTTCCACATGATGAGTTCACTAAATCAATCATTAGCCTTTGCCTATCCGTCGGATTGATCCTTAGTTGATCACTATGCTATATTAAGTAATATTAGTGAGGAAATCGAGTTTCATTGAATCTCTAGGTGACAAGAAGTTTATCACCTGGAAAGGATGATACTCATTGTAACTTGGAGATCTTATAACCTGGAGAGCTTGATACTCATTGTAACCTGAAGATGGTGATACTCATTATAGTCAAGGAAACTCATTAGCAAAGAATCTTTGTAAGACCCGGAAAAATTAAATAAAAGAATAAATATTTCATTTACAATAATTGTGGATTGGAGGTGCACCTAAATAAATTGATTTGTTTAGCCATAGCAAGGAGTAATGGTAGCTCAAGTGGTTGAGCGTGTTAGGTGTTCTTGACAAGTCTTGGGTTAGAATCTTGTGTATGCCATTATTTTGCATGTATGCATGATCGGTGGTATGGTAATGATGACTGTTTTACAATAACCATTTCCCAGCAAGTGTACTGGTACGTAGTAGTATCAACAAGTGTCGTATCCACATGGATTTAACAAGTATATTGGTAGTTTGATTTTTGGATTTTTGGTTGATAGAGTGCAAGTAAATAAAAATAGTAGTTATTAGATAGATTGAGTGGAGTAGGGGCTATGAATTGATTTCATCTCATCTTCTTCTACTACACCACTACCATCTTGTTTACTTACTTTGCAAGTCATTCAATCTCCTAGCAGTACTCTTTCTATGTAGATATAGGATCATCTTTGATACGCTAGAACCTAAGGACTCCAAACCTCAGTATGATCTCTCAACTCCTGGTAGAATGAGTCCTTGCTTTAAAGTGCAAAACTCTCTCCTCTAGCATCCACTCTAGTATGCCATGAAGCATCCAGTACATGTATGATGATTTGATTGGACCACAATTTGAGATCGATTTCTCAACTCAAAATCCAAACCAGTTAAGTAGATGAGTGATTAAGTAATCATTAAGCATAAATCAAACCACAAACAACTGAATGAAAGCAAAGATAAATACCCAAGAAGTAGAAGTGAATAAAATCAGAATTGATTACATCAAACCAGGACACAAGGGAGTTCAGCTACTCATAGAATATTACAATGCAATTCCAACAGCATGTACACATAAGATTTACACTAAGACCATATTCTGTCCTAAGACTACATTGTGGAGTCTTCACTCAATGCCATAAATGAAGACCCAGGCTCTTTATTTATAAGAATTTTTGGGCGGTGCTCAGCCTAACTTTTGGTGCTCAGCCAAAGGGGTTACTTCACAAGTGGGTTTCCTTCTCATCTCAACAACCCCTTGTCCTAGTGCTTAGCACGTGACCTTTCCTTCTTGGAAGGGTTTTCTCACGAGGCTCAGCTGCATTTCTTGTGCTCAGCCAGAAAGTCCAAATATGATGTCCTGTCTTTTCTACTTCCATGACTCAACTCCAGTATTGTGGCTCGGCAACATACTTGATATTTTCTTTTATTTTTACTACAAAACAGCAAAATATCATTATAATTTATGAAACTTTATTTCTAAATATCTCATTTTGTATCTTAAGCTAAGGAGGTTGGTTTTATACATAAATAGCATCATTTGATACATGATAAGTGTCAATTTCAAATGGAAAATTTACTTATTCTTGACACTTATCAGGTAATTATAATTGTATGTGGGCATGAAATGTCATGAAACATGTAAGGGCTTGTTTGTTATGCATATGTTTGGTTATTGGGTGGATGACAATTCAAACCCTGGCTAGTGCTAAATAGTGTATTTTTACAATTTTTCCACTTTCGTTTTTCTAAATTCGCGTTTTTAGGTTTCTTCCCAGAAACCATCTGGCGGTGTTCTTGGCCCGCTAGGCGACGCATGCGGAGTGAGCCATTTTCTAGGTTCTGCCCAAAAACAGGCAATCATGGCCCGCCAAGTGACTCATATCGTTTTCTATGTTTTTGTTGGATTCTGTGGCAATGTTGATCTCATAGATAAATTTTTTTCGTTCTCGTTGAGTGAGTTTTGATATAAAATGTTGATGCAATCTGAATGTTGCTATTGTGAATTGTACTATGAGCATGAAGGATTCCTTGGTATTTGCATGTATTGAGATGAGTCAAAATGATGAATGCATGTGATATATGAATGTGTAATTGAGGCATGAAAATAAGTGGATATATGTTGTTGTATTCTGGATTCTAGATGTGTGCTTTGGATGTTGGTGTATTAGAACTTATTTTGTGGTGCAAAAAACCAACAATTTACACTACTGGTGTAGTGCCTAGCGGTATTGTTGGACCAACAGGCGATAGGTGAACTAGGAAAAGGCCTAGAAGGTGTGGCACCCGACGGTGCTCCTAACTTGCCAAGCGATCTGTAGCACGACATCGTCCGAAAAAACTTAAGCTACATCAGACGATGGTTTAGTGGCAGTTTGTGCGTTTTGTATGTTTTGCACGTGTAGATGTGATGACCTTGGGTCTAGGATATGCTTGAAAGTATTACGAGCGGGGAGGTTCCTATTGGTGATAATCTTGTATGGGGATATGAGCGGAGAGGTTCGTATGTTTCGTGCTCACACTTGAGGGTTTTACGAATGGGGAGGTTCGTAATTGAATGTGTTCACGCATGTTCGACTACGAGCGAGGAGATTCGTATATGTTGGACTACGATCGGGCAGGTTCGTAGAGGTTGGACTACTAGCGAGAAAGTTCGTAGAAGCATATGATATCCTTAAGGCCATGGTCGAGTATGTGCACGATGTGGTTGGATTTGCTAGTCTCATATAGGTTATGAGACTATGATTTCATATTTAGCTTGTGTTATAAGGTCTCTAAGTGTGGGAGTGTTGACAAGCAAAGTCAGTTCTGTTGGGTGAGGTATTCATATTATATATGCATGTTTTATGCTGTTTGAGCTCACCCTTTCTGTTATTGATTGGCGATGATTGTGTGACTTGTCACACAGGAGCAGATGTTATTTCAGGTGATGAGGGCTAGCTTGAAGGAATTTTAATAAAAGAACTATAGTTTGGAATGTTTTATTATTTTATTTTAATTTGGTTTGGGATTTTTAACTTGTAATAGTTGAATTGCAAATTATGTATTATTATTTTAAGGGAGTCGTTAAAGTTTTAAATTTTCCCACGTTTGGAAATGGTATCAGAGGAATATCTTTTATTATATTTTACTTTACCAAGTAATATCAGCCTAGGGTGTTACAATCTTGATTTTCATCGTTAAGGTTTTCTTTGCTAAATAATGTATCAAACTCACTTCTTTGTTTCATTTGATGTATCTGTAGATTTGAAATTACTTTCTTAGCCAAAAGGGGGGGTAGGGGGTTGAATTGGCTATGTACTTAAAACATAAGTTAATTGTTGTAGGACCACATATTTCAATCGGTTAAAAGACAAAAACAACAAGTTGATTTGATTAAACAATGAGCACCAAGACAGACTAGTATGATTCAATAGATTAAAATATAAAATCAACAAACTAATATACTTGGGAATTCTACAGAAAAATGCAAATCACGAAAATCACTCAAACAACATGCATGACCAAACAAGATTGATTCCAATTGATATATCAAACTTAGTTGCACCACCATATTGTATTAAATCACTTGAAAACCTTAAAAAGATTGATTAAACCAATTTTCTTGAAGTTTAAATGAAGAACAAGGTAAGGGAAAGAGAATCATACAAAGGTTTTTCTACTAGTTCACTCAAATCTAAGATACATTCATTTTGTCAAGGCAACATGAGCTTGACAATGCACTACTTTAATAAAATTACATAATCCCACAAAGATTACACTTTTGAATCAAACAAAAACACCAATATTCTTGAATCCCACAAGAATCTCAAACCCAACATAATAAGATCCCACTTTTGACCAGGAATCACACCAGGAAACACCCATAAGAAAAGGAACAACCAAACCTTGGTTGTGCCTCTCCCTAGCCAACAAAATATTTTCTTCAATGCTTCAAAACTAAGCGAAAATTGCTCCAAGATACAAAGATCTTCAATCACGAGTTGCACACTATGTAATCTAGAGAGAGAGCATTCCAAATTGGTTTCATGTTTTCACTCTAAAAAAATCATAGAACTCTTCTCACTCTCTCAAAAAACAACTTATATAGTCCATGTTGATTTCACTTAACTTAAGTGAAATCAGCCGATTGCATAGCAATTCAACTGATTGAATATACAAGTCTTTTTATTTGTTTTCTATTGTCATTTTTTGTTTTCATTTAAAAACAATTCAAAAATATTTGTGTGGTTTTATTCAAAAGTAGTAGAGGAACACTTTAGTTATGAATGACAAGGTTCTTAAGCTTGTCCATTTATGACTCACCCTATTTTGAGATTCTACTTAGTAAATACTCAACAATGGTTCTCTCTAAAATACTTCTATAAAAATAAAAATAAAAAAAGAAATTCTATTTTTCAAACACGTTTTTTATTGGAATTATGGACTTGTTTTAGATATTGAGATTATCATAGTTCTTGAAAGATTGGAGCCTTGATTTGTGTTGAATGTATTATTTCCAAAATTTTCTAATTGGGTTGGTTTAAGAATTATTTGTTTGAATCTTTTTTTTATAGAGTTTTAGCCTTGTGAGATTTTGGGCCTATTTTTTGGATGGATCATTGTGTCATTCCTATTCTATTCTTTTATTGTGATTTTATTGATGTCTTGTTTATAGTCTAATAATTACCTTGATTCTTTGTTTTGTAACTTTGTTTTACATGAATAAATTCAAATGACTTAGGCATTGCACGTTTTTATGTTATTGGCTATATTAGCCTACCTTAATGATAATTCACTTATAGCCCATTTGAAGCCTTTGGATCCATCATGTTTCTAAGCTCATTAAGAAATCTTAAAAGAAAAAAGACAATTCTTCCTTAGCTAAATGAGCTTTAATTAGGATTATCTTGGAAATGGATGTTAAATAAAGTGTGAGAGTGGTGATCTCTCCCATATAAAAAAAATGGCAAAAGGGAGAGAAAAAAATTAGTTAAAAGAAAAAAAAAGAGAAGGGAAAAAATGTGAAAGGAAAGAAAAGTTATTTTCAAGTATTTGCTCCTTGATTCTTTACTTTATCCTTTTTATTGTATTCATCTACCTTTAGCCTGGCTTTATTACACCCTTGTGAAGTCCTCTGAATCATAGATTGTATGTGTTCATTGATTGTGGATCTTAGAGTCTTGCTCAATAATGGCAGTGTTTGTTTACATGAGTATCTTGAGTGTAAACACAAACCTAGACACTTGAGAATCTAACTAGAGATTCTATCATGTTGAAACCAGATGGAAACTTGAATAAATCATCTATTTGTTGAGTTTTAATGATATTCTATAATTGTATAAATTATTCTTCGATATTCTAAGGTGTGCTTTAGGTACTATAACATCCCGGTCAGATATTACTTAATTAAATTAATTAAAGAATATAATGAATAAAAACTTCCACATTTATTCAGTATTTTCCCAAAACGTGAGAAATTTGAAAACTTTAATTGCAGCATAATTCAAATACTCGCAATTACTTTATTACAAACCCAACAAAATTTCAACATAATTATAAATTACATCAAAATCCTTTAAATGAAAATCCTTTCAAAAGCTCTCAAGTAGACCCTGCACTCCGCCTCTAAGCATCACCTGGCTCACCTGCATCATCATCTGCTCCCGGATAACAAGTTATCCGATCATTGCCACACACAAACAGATAGGGTGAGCTATGTACAACAGACAATTAAATATGAATAAACCCACCCAAAATAAATTCCATAATATTTATCTTTAAATCTCTCATTCCCCATGAACTCATACCCTTTATGATTTGTATGCAAACGCATCTTAGTCTCGGGACTTGTTGTGCTTCCACGAACCTCCTCACTCATGGTCCATCCTACGAGCTTATCTCACTTGTAATCCTACCCTACGGACTCCCTCATCCATAGTCCAACCATCTGAACCTTCACTCGTTCGAACCATGACACGCATGCAATCACCATACTATGGACTCCCTCGCCCAAAGTAGCCTCTAGTGGACGCATCCACCTTCGCCCATCATGCGATCCCACAATGTCATGAACTCCCTCGCTCATGACTCACTACCAAGCACATCCTGGACCCCCTATGGACTTAGTCCTTCAAGTCCAAAGGCCAACACAACCAAACTGTCGCAACAGAAACCGCCTGGCGCTGCCTAAGCGCCGCCAAGCGAAACAACACAGACTGGCTGTCTGGTGCCACTCCTCACGCCGCCAGTCACCAACCTACTAGAACCAGTCCAGTTCAAGTATCACGAACACTGCCTGGCGAAACCCCTCTCGAAAAATTGCTCCATAGTTCCCATGATGGCTTATCACCTGGTGGTTTACTCCGTGCTGCCAAGCGCCACACCAGTAGCGTGAAGGTTACTGGTTTTACACCCCAACACATGTTCTAATGAACTAAACATCCAATTATCATAGTATGACTCAAAATGCATCAACACACATCATACGTATCAATCATATACGCCTATACTTTCACATGTATTCGCATAAAACCATCAACGATAAGTGTTGTACCCAACACACAATCCTAGACAATCCAACAAATATACAGTCCAGGACGTATGCATAATTATTGCCCTAAAAAGTCGCACAGGCAATAATGATAATAAAATCGATATATAAAACAATAATGATAAAACAACAATAATAAATAACAAAATAAAACAAAACAATAATATTAATAAAATAGTAATAATAATGATTAATAACATAAAATAAATAATAAAAATAAAAATAAAATAATAATAATAAAACAATAAAAGATAAAATAATAATAATAATTTATCATATATTAATATAGATTATAATATATATATATATATATATATATATATATATATATATATATATATATATATATATAAAAATATATATAAAAAATATATATATATATATATATATATATATATATATATAAATGTATATAAAGAATATATATAACTAATTTATATATATTTATGTTACGTATCAACCTTTGTAAGGTCCACTATTTGTACTGTCCTAATTTTAAGGGGCTGCCCCAAATCAGTTGGGCCTAGGGCTGATTCATAGGGTCTCCAAAGCCCCTAAGGCAGCTTAACCCCTCTCATTTCTGCCACACTTTGTAAAGACAGTGCTTTTACCCTCTCTTTTCCTCCCAATAGAAGCTTTGTTAGGGTTTGGACATATCTCTCTTTGAGCTCGCTCAACTCCATTGTTTATGCTCAAGTAAGTTGATTTCCCTTTCGTGACTTCTTCGTTTTCAGCTCTGTAGTCGTGAGTCTAACTAGGGTTCACTTTGGTAACTCATTTTGAATGGTTCCACTATTTTCCAGCTCCTTGAAATGTTCTTGGAGCTGCTGTGCTCACTACTGTGGTGTCGAAGTCCTCTGCTAAATCCTTTCCAGTTAAGGGAAGCTAAGGTTTGGAGTTTTAAATTATTTTTGGCTCGTTTTTTAGTTTGCATGGTGTTTGTATGGACTTTATGTTGCTGTGAACATGTGGGATGCCTTGTGTTGTTATTTGGATATGGAAATGTGGTTGTGCAGGGAGAATAGTGGCGAGATCTGATACTCTCACAGAAGCGAGCCTGTCTCGCCTAGGCGAGACTTGCAGAAGCAGGCTAGGTTCGCACTCGAGCTCTCGCTAAGGCGGAGAGCTCTTGTTTGAGCGAGGTGACATCTCGCTCAAGCGAGAGGGGCTCGCCTAAGCGAGAATGCGTGGGAGCCTAGCATGTCGCTGCACTTTTAGTCTGGGCGAGGGGTGGTCTCGCTCAAGCGAGATGGCCTCGCCTAAGCGAGCATGCGAAAAACCTCCCAGGGCCTCTGTCGCGATCTCGCCTAAGCGAGAGTCTGCAGCTTGAGCAAGAGGACTCCTCTCACCTAAGTGAGGGCTTCTGGCTTGAGCGAGATCTGTTGCAGGCTACGATGTTTCTTCGCTTGGTTGTTATGGATGGTTTTGGATTGATTGATTTACTCTATTTAAAGTATGAGGCTTGTGAATTTGCATGGAATATATGTGGTTATGAATTGAATTGATGGGTTGGTGTGATCTTGGCATGTAAAACAAATGAGATGGCGGTAATTAAAGTGGCATGGTATTGGTATGAGATACGATTCTATCTTAATGGATGAAACATGATGTTGGCATGTTTAGGGCGTAATTCCATGAGTCTCTAGGTGAGATCTCATGGTGGTGCCTTAGTGGTCGGGACGTAATTCCATGACCCTTGTTAGTGGGAGTTCATGGTGGTGCCTCATCTATATAATTTAGTAAGGATTCAAGGTAAGGTTGCATCCTTACGCTCTAAGGAGTCAGTTAGTCTCACATAGAGCAGACTGACTCTTGTGGTGAGAGTAGTAGGAGGCCTGAAACCCATTAAGGGCTAACCTTATGTGTGGGGGTTGAGACATTGTAACACTTAGCTTGGGAGAGAGCAGCTCGGTAGAGCAAGGAATGTCCATCACAAGTGCAAGCATCCACTGAATCCGACTAATTATATGTATCCGGATGATTGGTTGGCTTATGCATCTTGAATTATGAAAAAATTGCTTGTAATAGTATGATCAACTGTTTTCTACTCTAGCTTACCCTTTTGCTTGTTTGATTGCTTTGTGTGTGGTCTTTCTCCTTTTGCGATGATCATCAATTTATTTATGTAAGGAGATGCGAGAGGTACTCGAGGTCAACAGGGAAGGGATGATTCTGCTACTTAGCTCCTTTGGGATGGTCTCCGTTTCTTCGAGTTTTATTTAGGGCCATAGGCCATGTATTACCTCGTTTTTTGAGTATTAAGCGTTTACTTCAATTCTTGAACTTGGTTTTGTATTGATATCTTCGTGTGACTCGGTTTCCTCTGAGTACTTTTGGATAATTATGTGGAGTGACGTCATACTTCGAATCTTCGCTCAATATATTATATTGTGTGACATTTTCATTTAATTAAGTTTAATTATTAAATGAGATGTTATAACATTAATATATATATATATATATATATATATATATATAAGAAATATATTTTTTTTGAATGAAAGTGGAGGTAAATAAAGATGTGAAGAGTAAAATTGGTTTATAACTTCCATAACAAAAGCACCTGATGTATAGTTGGAGAAAAGGAAAGAAAATAAGGTGGCCCTACATTCCATTAATACAAAGGTACGTTAAAATTACCTAGCAACAAATTAGTCGAGTGAATTGATGGAGCAAAAAGGCATTATGCGGACTATAGACAATGTGAGGCACACCTACAAATTAAAGTTTCTGTGTGGTTGTCCAATCACACCTAAACATTGCTTTAATAACTTAATAAAATAAAAGCTAAGGCTTAGCTCTTTCTCTACACCACGTGAAGTAAGAAGGAAATAAGTATGGTGTGGGTCCATGGCCTTTTAGCAAGTCGACTAATATGGTAAGGATTATTAAAAGGGCAACCACGTGTTGTGAATAAGAAAAGGGATCAAAATGCCACCACCAATGCTAACGTCAATCACCATCACGATTTCAAGTTGAAAGAAAGAAAGGTATATGCCAACAAGGAGAACAAAATGTGACTACAGCATACCATTATATACATGCATTTTTCCACAAGCATCGCAATTTGACAAAAACTAAACAAAACACCCAATAATCGAAAAGGAACTGTGCCCCTAAATTAGACATGTGTCTGCACCGTAAAAAGAGGGATCTCTTCTATGCATGCTATGGTTTTCATAAACAGAACCAGTACACACATCAGAGTAGACAACACGAACCAAGCAACTGATCAGCTCTCCCCTTCACTCTCTCAAGTTTTCATAAACCATTCCATGTTTCTTGTTATAACTCGCATGTTATTAAAACTAATTATATCCCACACATTCAACACACATGAAAGTAAATAATAATTAAATTTCACACAATTAGCATAAGTAGGACTTGAACCCAAGTCCTCTCACACAACCATAGTACTCTCAACCACTTGAGCTTGTATTTTTCCACATCATAATCTTCTAACTAATGTTATTAAATGCTCTTTCCAATTTCCCATATTAAAATTAAATATTTAATTATATTTAATTTTTACCGGATCTTACAGGTACCTAAAGTGAAATGAAACTCATACCTTGTTTACATAAGATATATGATTAAAATATCTAATGTTCTGATGGAATTGTAACCAATTTAGATTGTTCCTAATGATAAATGTAAGATCTGAGAAATTTAAATAATTAAATAAATAATTATTTAATAAATGCGGGTAGTGGGAACCTTTATGGTATTTAATGCAGGCATTTATGATGTAGAAAAGTATTGACTCAAATGGTTGAGAGTACTTGATTGTGTTAAGAGGACTTGGGTTCGAGTCTTAAGTATGTCAATTGTTTGTTAATTTAATTGTGTTATTGTTTGTTTTTTTGTGAATGCTTGAGACTAGAGTAAGAATATAAAATCATAGAGAAGTAGGAATTACCAAGAAACATGAATTAGTTTGATGGTTGTGTATGTACTTGGTAATTGGGAGGTCATGGGTTCAAACCTTGGTTAGAGTAAAATCATATCATTTTTTTATGAACCAAGGAAGTTTAGGACCCTAAAAGTTGAAGTTGACATTTTTTTCTTCTCTTATCTCTTATATCGGTTGGATGAGATTTTGAAGGGTGTTTTTAAATCTATGAGTGTTGTTCATGTGACTATTTTTGGAAGCTAGATATGTTTACTTTTCTTTATCTTTTGATGATTGATGAAGAAATCTGAATTGTGTTTGTTCTATGGGGTCTGCAATCGAGATTGATGAATACTCTACTCTTTCTTTTTTATTCTGGGAAGCTGGTTCATGGGATCTACAATTAATTTCGCTGAGATCACATGTTGGCTAGGTGCAACGCATAGAGTGGAAGTATGGTGTAGTTCATTCTCTCTTATTTAATTTTATATCATATTTCCATGTTGGGGCACATTCAGTTTGATTAACTCCTTTCTTTATCGTGCTACAATGTTGGGTTTAGACATGGAGTGTATGCCTTTATTCAATATATTAGTATATTGGTTTTTATTCCATGATTGAGTGTTAGTAGAATACCATGGGACCCACGAGTTGCTAAAGTCCCTGGACCATTTCAATGTTGATGCATAAACATATATTTTCCTTGCAGTTTTTTTAGTATATGTAGCATTGGATTGGATGAGAAACCAAGGAGGGTGTCAATGGAATAGGACCCACTCGTTACCTACTTGTGCACGTGAAGTTCCCCTTTTTACATCTATCATCAACCTTTGCAGCTAGTTCCACCTTTGGAACAAGGGAATAATGAGATGACCAATCGTGTGGGTTTGGGAACGTTGTTGTTGAATCAATATGGTGGAACTGAAGTCCTAGTCCACAATAATATTTTGTATTCATTCTGAAGATAACAAACCCTTAGTAAATCAATACGATCATAGCTTATATATGGATAACTTTGGATGAATAATTGGTGCTTGATTATGTGGTTGTGCAATTGAGTGCCTTTAAATTGACCAAAGTATGTGTAATTACGTTGTTTCTCAGATTTTTCCCGTAGCAAGGACTGTCAGGCGGTGGTTTCCTGCCACTAGGCGCTAGGTCACTGGTCTTGTTTCGCTGGGCAGCAAGATCAAGTCGCTAGGCGACTACAATTTTTCTGGTTCATGCAGTTTTTGTAAAACTGTGTTTTTTGGTGCATTTTTCGGTTTATTAACCGTTTGATTTAGCTAAATTTTTTACATAGGTTTCATAACATGTTGCTCTTTAGTTTGAACGGTGTGATCTTAGCTTGAATGTCTATAGCTGGAGATATATGATACGCATGGTTGCTGGATTGGAAGTCTTTAAAGTGCATAGTGATGATAAATTGTGGGCTTGGCATAATGCATTTGGAAAGAATAGAATATTGTAGAAACTGTTTTGGAGTTAAATTCAATATGGCATGATTTATTGATAAAATAAAATGTGTAAGGGATTATTGTGAAACCTTAAATGATGGTGTAATGAATTCATGATGTATGTGATTGTGTTGGATTGTGATCCAGTCATGTGATTATGACTGAATAAGCATATTTGATGTTATTGATTGTATGTTGAGTGCTTAGGGTTCTTTGGAACTTGCTCCAAAGTTCCAAAAAATCAGTAGCAGTGACACTACTAGTGTGACGCCTGTTGGCATGGGGTGTGCCGCCCGACAATAAGGGAAAACCAGAAAAAGCCTGCAATGCGTGGAGTTGGCAGAAAGGGTGATTCCACCAAGTGGAGAAGATCGGACAGAGGCTCTAGGAAAGTGCATGGTGTCAGGCGGCGTGAGGTGTCTGCAAGGCGGTCTAGAACAAGACAGCGCCAAGCCACGTGTGTGATACGCCAGGCAGTTTCGGGTGCTGATTGGAATGCGAGGATAATTCTACACGGCTTGGATGGAGGTCTTGATGTGATGCTTTGTTGGGGGCCCAATTACGAGTGTAACTTGTATTAGGGTAACATGTGGCCACTCGAGGTTGTAGCCTAGTGGTTTTGAAAGTCTAGTGGAGTGTGCAAGATCGTGGCTCGTACGACGGGATTCCGGAAGATTGCCCTCTTCAGTGTAACTGATTGAGTTTGGTAGTCTAGGGACAACTACGAACTGCGGTTCGTTTTGGGAAACTCCACTTGGTGTCACAAATTGTGGTCGTGGCAATTTATTCCTGCGTGTAGACTATTAGGTGGTGGCCTGTAGTCGGAGGGGTGAGTAGACACTCGTGCAGCAAAGATCGATCAGTTTACTCATCAAAGGGTGTAGAATCAAGAGGCGTCCAGAGGAAGATATGAAAGTTTGAGTCTGAGATTTGAGTGTAGTAGAAATGTTAAGGGTTTTTAATTGTTATTATAAGTACCTTGTAATGCGCTTTTTATTTTGAGTTCACCCTATCTGCTTGTGTTTGGCGATGATCATATAACTCGTTACATGGGAACAGATGTTGATGCAGGTGAGCATGTGGATACTTAGAGCCGGAGTGGGGTCAACATTGGAATTTTTACATGGAATTATTTTATGGATTTTATGCATTATTTTTGTAATCAGTTACTATAAATTGTTTTATATTTGTAGGCGTTGAACACATTTATTGAATAAAGTTTGAAATCTTCCCGCATTTTCGGAAAGAGCTTTGGTTATTAAATGTGTTTTATTTTAGCTTCATTTTATTTTATTTAAAATAGTAATATCTGACCGGGTTACAAGGAATGTTAAGGTCCTGAGCTTAATCTTAAGTGAGTTAGAAGACTGTAAAATATTATTCAAAATAAGAAGGAGAGTGTTAGACGCATCTAATTTGTGTTTCGCCTAAATCATTTGATGCATTGTCTAATACTTGTATTGCCTAGTCAGTACATTTCCAAATTCAACTAATAGTTGTATCATCAGATCAATTCACTTTACTTATCTCACCCAACGAATTGCACTCATTTATAAGACACACTTGTTCGATGTACTTGATGGACTTGTCTAGCATGACTTGTCGTCTGATGAATGCTACTTATATAGTCTGGAAACCTTGTCTGCCACATCGTTGGAAGCAATTAAGGGCCCATTGAAACTAGTTGTTTTGTTAGTATTCTCTATGGGATAAAGTTGTTTTTATGGTTTTTTCTAAGGTTCAAGTGACATTTAGATATAAGATAACATTGGAGATAAACATTGTGTTCAACAAACTTAATCTTATCTTTGTGCCCTTAAATATCTACATAGAATCTCCACAATATCTACAAAGAAACCAACTCCTTCTTATGTGTTCTTAGTTAGCTTTACAACTAAATATGGTTATCGTGCAACCATCAAACATGAAGCATGGGCAGTTCGAGTCAAGAGCGACAATAGAATTCATCCAGAGTAATTATAAATAGATAGCATTAGAGAGCTTCAAAATAATCAATTGATCACTTCATCCATCTACCACCCCACCACTCCATGTCTGAGTGGTCTTCCACATGAAAGACTAATCCCTCTTGGTTGATCCTCTTGTAATTTCATGGTGAATTTTGAGGTTATATGCAGTTATTGTTCTTCTGATTTATTCAAGTATAGTCTATTTTCATCTTCTTCTTTTTTGTTTTAGTTCTCATTTTTTGTGTTAAAATTGTCTTAGAGTGTGTGTCAATAATTCAATCTTAATATTTAATCAGAATTATTATTAGTTTTATAATCCTTTATGTGATTGAAATAGTAAATCTTCACATATATACGTGTTAAAAGATGTGTAGCGCAATAGAATACTTAACTTGTATATGTGTTGGAACAAGAGAATTTATCACTTGTATACGCATGGAACATGTGAGAAACTAAATGAATTAATTGACACTATCTTAGTTAATTCAGATTTCAATATTGGTTTAGTTAATAAAAAGATAAAAAATATATATATATTAGGACTTTAGTCATATACGCGCTGGAATGAATAAAGTATAACTAAAGTCTTAGTCATATATGTGTTGAAATAAATGAGATTGAAATCTAGATCTAGCACACACACCAAGTTTAATCAACACAAATATCTTCAGGTCTTCACATCTTCATCAATTTAACATCACTTCATCATGTCATTATTCATTTATCTTCATCAAATCTTCAAGCATCAAATAATTTGTGCTAACAGAGAATTTCGCTCAATGGCATATCATTTCACAATAGATGAATTTTATACAGTTGACTGAACTCAGACTTCATTAATTTCTCAAATTGGTATTCCTCTCTTAGTGCTTTGGTTCAAAACAGTTTTGCACATGAAAAAAGTATTAATTCGTTCAATTGATCAAATTCTAAGTTTTCCAATCCATATAAAATCTCACCAGATGATTCGAGCATCAATTCACATATATAACATACCAATTCACATCAAAATATACACATCAACTCAGATTCATCAAACGGTCCATATTTTTTCAACATGCAAAACATCAAATTTATCAAACTCAGTCACATAAAAAACTAGTTTCCCTTACTTGACCATGTAGCTCTCAAGACCCAAACAGTTATAAGAACTCCAAACTACCTCAAACTATACAGGATGTTCTATCTACTCATAGAAATATGAAAAAAAAAAAATCAGGACTTGCTATTACGATTACTAATCAACATAGATTCATATAGAAGATTAAAAAGACACATGCAAGCGGAAAAAACCTCACATGTAAATTGAAGAGCTCGCCGCAAGGATCACTCCTATGATCTCAATCAAACAAACAAAGGACATTAGAAAAGTGGTTTATGAAAATATGATGTGTTTTAAAATAATGAAACTTGTTTATATATATTAAAACATTTTAATATTAATATAATCAAGTTTCACTATTTTTAAACCACTACCAATTCTAAAAAGTCATTTTCTAGGTTTTACAAACATTCTTATGAGAAAAGTTCTTTTCTGAATTGAAATAAAAATTGTTTATTATTATTAAAATATTAAATATGGTGATAAATTAATGATTTTAATAAATTTTTAGAAAATATAAGCAAATATTTTCAGTAATATATTTTACTAACTATGCAAATTTTAGGTATTTATAATAATTGTGACTCTCAGGTATAAAATGTTTCGTTCTTACCGAATAGCTTTAATGATTAAGTACAAGCTATTTATTAGAATCATTACACAAAAAAGAATATAAAGAATTAAGACGAGAAGAATTAGTTCAGAAATATCATAATATCTCGTCGATTAAAAATGTATTAAAAAAGTTGTATCATTTTAGACATCAGTTCAAATTCAATAACTTTCGAATTCTCGATTAAATTTACAGTTTAATCATCAATTACGAATTCATTTGATTAATTATTCTTTTATGAAACATATTATATCACTCATAATTATAGTTATTTAATTTAACCAATAGTCTTAGAAATTTTGAATACGCAAACTACATATGGAAAAAATTTAGTATTCAAGTTGATTTGATTAGACTGAAAAATTACCTTACTATTTGATAACTAGTGAATAAAAATATTTGGGTTTATTGCACAATATTCTCACTACTAAGAACTAATATTTCTTAAATATACCGTATAAAAAGATTAATAAAATAAAGATAAAATTACACAGCTACCCCTGCATTTTACTCATGTTGCACCCATATCCCCTTCGTTTTTGACATTGAAAAATGCTTCTTAATTGTTTGTGTCTCGTTGCAAACTTCTCTTTTGTGCTAAAACATCATTACATGAGTCATGTTATTGCACATGACATTTAAATGCTTTTCGTTTTTCCAAAATGCCCCATTCCCAACAGTTGTAGTTGCTGAAGGAAAAAAGCACTGGAAGCTTTTGGCGAAATTGGAGGAGCACTTTTCTATAAGCACGAGTGAATGTAAGATTCTTTTAGGTTCTTAACCATTAAATTTTAAGAACTGATGAGAATAACAAATAACTAATAACTAATAACAATTATTTTTGGAGTAACTTGATTTCTCCTATGTATTTTTCACCTGTCATTTCATGAAATTAGTCTTCCGTACGACGTGATAAACGTGTAACATACAAAAATAAAAAATATGTTAAAATACTTTTTTTTTTAATTTTTGTAAAGTTTTCTCAAATCAATTTTAATTTTGTATTTGTGTTAAAAAAAATCAAATTTTTTGTTTAATTTGATTTTTCTTAACACCATTTCAATTATTAACAACCTTGAATAGTTAATTTTTTTCTTTTAATTTTTTTTATTTTTTTTAACTTTTTTTTATTTTTTAAGATGTTTACATGTCAATCTAATAGTGTGTTATATGTCAGAGTCAATGTTTTATATTCAATTTGATTTCTATATTCATTATTTTTGTTCAATTTAATTTTAATTTTTGTTAACATAAACTAATTTTGTCGTTATACATATTGAAACCAAATTTAATTTTTATATTAAAATTCACATTTTTATTAAATATTTTTATATAATATATTAAAACTCACATCATTGTAACTTTTATGTAAAAAATTAAATTTAGTCTCATCTTCGACAGAGACAAAATTAGGACTAAATTAAACAAAAATAATAAATATAGAGATAAATTGAATTTAAAATATTAACTTTGACAAGTAACACATTAATAATTTAAACGGTATTAGCAAAAAAAAGACCAAAATGAACAAAATTGACAAAAATTATGACATTTTTTAGCACAAAAATAAAATTATGATTAATTTAACAAAAATTGAAACAAAAATGTATTTTAACATAAAAAATAAAAGCGAACTAATTGAATATAGACACATTCAGACAATGAGATACTGAAATAATTCGCTAAAAAGAATATAAGCACGCAAGTTAAGAACGAAAAAAGAAATAAAAAGGAAAAAGACCAATCTAAAACTAAAGTTATGCTTGGCCATAAAAAACAGATGGCAAGGGTAGTGGTCGTATCAAACTAGGCTACCAAATATGTATGCAGTTATGATCGTAGGCTTAATGCAACAAAAGTGGGAAAATCCTTGTAAGACGATGACGTTTTTATATATTTGCACGTTGTCACCCTAGACTAGAATCTAGACTCGTAAACATGAACGACTTTACTAGTCTAATAAGTTAACTAGCATTTTCACAACCGCAATTAGGACTATTGGTAAATATAAAGCCGAAGCTGTCTAGCATTATCCATCTAACAAGAAACAAGAATAGTCTGCAACTGCATAATTTCGCTAAGGATCCCACAATCTTAATCCTCAAATAGTATGACGAATATTGCCATTCAATAAGATGGATCATTCAAAGTTACTTTCTCTTGGGTTATAGAGAAATTACACAGAATGGAACTAAAACAATTTTATTACTGAGCCAGTATAATGTATCCTTCGAAGGTTTGTCCACAGCACCTAATACCAGAAAATACTGTAATAATCAACATACATTAGCATGATTTGGAAAATAGAGTCAGCTGAATCACAGCAATCTTTAGCCTAAACGATAGTTCAATTCGGGTGTGATGCTAATGAGATTCTAGCATTCACCAAATTGCTCGTCATATATACTATACAGCAAATTTTGCAGTTAGAATTCAGCATCCAGCAGCTTCTAATGCTGCACTCCAGTGAGAATGAGCTATTCACAAAATATCTCAAGGCAAAAAATGACCTTGATTTCGGGTAACTTAGAAAAATGATAAAATACCCAAACATCGGGCAGGCAAAATAAAATCCAGCACAAAATAATGTATAACCAAGTCGAGTGCAGCATATTGCCGATCATTCAAAATAGATCATGTCCCATAGTAGTCGCCCATGTTCTCAACAAGATATTCATATGGTGCAGCCAACCCATACTCGTACGCTCCATTCAGTGTGGTCACTCTATGTGAAGTTGAATAGACACCACCGATGCCAACTTTTGCATTAACTTTGGCTCTGCCTTTGGCAGCCCTTTTGTTGTCATGTGGAAACTCAGCAGAGAGCCTTCCCATCTGCTTCTGCAGATCAGCAACTGAATCATTAGCTAACTTTGTCTTGGAGTTCTTCTTACCATCAACAAGTTTCAGTTCCAATCGGTACAAGGCACATGCATCACACTTGCTAATCTCGTATTCATAAAGGTGCCACTCAAAATGGTTCAGTGGTTGTGGATCCATATAATAGGATCTCTTCAGCCCTCCAAACTCATTCATGACTTGCTTTCTAGATTCATGCCAACCACGTCCACTATAATCTGGCAATGACCTTTGTTTTCTGTTTCCACTCTCAAATGCTCTACGAGGCTTATCAAAGAAGAGCCACTCCCTAATTGTCTCACCCTCAAGAACAGACAGATCAAAGAGCTCTGCAATCAAATAAATGAATTGATTCAAAAGAAAGAACAATCTTGTAAACCCTTGTACCAGATACATCTGTAAAAAGTAACCTAACCCGTCAACCAAAGAAAAGGGACTAAAAGATCAAAAGTACCAGGCGCATTCCATGGAGACTTTGCAGTTGCTGCTCCCTCACATTCTGGGATGCCAACATCTTTTCCTTGTGCCTTTGCACTAAGGGCAGCAAAAAGTAAATTATCCTTCAAACCAATTCCCCCAGGTCGTAGAACCGGGGCCATGCCTGGTGGCCCTTCATTCAAAGCTAAGGCAGCATGAAAGCTGCTGCAGTAGTCTTGACACCAGTCCAACCCTTGTGCAGGCCTTGGACAGTCCCAAAGTGCACATTTTGGGCCTAAGAAAGCAGAAGGAGGAGGGCAGATACTTGGTAGGTAGCTAGATATATGAGGAATAGCCTCCTCCTCACAATAACCTGTACCATTAAAGCCAGTGTAAAAGCCATGATCATAGTCCTGATGCAAATCAAACTGATGATATTCTAAAGCATGTCCATCTAGGTTGTTAGCTGCCGCATTTTGAATTGAGGTGGAGTTTTTGCACTCATCAATCAACGGGAAATCATGTTGCTGTTGGCCCTGATTTACATTTAAACCAGGAAACTAATTACAACCACAAATGAATCTAATATTGAAAATAGACTGATATTGAAATACTGCACAGAAAACGAGTAAAACCAGAATAACCATCAGAGCCTATTAGTTTCCATTATTTAGAAAATATTTAAAAAGACATTAAGAAAAACTAGCCCAAAGCATATTACAACAGAAAATAACCGCTCAAATAGAGTAGGTAATCTCAACTGCGATCCAAAACAGTATATACTTTCACATGACTCAATCACACAATTTCTTCTGACAAAGATGGGTAAGAAGGCATATATATCAGAAAGAAATGTATATTATACACAAAAATTTATGTCCCAAAATTGACTAATTAGACAGTTAAACCAGAAAACCAAGGACTTGTCCAATATATATTGCATTCCTAATGCTTGGATACATATAATGCATCACAATAACCATCAACAGCCATCTAGCTATTTGAGTGTTTCCCTTGGCCAAGGTTCATGGCAGACCCCAAACACATACTCCCTCAACCCAGACCAAACATGTCAAACCACCCAACTCTACAAGTACCATTGACTGTTTGGCAAGTCTTGTTATCAGAAAATTGCAAAGAAAGCTCTGATTATGCCTTCTTGCAAAGAAAGTTCCTCTTACATCAAGGTTGGTGATCAGTGGCTGTTCCATGCAGCTTATCAAAGTCAACATTAAAAATTTTAAGCAACCCATAGAACACGATAAAAAATAACAACTTCAGACAAAGCCTTATTTATTTATTTCCAAGTCTATAAACTGAAACAACTACAATTCAAAGGCCCAATGTTGGTTCACAGGTAAAACAAAGAACATACTTGAATTAAAATACTGCACTAAGGGTACAGTCAATCTTTGTCACTTCAACTATGTGCATAGTAGATAAAAGTAAATGGGTACATGTATGAAATTAACAACTCAATTTCCACCAGAAATATATGAAGGTTTGGGATTATCAGGTGCAAGGGCTATTAAAAATTCATGATTGTTGGAAAAACCACCTTATTGTGGTCACTCCAAGTGCGAATTAGTTGTGACACCATTAAGGTTTGGCCTAATTGCAGTGTCATTGATGATGTTTTAGTCCTACATTGACAAGAGATATGGTTTAAATATTATAAAGCTAGGACAGTCTTCACCTAACAAGCAAGTTTTGAGGGGTTGGTTTAAACCTTAAGTACAAATTCCGAGACTGATGATAATTTTACAAATTAGATCTATTTTCTGAATAGTAAATCAAAACAAATCATCAATTATAATATTGATGATCAGTCATTTAAAGTATATAAATATATATTGTTATATAGTATAAACAATAAATTAAGCACAGAGATAAATTATTTCCTCACTTTCTACACATTAATTATTAGAATTCTCCATGCTCATCTCACTAACCTCTAAAAGACAACCTAGCAAGAAAGTGCCCTACTTTCATTCAGCTGTATCTTCTGTTATCCTCTCTTCTACCACAGTCCATCTAAGTTTCAAAAATCCAAGGTGTGCTTCACCTACTTTCCCCCAGCCTCATCATTCTTGCCACTGTTGACAGATCAAATCCTACTACCAGAAGGTCTTTGTCACTGTAATATCCCCACAGACCCTCAAGCCCTGATTGTTGATTTGTTGGGTTAAGTTGGTCCATCTGGAAAGCAAGTGAAGACACATCTGAGATCTAAGTCCCCAGAACCCTCCACTGACAAGATTTTGCCCACATCCAACCATCACCTTGGTTTATCCCCACAAAGATACTGTTGACCCACGAACCAATATTTGTATGACCAAAATGAGGGAAGAATTGAGATTCAAGCAATTCTGCCATTATTAAATCAATTTAACATGCAATTCCCACAAGATACTCCATATAATTCATATCAATTGAGTGAAGATTAGAAGCAAATCAATGAATCAATTTGCAACTCATACAATTCCAATGTTAAGGGTAGCCAAGAAAAAGTTGTGTAAACACCAACATACCAGAAATACTATGTTATATAACAAGAAGATAGTTGAACCTGTATACTCCCGATCAGTCACTATTGTCTACTTTACTCCTCTTCTCATTCTTAATATAATTCCCTCACCTTCTTTAAGCTCTCCCCCCAATCCCAAAAGGGAAGATATTGTCATGTTTTGCATTCTGCCTTTTTCTGTTTGAATGTATCAATTACATGACTTCAAAATAAATAACACATGTGATTCAATTATCAAGAAAGGAGACACAAGTTATGAAGTTAAAAAAGGAAAACATACATATATTATCATCTAATCCAAATATAACAAAGAATGCTAGACTTTGTTTGGTAAACTCTAAAAGTCAGGCCTAAAGCAACCGACTTCATGTTCAGTGGGAAAGATATATATAGGCAAAAGTGGGAAGGATAATATTTACAAATTCCACTGAACATTGTCAACCATTTCTGAAGCATACGTGACTTATATATGAAGTTAGAGTAACAAAATAGAAAATTCCAATCAATGCATAAACAACTAATGTCACTGCCACAGAGACCAGAAAAATGATTATTGCCAAAACAATTCTTCAAAAAAATAAAAGTTACTCACCTCTTGGAACACGACCTTACCCCCAGCCTGTAGTGTCTGATCATTTGGTTCAGGCTTAGGAGCAGCTAACGGACTAGAGGCATCATCTTCCTCATCACAAAGCTGCAATAGCCGACAGATATCGGTGGAGAATGACCCAAGACTGCCACCCTATATTAATCCATAAACACAACAGTTCACAATCACAACTTTGCCACAAAAACTGTCATTCAAGTTCGCACATGTCCATCACAATTGGAAAAGTACAGGTTAGAAACAAGCAACCATGATAGATATCTCAATTTTAAATCTAAAACAAAGTTCACTAGTTACAACTACCACGTTACAGCCATGAAAATTATCTTACTTGCTGCAACGAAGACGCAGGCGACGGCTCATTGAGCTCGGCCTTCCACTCGCGAAGCATTTGATGAACTTGCTCCTCAAGCACTGCAGCATCAACCGTGCGACTCTCCTTTCTAGCAAACTGCAGATCGAGGAACATAACCTGCAGGTCATCCACACGGTTCTTCGCCTTGTCCTTAAAGAGCCTGTGCGATGCAGACTTGCAGCTGTTCTTGGGAACCTTCTTCATTGCCAAACCTGATGTTCTGCCAACAAAACCCTACACTCACCAATATCACAAACCTGATGTTCTGCCAACAAAACAGTCCATCACAATATATATATATATATATATATATATATATATATATATATATATATACACACACACACACACACACAGAGAGGAAACCCCACAAAAATGAACACAACTTGCAGACAAGTTATCATGATCAGAAGCATATTCCAGCCTCACAACCTAAAGACCATATATTCTAACACAAAGAATCTAACAACCCTACCGGAGGATTGGGTCAAATTCAAATTGCATTAAAAAATTCTCCCCATTTTCGAAAAATTAACCCACCGCCCTCCTCCAATAAAACATGTGGGCACACAAACATTCACTATTGAAAAATAAACAAACCAAAACATAGATCCAAACAATCAAATTATTAAAATCCATCATAGCAAGAAATAAACCCAAAACCTCAAAAAAACAAGAACAAATTAACCATGCAAATAAACCCCAATTTCGATGAAAAGCAGTTCGAGCAACCACCGAAGCAGAACCGACCAAAGTCAATATTCAGTAAAAGATCAAAAACCCAAAACGTGAATTGAATGAAAAAATGGGACAGCAAGAGGAACAGCAAAGAAGTGGTGTTGATCAATTGAAAGGTAATTTTTGCAGGGAGGAACTGTGGTTACCTCAGTTTCCGCGATAATCGCAATAAAAAGAAAAAATATAAGATACTAGTAGTTTTCAGCTGAAAAAACAAAGAGATCAGCTTCGTCACACTGTCTCGTCAAAAAATGGAGAAGGTGAGGAAACTGATAATATAAGGGAATGGAAATGAGAGAAAGAGAGAGAAAAGTTTAAAGGAAATATGCTTTTGAGTTTGTGACTCTGGCTCCCTCCTTTGCTCACTCCCGAGACAATCAATGAGCCAAATGTTACAAACAGTGAAGAATATGAATATGCGTTTCTCGAAAAAATAATTGTAGAAATACTCTTTGGTTAAGAAGAATAAAGTAACTAATAATTTGTATTCTTCATTTACACCTTAGTATATGGCTCTTATAAAATGTTTAACACAGTATATTAAAATTATTTATTTTAAGAGTTTTTAACTGACAAGTTATAAGTTTTTTTAGTTAATTTGTAATTTTTATATTAATATTCTTTATATTTTTATTACTTATCTATTATCTTTAATTTATTTTCAGTTATTATTATCTATTTTTATTTTTCTAAAGATCAAATTATTTTATAAATATATAAGTACAAATATTAAATATTTATTTCAACTGTACTATTTTTTAATGTTTATTGTGTTTTTATTTAGTTCAAATTAAAAAAATATATATTACAAAATAGTTAATGTTTTATTTCATAATGTTTATAAAAAATAGGTTAAATTATACTTTTGGTCTCTATTTTCGTAACAAAATATCAATTTGGTCCTTCTATTTTTTTATCTCAATTTGATCCCTGTTTTGGGAAATTTGATGCAATCAAATCTTTTCCGTTAGCATAGTAATGGTGTTAAATGTGATGTCACGTGTTCTTGGATTTTATTTATTTCTTTCTTTCTTTCTTTCTTTTTTTTTTGAATTTTTTTT
>Ga0209589_1000603_pt1 | contig 51901 bp, 23 predicted proteins | sample CowpeawhiteBW_FD_187525 | JGI IMG/M metagenome (GOLD analysis project Ga0209589, IMG submission 187525) | Root nodule microbial communities of legume samples collected from California USA - Cow pea white BW (SPAdes) (version 2) | ecosystem: Host-associated > Plants > Roots > Nodule | place: USA...
GAAAGGAACCTAATTGAAACAATTTTCAAAAGTTAGGATGCAATTGACACCTTTTTAAAACTGGGTACCTAATTGACACACTAGCCCAGGTACTATACGAGTGATTAAAACTTTTTTTTTTTTTTTCTATAACGTAACTAAACTTGCTGATAACTTGTTTTAGAGACTTCCAAATTCAAAATAAGTATCATTGTGATTTGATACTTTGTTGTTATTGGGTCTTAACTATAGAAGGCCCAATCTTTGGACTTTACTTTCCATTTTGCAATCTGCAGCCTGATACGAGAAAACGCACGCATTTCAATTTTTGCACTTGTCATATTCTTTGTTTCTCGTTTGTCGGTTCTTGGTGAGTCATCGATGCTTATTACTCAATCAATCATCTATCATCTATCTTAGTACATTGTTTCTTTCGTTTCTAATTTTTAATGTCTTCGATTCTGCTTTCGCTTCAGGTTTGGGTTGTCGCTAACGTTATTGTGTTATTTGGAGTGATTCTATACTGAATATACTTTTACCTTGCTTTCTTATTTGGAATGTTCAAATTCACTCACTGTGATAGGGTTTTGGTCTAGTTAATTGCAATTTAGTCTAATAGATGTTGATTTATTTTCATTCTTAGATTAATTTTGCGAATGTGTCGGTTATACTCATAAAGTTGCTTTTAGGTTGTGGACATTAACATCATATATGGTTTAATTTGTACCTTTAGACGTCAATGTCAACTCTAAGCACAGAAAGCGGAGGATCGAGGAAACGAATGAAACTGGAGGCAATTTTTTTTTTATTCTTTTCAATCTTTTTTATGTCTTGAATTTACCTTCCATTCTATTCGGCATCATTTAGTATTTCGTTTTTTATTTCATAATAAATAGGTGGAAGAAAAGGTGGGAGATGAAGTGGAATCAAAGACCGTAGAAGAAGAAGAATTTGAGGCGAACATTGTTGGGTCCGAAGAAATGGAACTCAATATCTCTCTTATTCTTGAGAAGATTGAGAATTATACTCAAAGGGTAGCTATGTTTAGTTATACACCGTGTGAAGCTTGGGATCGTAGTGTATAATTAAGTCATTTAATTCTTTCACATGCTGAACGAATTGCATGTAGGTATCTGAGCTCCTAGAATCAGGGAAAACAATGCTAAGGGCGCTAACCGATGAATTTGAAGAGAAAATTGTTATGTGAGCTGTGAAGTTGTCACTAAACATTCAGAGATGAAAACTCTTTTACTTTTTTAATGTTGTTGTCTTTCTATGATTTGATCGTTTTAACTTCACATTATGTAGGATACACAAGCATCAAGTCGAAAAATGGCAGGAAGAAATCAGAGAATTGCGTGCACTTGATGCTTCAAATGAGGAAGCCAATGCTCTTCTGCATAATGCTCGATATCTTCTTCAGCCCATTCGTGATAATTAGTGAGGCTAAATTTCTGATGTCTATGTACAGTCGTTAACATAATCGTTAATCGTTCACCCTTGTTTCCCTATGCATTAATAAGAAAAATATATAACTTTTTTTTTTCTATAAGCAAGAAAAATATATAACATTGGTATGAGTTTTTTCATTGTTCGTAGCAATTGTACAGAGAGTTTACAATAACTCACGCAACCAATTAAACTCTCTTTACTTTGGTAGGAGTTTGAATGTGTGCTATGATACCCGGGGAAATACTCGAGCAGTATTCATCATTAGGAATTTATGACTGGATTAGTTAGAATTGTACTGTGGTCCATCATCTGGTTAATCTTAATGTGCTATTTATACTCATCAAAATTGGTTAATAGGGTTGGTGGGTGAGGGAATAATAGAAATTTTACTATTAATAATAACACTAGGCAAATCTGTCGAATTTAATTTCGACAGCAGGCAATTTAAAAGCAAGAAAGGTGTTGCTTCAATTTAATTTAGCAAGTACTTCGTCATCAAAAGGTCTGTGTCAAGTCCTTACTTTTTATTGCATTTTTTTTTTTATTTGAACTTGCCTTTTCTTGAATTCAATTTGTTTTTACCGATTTCCCGATTATGAGTTGACCTAGCCTAATATTTGTAAGGTTTGATGTTGAGATGTATGTTCACATGCAGGTTTTCATAGGTTTGCGGATTGAGGGAAAATTCATGAGATCTATAATGTCTTACCATTTACCTGGATCCCATTTGTCCATTGATGGATGTTGTCTCTATATGGATATACATAGAAAATGTATAGATGGTTAAATAAAAAGGGAAAAAAACTCAACATTACCAATTTAGTGTTGCTTTGCTTGGCAGCAAGTGAAGGATAAAACTGTAAAGTTTATAGATATAGTACACTGTGCAGGAAGTTAACTTTTGTAGCTTGATTTGTATTCTGCTATATACTTATTGGCTAACAATAGGTTGAGATTAGCGTACAAATATATGAACATTGCATTGAAGAGAACAATTAGCCATCAGTGGGAATAATGATAGAATATGCATGTTATTTCAATGTGTTTTTACTCTAGTCTTTGTGGATAGGTTCCCTTGTTCAGTAGTCATGAGTCAATGCAAGACATGAACCACACAAAGGATAAAAATACTCGCGGTAGTGATTAATATACATTTGATGGGTCTCATCGTTAACGCTATTGAAGTACATGACAGTGCTGGCAGATATAAGTTACGCTGAAGCAACGATTACGCTGCGAATGAGGTGACTGGAGGAAGCAGAGATCAATTATGGGTTATATCCTCCTGTGGCTTTTTTTCATTTAGCATGGATTTGGGTCAAAATGCTTGTTAAATTCATACAACTTCACTTTTAACTTGGACAAAGAAAATGAAACATAATTGTTGTTTGGACACTATTCCGGATTTGTTTTTCCAAATTATTGAATTGCGAACATATTTTGGTCAGTGGTCCCAAATTACAGCTGGGAAAGAGGGGGTCCGGAGAAGTGTAGGAAAGCCAGAGTAAGCAAAAAATTCATTATGTTTTAATGTGGTTTTCATTAAAAAGTATTGGCGTAATTTAGCTTTTAATATTTATATTTATTTTCGGAACACTTTGTAAGTTCTTTAATTTTTTTAGGTTAAATTATACTTTTGGTCCCCATTTTCGTAGTAAAATTTTGAATTTGGTTTCTCAATTCTTTTTTATTTCAATTTGGTTCCTATTTTGGAAAATTTGATGCAATCAGGTCCTTTTAGTTAGTGGTGTAGTAACGGTGTTAAATGGGGTGTCACGTGTGAGCTTATGGATTTTTTGAATTTTTTATTTTTTATTTTTTTAAAATTTGCCATGTGTTAAGCTGACAGCGTGCCATGTGGCAGTGACAATGCCACGTGTCACTATTATGCCATGTATCATTTTCTTATTCTCGATTTGGTCCCAGTATTTTAATTTTTGTCTCAATTTAGTTTCGATTTTTGTAAAAATTGTGCAATTTTGTCCCTTTCCAAATTCAAACCAAATTTAATCTCTATATAAATGTGCACAAATATTTCTATCAAAATTGATATTTCAAATAAATATTTTTAACAAGATTAAATTTATTTTAGTTTATATTTTACATTAAATTTTATTTAAAATTGTTTTAAAGTTGTTAATAGAAACTAATGTTAATAAGAAAAATTCGTAAATTATATTGATATTTTAGTACATTATACTTTAACATTTTTTTTATTTGAATTTATATTTTAAATAATTGCATATTTTTAAAATATGTAAAATTCAATAATTTCTATACAAATGTTTTAGTTGGTATAAAAATAACAATTATATAATTTAAGAGAAATTAAGTAACAATAAAAAACAAATAAGTTTAAAATTTGAAAATAATTTTAAGTAAAATTGAATGTAAAATAAATTTAAATAAACTCAGTTTTATTGAAAATATATAATAAAAATATCAATTTGAATAAAAAAAATCAAATTTAATAAAAATATTTGTATAACATTTTATAATTTTTGTTTCAATTTGGAAGACGACGAAATTGTATCATTTTTACAAAAATTGGAACTAAATTGAGACAAAAATTAAAATATAGGGACCAAATTGAGAATGAGAAAATGACACATGCCATAATAGTGACACGTGGCATTGTCACTGCCACATGGCACGATGTCAGCTTGACACATGACAAATTTTTATTTTTTAAAAAAAAATTAAAAAATCCAGAAACTCACACGTGGCACTCCATTTAACACTAACACTGCTACTACACCACTAACAGAAAGGACTTAATTATATCAAATTTCTCAAAATAGGGATCAGATTGAGATAAAAAAAATTGAGGGACCAAATTCAAATTTTACTACGAAAATGAAAACCAAAAATATAATTTAACCATTTTTTTATTATTATAATCAAGAGGTATGATTCCTCTCACATCAGGTTGGCTTATAATTAGGGTAAAGCGATGATTTCATAAGTAAGTTAGGATTGAATCCCAAATCTTAAGATAAGAAATTTTTGTGTTACAATTATTTTTCCTAATAGCCTAAAGCTATAAGTGTAAGATGTACAAAATAACTAAAATGTAGAATTAGTTTTTATAAATGATACTTGATTGTTTTATTATTAAAAAGATTGAATTATAAATAAAAATGGTTAATTTGAGTTTTATTTTATAAAAAATACATTCTATATAAAAATTATTTTTTGTCTTTTCTTTATCTTTTTCCTAAATTTGTAATCTCATCTTTCATTGAATTGAGGTTGAGGTTTTTTTTAGATAGAATATCCTGCTAGAGTTAGAACTTTTAAAGCAAAAGTTAAGTTAGGATTTTGGTTATTTTTTCAATAACGAGGATTAAATAATCCGGTAGTACAAATGTTGTGATCACTATTTTTGTTGTAATAAACGTAGCTTGTTGATTTAACTGGTCCAAATGAATTATAATTGAAAATGTGTTAAGAATTTTGATATTGAGAAGTCGGTATGGTTGTATGAATTGTTGATTTTACCTTGATATATTATTTTGGTTAATTGATTCTATCTAAATACAATTGCAAATTTAGACTAATTGATGATATGATATATCAGTATACTTGTTGAAATTATACAAATTTGTTGTGCACGTTAGTTGGTCATTGGGCAAAAAGGTAATTTTGAGATTATAGAGAGTTCACTTGGCGTGAGACTCTTTGGATGAGCCTTTGAGAAAAGCTCTTGGAGGTCTTATTCATTGGATGAGTAAACCACTTGTTGGATGAAAATCTCTTAGTGAAAATCTAGTGAGCTCAGGTTGGTGAGGTCGTTGGACGAGTTTTATTCTCGTTAGGTGAATTTATATACTTGTTGGGAAATCAACTCCTTTTTTGTTGGTAAAAAAACTTTTGTTAAAAATTTAGAGAGTTTAGGAAGGGGTTTGTCACTAAGCAAACCATTCCTTGGTTGGGCAAGCACCGTGTTAGAGGTGACTCACTTGGCGAAAGAATATGGTAGCTGAGCGAGAAGTTGTTTTATATATGTTTTAAGAATTTGAAATAAAATGATGGATGTGGTTGACATTGGCGAAACTTGGACCCAAATTTTAGGAGGGTCAAATTATATTTTTTATATATAATTTTTTTATATTAAAAATAAATAAAAAAATCCTCACATCATTTTCTCTATTCAAAACAAGCACATATAATAATAGAATCCAAAAAAATATGATAATAATATATATGAAAGTGTAACATAAAGTTTATTATCAACAATTATATATTAAAAAAAAGTAAAAATTACCTTTAGTCATAGTGTTTCTCAAAGCTCTTTGAATTATTTTAAATCTTGAATAATTGAATCAGTACTGATGTTTGTTGTAATATCCCTTGCAATATAGATTATCATAATGTTTGCTATAAAAAATTTTAAAATCTATAAAAAAATAGAAAACAATCAAAAAAAGTTAAAACATGTTGATGACAATCAACTCAATGCCAATTAGAATTCAATGAAAATCAATTCAATTACATGTAACAATGAAAACATTTGAGTCAGGTCGTCCGCTTGATTTTTTTACTAAAAAGATAGCACGGTAAGCAATATGCAAAATCTTTTAATGACGAATATCGAATACTCGAACCATGAAGGGAATAAGCTAAACTAGGCTAAACTAAGTGTATTGAAATCTTCTTAGATAACCATCTTTACTAGACAACGAATAATTTTCTAGGTGCATTTGATATGGATCCCATTTTAGATAAGTCCTTTGTACCTCATCAATTGGATTTGGTGAGTATTGCCAAATTTGATGATGTTTTCCCGAATCACGTTCTAAAGCATTTTCAAATTCATTATATATAACTTTAGGAACTTTAGAGAGTTGTTTTTCATTTTCTTCAATTTTTGGATTATGGTGGAGTTTCTCAAGTTTAGATGACATATATGCATTTTTTTGTCATCTTCATCACAAACATTCTTCTTGAAAAAAGAATCAATTCTTCTACTCTTTATCATAATTTTTCTAATATAAATTTGTCACATCTAACCTATTTAGGAAAATATAAAATTATGAATACTTCAAATTAAATCTCAAAACCAAGAGTCAATATTTTAAGAAAATTAACATCTTCTAAATTATTAGTTTCCCTTATCTTATAGCATATTCCTAATATTGTTCTTTCCTTATACAACTTCAAAAGCTAAAATAGTTATATCTACATAAAGAGAGTTTGATCAACAATTAGAGCATGATTTTATGATCATAAAGATATGCCTAGAGCGTAGAAAAACCACGTACAAGAGGGAAACATGTTGTTTCGAAGAAAAAAAAAGGTAGAAAATGAATTTACTCAAAAAAAAGAATTGTTCGGTCCAAAATGTTCCTTAACTCCTCAATTTGACTCGTTTGATTTTAAAAATGATAAGAGATTAATGATAAAAATTAAAACAGAAAGAAGAATAGAGAAAAAGATAAAGATAATGAAAAAAAATCAAATAAATAAGCAAAATAAATTACATCAGAAATCAAATAAAAAAGAAAAATAAATTACAAGAAAGCATACTTTTTATATTTATATAAAACTTTTTAAAATTAAATTATATAAATAATATAATGATATATAAATATATTTTTAAAAAATAATATAAATGAAGAAAAGAAGCGTTGGGGAGCGACTCCCCTGTCATGCTTAAATTCCGCCCCTCATAGTGAGTAGAGCCTGAATGTTTGTGCCAAAAATCTAATGTGAGTGTACCGGTCTAACAAAGTTTGAATGTTTATGAAAAGTCATTAGAAAAATACAAAACCTCTAAGTTTAATTTAATATACTATTCTTCAAAAAAATAAACAAAGTGTCTAGTTTATTTTATCTGTAAATATATTATAATGTACCCAATGAGCCAACTCCCTTGATGTATATATAAAGTTGTTACAATAAAATTTTTTAAATAACAAAAAATATTATATTAAATAATCACACCTTTTTAATTATTTTTTACTTATTTTTATTTGTTAAAAATATTATATTAAATAATCAATTTTTTTATTTTTTTTCCTTATTTTTCTTTGTTCGAGATTAATAACTTCGCACGGAAAGTTTTGATAGAATCACTTTCTAACTTAAAAATATATTTAAAAAAAAAAAACTTAAACATTCTTTTAATAAAATGGTTACATTATAACTTATGCAGATTGATACTAAATTATGACATATTAAATTAAACCAACCAAAACAAATATTAACCATTTCCCTAGTTTGAATGCAAACAATACAGTATTATTTTATAAAACGTTTTATAAGTATTCATAAAAAAATTAATAATTTTTGGATTATTTTTATTCATCATTTTCTTAATTTATATTTATATTTTTTTCATTTTAAAATATGAAAACTATCGAACAATTGTCATTTAATAGGTAGTTAATTCTAGCGTACAGAAAGAATTATTTGCAAAAATAATAAATTTTGACTATCAATTAGATTAAAATAAAAGTTCTATACAAAATCACAAAATTTAAGCCCGAAAAGATTATTATTTAACCAAATTGATTTACCTAAATAATTGATCTATAAATAAAAATAATACAATCTAAATTAGTGTACACATTAATTATAACTTAAAATTATACCTAAATTAATGAATTGAATTTTTATTTTTAAGGAATTATATATTGTAATTGTGTACCAGAGAACCTAGAAAATCACATTAAAAAAGTGTTTGTGTTTAAAATAATGAGATCCTATTATTATTATTATTTTAATAATAAACCGCTTATATATAAATAGAAATTTCATAAAAGATTTCATTATTTAGAAAATACTATTTCTCTAACATTCCGTCCTCTAAATTCTCTTTGACTTCTCTCTAAAATATCTTACCATTCTCTCATCTTTTTTGAAATCAGAGACCGCCAGAGTGATCACTGCGGTGAGATCTCCAAGTCTGTCTGATCAGAACCTTGAATTGAGTAAGTTATAATTATGCTCTTTTTTCGGTCTTTTCTTGAAAACCTTGTATGTGTTGTAATCTGTATCGTATGTGAGGTTTGCGTATCTTGTAAAAAAATTCTCTGTCGATCAGTGACTCTAATGATGTTCACTGATCATGTTTCTGATAATTTTAGGTTGATTTGTGAGCATCGGCAATGGAAAAGGGGTTTTAGGTTTTTGGCAGTAGATTGTGCGAGTTAATCAGGTAAGGGAAGCTGATAATTTAATTTAATTAGAGGATACAATGAATTATGTGTAATTAGAATTGATTGTTTGAAGTATGATGGAATGTGAATTGTTTGATGTTTGGTATAAGTGAAATTGTGATCGTATTGTGTGGATTGAGGTTGAATTGGAAAATGAACACTTGAATCATGGCTCTAATTGGTATCATCCCACTCTGCTTAAAAACCATTTTGAAAATTAGACAACACTGCCATGGATGTGCCAACACCATTTTGAAAACGTCAGATAAACTCAACAAAATTTGGTTAAAAAGACTAAATTTATGCATTTTTAAAGATGAATGACTAAACTGCTAAAAAGTTTTAAAGAGGAATTAATTTCAAATTTCACTAAAACTTGAGGGACAAAAATATATTTAACCCTAATTTTTTTAATATGGATAATTATTTAAGATTTAAAAATAATTACTAAAATAACAAAAACATAAATAATTATTTTATATGAAATAAAATTGAAAATTAATTTTTTATTATAAATTATTATTTAAATTTAAAAAGTAATTAATTATTAGAAGGATAAAATAAAAAAAATAAAAGAAATGGGATATATATATATATATATATATATATAGTTATAGATATCATAATATTGTTTATTTTTTATGATTATATTATATTCTTTCTTTTTAAGACCGGGGTTTAATTTGCTCACACCTTCTCCGCAGCGCGACTCAGCTAGGGTTTACAATTTCGCAATACAGAAAACATGGCGACCGTGGTGCCAACCTCCGAAGAAGACGCTGCACTCACCGTCGTTCGATTCGCCTCTGAACTTGCCTGGGCCGACGCCGGTCCCGAGGTTTTTCTTCTTAACTATTCTCTCTATCTTCCACTGTCTTCAGCTTGCTCTGTGCTTTTTATTCCGTGTATTTGTGGATGGTTTCTTTATTTTGCTTATTTTGTTTGTTTTTGTATGAGATATTTGATTCCGCTTGTCTGCTAGGGACATGATAGTTTGTTCACCATATACGGTCTATATGCTTAGTTGAGATGCCCGTAGAACTTAAAATTGAATCCGAATTTGTAAAACAACTGTGATTTTGGATTGAATACTCAGATTTTGGATTTCTGCGGCATTATTACTTTGTTGTAGAAATTTCCAGATTCAATTCACTGTTCAGACAATGAAGAGTGGGAGTGACTTTTAATTGTTCTTTTGGTAGGTTGGATGGGAAGAGATTGATTTAAGATTATCAGGAATAGTATTTTTGTACGTAGTTGTAGGGTTTGTTGGTCTACGTTAATTTTCTCTTTTGCTTCTATATACTGTCACGCTTCTTTTTTATATGTGATGCATTGTTGGGTTCTTGTTTGAATTTGGTGTTTGTATTATTCACTAATTTAGTTATTCCCTTCATATCTTGTCAGGTTGCTGAGCCGCAAGTTAGTAGACTCTGCATGGAAGCTGAAGAGTTCATTGCTATGGGAAAGTGGTTGGAGCTAGCATCATTGATGATTACCTCTGCTGAATTGATTTTCTCTAAGGTTTCTGAAAAAGGTAGAGTTATCTTTCTTTTCTTGATATTGATATAAACAGCTTTTGATGTATGCTATTATCTGTGCCGCATCCTTTTCCAACTCTGCCACTTTGGTTGGTTGTGACATTGTTGACCTGCGATATTCACTGCCTTTTTTTTCTTTATTCTGTTGCATTTGTAGCTTCCTTATTGGTTGTTCATTTCTCACTTTTTGTTTAGAATCCAGTTTGTTATTACATAGAGAACTGCTCAGGGTGACATATGTGCCATTAATGGTTCAGCAAAATGTGTGTTAACAAGTTCTGTCATATCTTGTACCAGATATAGAGTCCATCTTCACTATCATTTGCAATCTTGTTACAAAGACTGCGAATCCAGATGAAGCAATGGAGATTGTAAAAGTTGTGACTGCAAAAATACTTCAGCAGCCAAATGAAAAGCCTGTCGTGCGATTGAAAATGTAATATCACATGCTGCTTGGTTTAAAATTTCTGGTGATGCATTATGGTCTGACTATTTATTATTATTTTCTAAATATCTTTCCGTATCTTTTCTCTACAGTTTGATCAATCTGTATAATCTTTTGGAGACTCCATACTGCCAGTTTTATGTCTACATGAAGACACTGAATTTAGCTGTTGATGGGAAAGTCACTGAATTCATTATTCCTTCATTCAAAAAGATTGACAACTTCTTGAAAGACTGGAAAATTGGGATACCGGAACAGAGAGAGCTCTTTCTTGCTATCTCTAATATTTTGAAGGAAAATAAAAGGTATAGCAGTCAATTTTACTTTTGTTCTCTTTACCTCTCTTCAGAGTGGGAGTACTACTTGGGTTTTTTCCCATGAGACTGCTCTCCTATGCAACAACAATTTTCTATCCATCTTTCAGTCTTCTTACCTTTTTTTTTTCAAACATGTAATTAGTGTTTCGTCTTGATTTATCTCAGTGTGTCAAAGGATGCTTTAAAGTTCCTGACCAGTTATCTGGCAACTTTTGTGGGAGAAGATGCCCAAGTTTTGAGTGAAGCCAAGGAGGAGGCTGCACATGCCATTGTGGAATTTGTTAGGGCTCCTGACATCTTTCAGGTACCTTGTCCAATATGTAATTATGATGTTTGAATGGTTGTATGATCTTACAGTTTCAGCTTCCTATGTTGAACTATTTTTAGGAGTTGAGTTTTTGTTTCGTCGGTAGTAATATCACAAGTTTTTCAATAGGTTCTGTTGCTTTGATGGTGCATGATTATCTGGTCTGTATCTGGATGTGTATAATTATATAGAAGTATGATACAGTGGAAATGACAATTTTCTGACCAGTACTTAAACAGATAAGGTGACTAGGGCACTTTCTTGTTATAGCCTTAATAGGTCATCTTTATTTAGAAATTGCAATTTATTTTTTGTTGTGGAATTTTACATAGATATTTAAGTTTGCCATTTCTAATGCTATTGTTGATCTATATTGCTTCGAGTTCTAGAAGTGCATTCACTAAGTTGATTATCCTGTAGTGTGATTTACTAGACTTGCCGGCTGTTGCTCAACTGGAGAAGGATGCCAAATATGGTTTGTTATATGAGCTTCTTAAGATTTTTGTTACTCAGAGGCTGGATGCTTACTTAGATTATCATGCTGCAAATTCCACCTTGTTGAAAACTTATGGTAAATACTGTTCATGACCGAATATCATTTAGAAGTAGTTACATAATTACGTTCTACTTTATGTTACTATCAAAAAAATTTGATGTTATGATTTTTGTAGGCCTTGTACATGAAGAATGCATTGCTAAAATGAGGCTGATGTCATTGGTGGATCTTAGCTCCGATGCATCTGGCACCATTCCATATGAACTTATCAGGGACACACTTCGGGTAAATTTGTATTTTTATTTTATGTTTTGTAATTGTGTTCTTCCTATCATAATTGAAATCTTGCAATGTCCCTTTCAGATCAATGATGATGAGGTGGAACTGTGGGTGGTTAGAGCAATAACTGCCAAGTTAATTGACTGTAAGTTGGATCAAATGAATCAAGTAGTGGTTGTTAGGTATGTTTTACCTCTATCTATTGTCTTTCTAACCTACTACTACCTTTCTATACACTGGACACGTGAATGTGCACCTCTTGACCATGACTATTTTTGTTGAGCATCATATATCTCCCCATGTCGAGAATTTGTTTTGCTGTTATGCACACTTTAATGCAAGTGTTAAATGTGCAGTCATCCTACTGATCGTGTGTTTGGTCAGCACCAATGGCAGGCATTGAGAACAAAGCTAGCGACATGGAGGGTAAATACTTTCTCGTCTGTAATTTTTAGAATTATAATTAGTTATACCATAATTCACACAAATATTGATACTACTACTATTCTTATACAACCATCCACATAGTACGCGTATGATAATTGAATTCATAAATTCATTTTAAAAGGAAAGAACTATCGTAGCTAATGTTTTCTATTCAGAATTTATTGTGACCTTCAATATCATGAGTAAATATTTTAAGATTTGAAAAGCCTGTCAATTTGAATTATGGTGCCTGTTGTAATGCTTGACATTTTTAATAAATAAAAATAGAGTTTGTGTGCCTCAAACGAAAATTTTCATCTATGAATTATTGTTGGTTTGTACATTTTATACACACATATACATATACATATACATATACATATACATACATATATATATATATATATATATATATATATATATATATATATATATATATTCCTGGAGAATGTTTGATTAAATATTTTCTATTTCTAGGGAAATGTTGCAAATGTTATCAGTACTATTCAGGCCAACAAAATAACGGAAGATGGGCCCCAGGCTGCCCAAGGTTTGGTAGCTCGGTGAGGACGTTTTCAAGTGAGGCAATTAGCTGAGTATCAAGATTTTATCCAAGTGAAATTTTTTGATTTTGAAACAGAGTTTAATTTGTTTTGTTACAAGTTCATAAATTTATTTTAGTTGACTACTGAGTCTAATTGTACTACCCAACTTTGGGAGAGAGCTATTAGTATTGAATTTTATATTTTGTTGACATGCCTCACGATTGCGTCGAGGATATTCCCCCAGTCTTCGAACGAACAGCTAATTTATGGTTTATCTTCACTAAAAATTGTGCAATGAGTTTTCACATTAGGTCATGGGTGCTTTCACCTTAAGTTTTATTGACTGTACACCATAGCTAGAGTGAAAGTCAGAATTTCCGGTCTTATCTTCTCATCATTTCAGTTGGAGTTTAAAAATACCCTATTTGCCGAATAGCTCTTGCGAAGATGATACCTTTTTGCTGTTTGAATCCGAATGGCTCTTAAGACAATAAATGTTGACTTGTCCTCAATATTATTGAGTCGTGTATCTCGCAATAGCTAGAGGTGATACATGTAATGTGTGATGTTAAAAATTGATATCTAACCATCATTATTCTGCTTAATAAAATTTTGTACAGTTACCAGATTTTATGGCATTTTTTCACTTTCCTCAACAAATAAGAAATTGTCACGTTGAATAATCTCTTCCAAAATTTGCAGACTTTAAAATGAAACATGAACTTATGTGAACTAGAAAGATCAGATACAATTGAAACTTGAAGTAATTTTCTTCTGAACAAATGGTGGTATTTTGGTTACTAGATACCAGAAAATGGTCACTGACTTTCGTGTAATAACAATGATGCACGTTGTAGATATATATATTTATCATATAAGCTTTGTTCATTTGAGTAGATAGATTTGTAGGAGAGGGAAAAGATGGATTTGAATAGATTTAAGAGTGAAATGTGTGTTGTTCTTTTAAGAAATTTAGAGATGATTGTGAGTGAATTTGGAAGTAAAATTTGTGAGAGTTTGTGAATAATTTGATATGATAGATAAAAAAAATGTTTTAATATATAAAAAAAAGAGAATTACCATTTTACCCTTTAAGTAATAAGTAGTATAAATTAGTATTTATATGAGTTATAATTACTTTTTAAATTTTTTGTTTAATACTACAAATAAATTACAAAAATAAATAAAACAAATTAACTTTTTTCATAGTATTGTAGCAACACATTAAACTCCACCACCAACCAATGTATCTGCCTTCATTAGTGGACAAGCACACAAAATCTCTACTTCAAAGTCAAATGCTTTATTAGGGTCAAACATGTAATTGCATAATAAATGTACACTATTTTTCTTCTTTTCTCTTAATCGGATCAAATCGGATCAAAGATGGTTATTACTTTTTCCTCCGCAAATCCGTCTCACCATATCACTCAAAATCTATTGAAACGAACGTCTCTTCCACTTGCTTTTCAATCCTCATCTACAGAAAATATTCTGAAACGAACACAGCGTTAATTGCTAGTCAAGATTTCTTTATTCATGCATTTTGAAGGTAATTTAGTAAATATCACTCTTATTTATCTGATAGTTTATAGTTTGTTAATCCACAAATGCATGTATATTTTTTTGTTTTATTTTTACGGAACCGGCTCAATTGATTAGAGTTTAATTCACATTATCAAAATAAGTTGAATCCAACCAGATTGACCACCAATAGAGTGTGGTTGAGACGAACTAATATTTTATCGTGTCTTTCCTAAAACATTTTATCGTGTTATAACACGTTTAGTAAATTATTTGGAATATATTATTTTGGTGAATTGTTTTAAATTTTAGGTTTAATTACTCTTTTGATTTTATTTTTATTTAAAAATGTTAAATTAATTTTTTAATTTTTTTAAATTTTAACTTTATTCTAATTTTAAAAAAATTGATACAATTTGATTTTTTTGTGTAATTTTTATAATAAAATAAAAAATTTTAATCAAAACTGAAATTGTTAAAAAAAGTAATTTATTTTATTAAAATAATTAACATAATCATAATATCAATTTTAATAAAAAAATATTAATTCATTTTAAAAAAAAATAATAATAATTAAATTATATCAATTTTTTTTTAAAATTATGATCAAATTAAAACTTCACAAAACTGAAATCTAATATTTTTAAATAGAAATAAAAAGAAACAAAAGAATAATTAAACTCAATTTTTATTATTTTCTGATATAAAGTGTCGGATGGGATGCTAAATCGCCCGGCCCAGTGTCAGGAAAAGATTTACTCAGGCGGCTGGCAGTGTTGGAAAGTACTAGAAGGATTTCAAAGATGAGTAAAGAGAGATGAAGTGAGTGTTGTGATAACAGCAGAAGGGAACAAACACGACAATGGGTTCTTTGTGTGGCCGAGGCACACTAACAGCAATACGTCGCACTTTAATCTTCACCTCCAACTCTAGCATTAACCCTAACTCCTTTTTCACCACCTCCCTCCCCCACGCTTTTTCCTCACTACTCTTACCCCGCACCGTTCATCGTCATCTCTGTTCCACCAAAACCCCCGTCGACACCAAGCTCAACTTCTCCCTCTCCGACTCAGACTCCGAATCCGACGACCAAAACAACAATACCCACAAAGAGAATAGGGTACTCCCACCCCCTTACGACCCCTTCAGCAAGAAGCCCGCAATAGAAGACCCCAAGGACCCAAAGGACTTGCAACAGATTTTCCATGACATGAGGAGCGGCGATGGGTTGCTCAACCACGCCGTGAAGATGTTCGACGCATTGTCCAAAGAGGGTCTGACCCACGAGGCGCTGGAGCTCTTCGCCCAGATCAAGGACAAGGGCCATATGCCCGACGTGGTGGCCCACACCGCCATCCTCGAGGCCTACGCTAACGCTGCACAGCCAAAAGAGGCTCACAAGGTTTACATGCGCATGCTCGCTTCTGGGGTGTCGCCCAACGCTTACACCTATGCTGTTCTCGTTACGGCTCTTGCTGCTGATGCCAAGTTTGTGAAGGACGCTAGTAAGTACCTTTTGGAAATGATGGATAAAGGGATGAAACCCAATGCAAAAACTTATACCTCTGTGTTTGAGGGGTTGCTAAAGGAAGAGAGGCTTGATGAAGCGACACGCTTGCTGGAACAAATGAAGGCTAAGGGGTTTGTTCCCGACGAGAAGGCTGTGAGAGAGGTTGTAAGCAATAAAAGAGGCCAAGTATTTAGAAACCTCATAAACCTTCTTTTTGGCAGGTAGTGCTATGACGTTGTTTAAACATGTTCGAGTGTGAAAATGAAATGTTTGTCTTTTGTTTGTACGTGGCATTTGTTCGTTATGCATTTCAACTTTGGTCTTCATGGACGTAATGTAATGCCAACACTCAGTCATAAACTTGGTAAAGTTACGGCCGAGTCTGAATTCTATGATAGAAAGTAATATCATTCATGAACTAGTGAAAAGCATATCCTGTCTTTTTTTAAACATGATGGTTAAGCTGACAAAACAGCATTGTACAGTAACTGTTCTTGCCAAAAATGATAAAATGAAATGATAAAAAATAAATATTACAATAAGGGTGAAAACAAAAATGTTCATTCTTTGGACAGGTGGAGACCTCTCTGTAGAATACTTCAAAAAAACAATAGATATGTAATGTAAGATAGATTCGGTGATTCTGTGGGAAAACATCTTCAATTTCTTGAACCCCCATGTTTGGGCATCAATAGTGCAGCTCCCTAGATATGGGGACTAGGTGGTGCCAGAGCGAAAGATGTACAAACTAGAAAAAGTCTCGTTTTTTGCGACAGTCTGCAGCTCGATGGCCAGGTTGTCCACAATTAAAACAGGCCCCTCCGTGCCCGCCTCTGCAAATGCACGTTCAGATTTCATTAAATATACATTTACAAATAGGAAGAAATGTAACACACATAAGTAAAGCAGTTAATAAAGTCTGTAACTTGTGTATAGTATAACCTGTTTGATGATGAAAATCTGTTTGATCGTCCACCTCCGATTAGCCAGTCATCGCCGCTGTTTTTTCCCATTCGAGACCTGTTGTTGCCTGATCTGAAATTTCTACCTCCTCTTCCGAACTCATCATCAGAGTCTTGGCCTCCTTCCCATCCTCGTGAACTTCTAAAGCCTCTTTGATCCCTAGAACTAGAACCCCTTCTGTTACTTCTGTCTCTGTCGGAAAACTTCCCATAGAAATCACTTGCAGGTTCATCGTCTTGCAAAGGAGGTAACTGCCACAAATGCAATGTGAATTTACATTTGTCAAATTGTTACTCAAATTCAATAAACTGATACCAAAATATGGTTGCGGTTTTAGTAAGGGAGTACACTACACAAACAACAAAATTTAGAAAAGATTAGCCAAACTGTTATTTTACTTTGGTGATTTTGGAAATAGTGTTTCCAGAAGGCAGTTCCTTTTTGAGCAACTCTCTAGCAACTTCCTCCGGGAGATCAAAGACAGCTCCTTTAATCTGATACAGGCATTACCAACTTTAGAATAAATTGAATGGTGCGATGATTATCTTAGTAATTCTGAAGTTCCTAAAAAAAAAGCACAATAGAAAAAAATAGTAGTACTCAGCTACAGACCCTCTCATCTGCAATTAAATGTATTTTTCCAACTTCATCAGCAGCTGGAGAATAAACATCAGAAAGAAACCCAGTGACAGATCTTGCAGAAAAAAATCTTCCAGAAGTGTCTGAATCTCGAGTAAGTTGAAGTGTAATCCATCCCTACAACACCAGAGTTTTAATGAACAAAATAACCCATGCACAAACAGAATATGTACACACACACACACCATATATACATACACACAAATACATGAAGTTTGATATTAAAAAAAAAAAACTAGTTAACTTAGAACCAATATTGTGTTATAATATTTTTGAAGACTGGTTCCAACTTAAATACTAATCAAACAACGATCAACTCGTAAAAATATTAACCGAGGAGCAAATGTTAAATATCAAAACCAATTCTACCAAATTCCGTGGGTTTTAATGTTAGGAGAACCCTTAGTAAAATTGGTTTAAATAATATAATCTAAAAATTATATTGCAATTGCTATTCTGCCTGGGTAATACTTAGCTTTTTATTGTGCTGAAAAGATTTTCATTAGATTCAGATGGCGCATCCTTTTCATGAAATATAAATCATTATGTATAGTATCACCCAGAAGGAATACGGTTAAAAAAATAAATCCTTTAGAAAATTTCAAGACTTAAATTTCAATTTGAAAACATATGCTTCTACAACACCTGTTCATGATTGATAAGAGACCGACATGATGGAGGTCGAGAGAATCCACTCATCTGCGCTAGAGCAGCTGCAAGGGCACTTGCTCCTTGTTCTTCAACCAGTTTTTGCGCAGTTGCAGTAAAAAACTTAACAGACTCTGGATGAACTCTACTAAGTGTAGCAACAACTTGTTCAGCAGATGACTCCAAAATTTCTTCCATAGCCGGTGGACTAATGAATTCAAATTTGCAGCCAACATCATGCTCAAGGGATCTAACTGTTCTCTTCTGGCTACTGGTGTACATCAATATGGCAGTACCCTCTTTTCCTGCACGCCCAGTGCGACCAGAACGATGTACAAAAGTCTCAGCATCATTGGGAAGTTCATAATGTATAACCTGAAGAAAACAAAGTAACACCAACGAGCTTCTCAATATGCTGACAACAGACAATAATTTGGTATTTGACGAAAGCATTATGATTTGATTTCAAATGTTAGATTTTAAACTTCTGTATATAAACAGAACTGAAATAGAGTCCAAAGAAGTTATCATGGTTACACAAACACATTTTATAAATGACAAGTAGTATAAATACTGCACCGTGATAAAGATTGAATAACGTCAGATATACTGGAAATGTCTCCTTACACAGAAAAATAAACCAGATTGTATTACAACAAGCAAACCAAACTTAAGAATTGAGAAATTTTAATCTCAAATAGGCAATAAAGTTTTAAACCAAGCTAGGGATAAGACTCAAACTACAGAATCCTCATTTTCCAACAATTAAATAAAACATGAATCTTCATTAAAATCCTAACATCTAAATTACAATAATCAAGTGGTCGAGTTTACTACTTCAACATTTGTTGACACAAAGAAAATAAAATAAAAATTTGCTAAAATTTCAAGAAAAATCTTGGTAAAATAAAAAGTTGGAAAAAGAACATTTATGTTGACCAAAAATCACCATTTTCAGCTTACCAAATCAACATTCGGAATATCAAGTCCACGAGCTGCAACATCAGTGGCAACAAGCACTGTGAATTTCCCTTGCCGAAAACCATTCAATGTTCTCTCTCTCTGATGCTGAGATATATCACCATGCAGTGCTTCAGAGGCTATACTACTCGTTAATGCCAATGATACTTCATCGGCATCCTTTTTTGTCTGCGTAAAAACAATAGTCTTTCCACCCTTTGCATAAACCTAAACAGCATGGTAACATTCAGTGGAATTATTGAAATTGAAGTATATTCACTAACATAAAACTAAATTAAATTGCCACAGTAGAATGAACCTTCGAGAATTCTTAGCCATAAGTTTGTGTCAGGGTATTTCACATGAACTACATCCCAATATAAGAATAACGAAAACAAAACTTCCCTGCTTAGTATGCATGCTTCTTTTACCCAACTCAAAAAATCACTAAATGCATTAATAGACATAACTTTTTTAGGCTCAAATATATATTTTAGCACTACATTTTTACACTTGTGCAAATTTTAGGTTGAACTTTCAATTTCGCAAATTTTTACCTCATGAAATTAAAAATAATACACATTTTACCTTTACGCCAAATTACTAAAAGTGTGATAACGGGGCCAATATAAGGTTGCTTTCAGTTCAGGGTGGAATATACATTACATTTTAAAATACACATTTTATCACTAAACTATAGCTATTTTACAAATTCTACTATTGAAAATTCCATCTTGCAAGTTTTAAAACTAAACTTTTAATTTCGTGAATCTTACCATTAAGGTTTCATTTTCAGCAATTTTACCAACTGAATTTCAAAATTATAGACGTCTTACATTTCTATAAGTAATGTCAATTTACTAACAATATAACACCACCATTTCGTGCTCTAATGTGAGTTTGAGGTAAAATAATGACGTTATTTCTTCAAACAAGGTTGAGAAAAGGAAAGTAGATATGAAATGTAGATAATTGGAGTAGTTTTAGACCAAAGTAATATTACTAAGATTAAAACGATTTAATTATAATTTCACAAAAAATCTTTTACTCTAATTCTATTTATTTAACTATGCAACCGTTTAGGTTACACCAGTTATGTCATAAAAACTGTCTCAATAAAATCTCAAAAATAATCATAATTATTTATTATTTAAAACAACTTTCTAGATTTGTCTTATATTTTCCACATTTTACTGTTATATAGCTTTCAGTAAAAGTAGTAGTTATTTCACCGCTACCCGAACATCAAACCAGATAATATATTTAAAAATATGATCCAGGTAGGATTTTAAGCATGAATAGCTAAAGAAATCAAAATCTTAGGATTCTAAAAAATTCCCTGGAGTGAAATACAAATTAATTAAACAAATAGATTAATATTAACAGTAGGGGTGTTACTTCACCATTTCTAATTAATACAAGATGAAATATCCACTTAATTTATTGGTCACATAATCACAACTTTGTTGTTCTACCTTATTTATTGGTTATGTCATCACATTTTATTTCTGATCGTTCAGAAATAAAATTAGCAAAAATGAAAAACGTTCAGTCATAAAATGTGTAATTTAAGATATAGTTTATATTTCACTCAGAACTGGAAGTTACCTCACATTGACCACAACAACATATTGTTAATAATTTGACAGCCATTTGACAGAAATTTAAGAATTGAATAATTCTGAAATTCAGAAGATAAAATTTGAGAAATTTAAAGTTCAATGGTAAATTCACAAATGTATTAAAATTTAGTGATAAAATATGCAATTAAGTCTTTTTTTATTATCATATCATACAATAACACCATCCAAATCAGAATTCAGAAATATAAGCTTTTGAAATTACCAAACATCAAGTTAAGATTGTAATTTGTAAAATCATAACAGCAAACTTACAGTTATAAGATCAGAAAGAACTGTCCGTTTTGATGTGGCAGTGGCTGATAAAGCATAAAGTTTGATCCCTTCAGCAAGTTTCTCTTCTTCTTCCCCAACCTTGTTCACCAGAAAAAGGGAAAAACATCATAACCAATTTCCTGTTATTAAAACACATCTTAATCATGACTAATTTTCATTTTACAATAAGGTAAACATTATTAGTATAAACAATTGCATCTATTTGATAAAAAAGAATTAGAAGAAAAAGTCAGTTTATTGGAAATTCATTCATGCTTTCCCTTCATTAGAAAGTGAGTTTAAGCCTAAAACAAAACAGACTTGTAAGCTAAGGATTGTTCCTACTTAAATATTATAAATTGATCTTATATCTAGTCAACATGGGATCTTCAATACACGCTCTCACGCTGAGACATGGACATCTTGTGCATGGGAATATGTAATCATCGGTGGGGTCTCCAATACACCACTCTTACGTTGAGGCATAGACATCTTGTGCATGGGAATATATAATCATCGGTGGTCTGATAGCAACCAAATAATGTATGACATGATAGCCCCAACAAATCGCATTGAGACATGCTATGATACTATATTAAGAAGTGGACTAAAAGTCTAATTCAATCCTATAAAACTGGTTCATAAGGTAAGAATTGTCCCAACTTGTATACTGTAATTTGGTCTCATCTAATCAATGTTGGATCTCCAACACACATCCCTCATGCCGAAGCATGTACATTTTGTGCGTGACAACGGATGAGAGAATAAGCCCATTAAGAAGTGGATTTAAGCCTAGTTCAACCTAAAAAAAACATTGTGTAAGGTGAGGATTGTTTACATCAATAAGTCACAAATAGTACAGTAGGTTACCCTACATCTACAAGACTTTGTAGTCAACACAGATTGAAATGCAATTGAAAACTTACTAATTATGAAATAAATGAAAAATCCACTTGTAAATACAGAACATGTCTTCTATATTAGACAACATTTTTAATCATTTTTTAAAAGTATCCTCACATGCTCACTCATTACCACAGCACACACTGTTTTTGAACCACAATTCATCATATCACACAGAGCCTATTTCCCTGCACAGCACCACTTCTTGTTGATGAGAAATATAAGATGACCATGTTATGTGTCTCGAGGTAAACAATGAGAACATTGCGAACCCAAAAAATATCATACTCTGTAATCTACAGTCGTACTCCATAAATAAGAAAGTACATAGCCAACAACTGTGCATATTCAGAGAGAAGACAAGCCAAAAAAAAAAGTAACAAAAGATTTTACCAAATCAATCGTCAAAGGATTGTTCAAATGCTTTCTGGACAGTTTCTTGACCCAACCAGGCATGGTAGCAGAAAACAGCATGGTCTGGCGCTGCGCGGGGACCTTATCCAAAATGACCTCCACGTCCTCCTCAAACCCAACAGCAAGCATCTGATCAGCTTCATCAAGCACCAAATACTGCACCTCACTCAGAGTAAGGCTACCTCCATTCAATAGATCAATTATTCTACCCGGTGTTCCAACCACCACATCAACACCTCGCGAAAGCGCACTCTGCTGTGTTACATAAGAAACACCCCCATAAACACAAACCGTTTTCACGTAAGGAGCAGATTCTTGTATCTCCTTCTCAACTTGCTTGGCTAACTCCCTGGTAGGTGCTAGGACCAATGCCTTGGGAAGCCTGCTATGCCTCCTGCAAGAATTAAACACACATACATACATAAGTATATGAAGCAATATAACCTTAAATATTAAACAATGTGCATGAATAAAAATGGCATGGACCTGTGAGAACTTTGCTCATCATCATCGGGAGTGAGGCCTTTGAGAATTGGAATTCCGAATGCTAATGTTTTGCCAGTGCCGGTCTTTGCTCGAGCAATGATATCTCTACCTTCTAGTGCAGGCACTAACACAGCTCTCTAATCACACCAAAGAACAATCATTTACATCTGTGGTAGTTGAAAAAAAAAGGAATAAAAAGTACTGATACCTGAATGGGAAAGAGGCTTGTGATTCCACGTTTTTGTAGGGCGTGAACGAGGGAAGAAGGTAAAGACAACTTGGAAATGTCGAGTTCGTGGTCGCTGACGTGGTCGGGTTGGTGGTCATAGCCAAATTGAAGGCCATTGCTAACGTCGTCAAGAGTTAAACCCTCGAAGGGTTGTTGGGTGAGAATGGAAGAAGTGGGGGTGGCAATGGCTGAAGGAACGGAAGATAGCGTGTGGTTACGGGGAAGGGTGTTGAATGAAACGGAGGTGGTTGGTCTTCTGAGGAGTTGGAGAGAGGGGTTTTTGAATATAGAAATGGAAGAAGAGAGAGGTATGGTGGAAGAAGAAACCATGTTTGTGTCGGTTAGAAGATGAAGAAGACGAACAGAAGATTAAGCGGCGAGGGGATAAGGCCACGCGCTTTTTTTCCTCTGAAAGTTTGGCCTTTTAAACCTCTCTGAGGTTTGTCTCTCTGTCAGTGAGTGAGAGATACTTGAATTTCGACTCGGGTCTTTTCCGGGCCGCTAAGGTCTGCAAGGATTTATATGATTAACATTTGATATTTAATCTTTTTTAATATTCATAATTTTGATGCATTTAGTTGACATAAAAATAAATTATGTATTAACAATGTGATTTTATTATTTGTTAATTTTTTGTTAAAAAATATTTTTTATTGATTGATCCTGTAAAATATTTTATATGAAAGCTACGTGACCATATGATTAAGTGGTTATTTTATTATCATCTCGTAATAAAAATGTTAATTAGCTGGTTTTGTTTGTTTTAAGATAAACCAGCACGACATCCCCATGTTTCAAAAAATTGTTTTTTTTATATCGGTTTATATTATAAGTGTCCTATAAATTTGGAAATTATCAAATGTGTCTCTAATTAAATTTTTGTGATTTATTAAGTTTTAAAATTTTAAAAAGTCTATATAGTTAGACTTTTAATGTGAATTATACGATGTGACATGCCAGTTATATTATAATGTTATTTCTTTTGAATGTGGTACATAATATTTTATTATAATATACTTTAATGACGAACATTTATTTTAAGAATTTATTTTGTATTTAACTAACATTAATTTTAAAATAAATTAAAATTATAAAATATAAAATTAAAAGATAACACTAAAATTAATATTATAGGGTATAAAACTTTGTTATTTATAAATATAAATTATTTTCACATAAAAATTTTCCAAACTTTTACAATTTTACCATTAAAAAGAAACTGCAAGTATACATAATGATGAAACTCTAAATAATAATTGCTAAATAATAATTGTGACGTGTCTAATATAACCTAATCAAGAGGGAAGAATTGGTTATTTTGATTTTTCGCTATTTTTAAAAAAATATTGAATACTATTTAATCTTTAAAACCTAAATCATCAGTTTTCTTAATTTGTAATTAATAGACTGATTTAATCAATTAGGAAGGTATAGAAGATGAAAGAAACAAAAGAACACACAAATTTTTATACTGGTTCGATTTAAGATAAATTTACATCCAATCTTCTCCTAAGCAAATCAAGCCTAGGAGGATTTCACTAAATCAATAGAGTTACAAGAATTGCAACAACATTTATGAAACTCAAGACTCTAAAGACTAAGGAGCTTGATCTACAAATCAAGAACTTCTCCTATATGCAATGCCTCCACACAATTGCACCTAGACCTTTGCACACACAACGAATCAACAGTAAACAAAAAATACAATTCAAAAGAGAGCAAAGAACAAATACACCTAATGGATGTGCATATGTGACACTCAATCCTAAAGCCAAGCTTGACCCTCCAAGATTGAATCCATTATCAATCTTCTTGAATGTCCAATTGAATTATCTCCAAGAAAGCAAGAACTTTGTGAATCTCAATCTCAGAAAATTCTCTTAGAAAAAATCTCTTCTTGATTCAATTATGCGTCATTTTCAAACTGATTTCAAATTTGTTTTTAAATCAGAGTTTTGTTGCTAAGATTAGTGGATTAGGGAATTTACCTAATCAATTATCGTGGATGAATTTTCATTGCATTTCAGTGCAGTGCCCTCTAATAATCTATCAGTTAAATATCTAATCCATTAACAAGTTATGCATTTGACATATTTAAGAGTTTGACAGCTAATTTATACAGTTCAAGCTTGACTTACATGTAATCTTAGATATACAACACCTATACAAATGATAAGTTTAGGACTAAGCCTAAAACAGTGATACAAGGTGTTTGTATGACTTTGGACATCATCAAAATCATCTTTGTTGGATTGAGCAGGCTCCCCCTGTCAATAGTAATATGCACATAGATGTACATCATGAATAAAAATAATCAATATTGTTACAATTGACTATATATTTAAAAAAAAATGTCAAAACTTTTACTTAAGAATAAATTGTATAAGCAATAAGTATTAATAAAATAAAACTTTAGCATTTAGATATGACAATGATTAGTATACAATTATAAGTTTTAAATAAACTTACAAAAACTTGAACTTGGACCTTCTCACAAAAAAATTCATCTCTTATATCAATCTTGAATATTTACCTAAAAATAAAAATTATCCATAATAAATATCTAGGATATTATTGAGTAGAAAGGATGTCACTAACTACCTAAAATATATTTGAAAAATATATTAAATATAAGTAAATAATCAATAAATTTTTTAATGAATATTAATAAAATAAGACTTTAGCAATTAAATATCATAATAATCCCCCTTTTCGAGCCCTCGCCTAGGTGAAGTGAGCTCGCTTGAGCAAGAGGACTCTATGGCTTGAGCGAGGCCTTTCTGCCTAAGCGAGAGGTTGGGCGAGGAGTGCATTGGCTCTGTGGTTTCTTTGTTTTTGAATGTTGGTCATATGTTTGGACTGATTGTACATTTTAAAGCATGAATTGAGTGATTCTGTGTGAACAATATGTATTATGGGTTGTGACTTATGAGTTTAATATGATTTGAGTATGAGGCATGTATGGAATGATTCATGGATTGAGAATGATGATGTTGGTATGGATTTGACATGGGATATGAATGAGAGTTGATCAAAAGGTTGACATGAGATTTATATGCACTAAAGTATTTACTAGGTTGTTGGAACATGATTTGTATGTGGTTAGGACGTAATTCCTTGAATCTCTAGATGAGATCTTAGGGTGGTGTCTCAGTTGGTCAGGACGTAATTCTATGACCCCTGTTAATGGGAGTTCATGGTGGTGTCCCATTTATATAATTTAATAAGGATTTTCAAGGTAAGGTAAGGTTGCATCCTGATACTCTAAGAAGTCAGTTAGTCTCACATAGAGCGAACTGACTCTTGTGGTGAGAGTAGTCGGAGACCTGAAACTCATTAAGGGTTAACCTTGTGTGTGGGGGATTGAGACATTGTAACACTTAGCTCGGGAGTGAACAGGAAAATCCACCACAGGTGCAAGCATCAGCTGAATCTGACTAAATTATATGTATTTGGATGAGTCAAGTCTGAGTCTTAGTGTATTATTTGCAAGTCATAAGATGATTGGTTGACTTATATTTATTTGTATGTGAAATAGCATGTATCCATATGATAAATTGTTTTATACTCTAGTTTACCCCTTTTGCTTGTTTGGTTGACTTGAATGTGATTCTTCTCCTTTCGTGATAATCATCAATTTATTGATGTGAGCAAATGCGAGAGGTACTCGGGTCAACAGGAGAACAATGACTCTGCTGCTTAGCCCGCCTGGGCTGGATCCTGCTTAGTAGGTTTTCTCTTAAGGCTATGGCCCATGTATTAACTTGTTTTAAATCTTAATTGTATTACTATTGGATTATGTACATGTGTGTATTGTGTCTCATGATTTTCTTTTATGAATTCTTGAATATTTGTATGGAGTGAGTTTATACTCCGAATCCTTGTTTATAATATTATATTGTGTGACGTGTCATTGAAGTAAATCTATTTATAAAATGGGACGTTACACAGAAGAATACTTTTCTTAACACAGTTGAAAAATTGTAAGAATTAAGAATGTTGCATAAAAAATACATGAACACGAAGAAAACATTAAAAACCTATTTAAAAAGTAAAAAAAAAATATATCCTTTATTAAACTTGAATATAAAAAGGAAATTAATTAATCTCAAATAACTTTTAATGTTGAAATTATTTTACATTATTTTTATTTATTTTCTTCATTGTTTATTATGGATTTTTCCATTTTTTTTTTACTTTTCATTTAACTTACGATATAGAATATCTTAGATAATAACCTACAACATATTTTGGATTAATGTTTTACTTAAAGAAAATAAAACAAAAATATAAAATTATAAACATATTTTGTAACATTTGTAAAACTACCTTTTTTCCTTGTATATAGTGTAATTTTATCTTGTCATAATAGTTTGACTTTTAATGCTCATCAAAGCAATCCTGTAAAAATGATTTTCTTTAAATGCCATAATTTGAAAGCTTGGAATTAAAGAAGAAAAGTTACCAAAACAAATTAAAAATTAAATGGATAAAGACCATTAACCAGGAATGAACAAACAGACAGAGAATATATAGGAGAAAGAAAAAAGTGTGAAAATTAATGAACTAATAAAATCTTTAAATCAAGAAAAATTGAAAAGCAAATATGAATTAAATAAAGCGTAAAGAATCATGGAAGTTATATTTTTTTACCGTTGTGTCTGTGAGCGCTGGGGGAATAGAATTAGAAGTAGAAAGAAAAGAAGAAATTGAGGTATTGGCCTGTTAGCAGCACTGTGTCTCCCCTTCCAAATTCCGATTCCTTTGTAGCCGCCATTTTTTGGTGTTCACTGCATCGTCCTTTCCTTTTCCCATTCTTTCTCTTCCAACGACTTACCAGATCTGCTCCTTTTCGCTCCAACAATAATTTCTTCCATTCTGCATAGGGTTTACACTTTCCTCTTTCTGCCGGCTCCGGTATCATCCTCCGTGGCATGAATTCGGCTCCGTTGGCACCACTCGCCGGTTTTCGCTGACGGAGATTCGGAATTCGGCTGCAAAATGGTTCCAATTTTGTTGTACATCGTCGCTTTCCTTTGCACGTGCGGAGCTATTGCGTTGTCCTTGCTTCACATTTATAAGCATCTTCTCAATTACACCGAGCCTACTTATCAGCGGTTCATTGTTCGTATCGTTTTTATGGTCCCGGTGAGTCATTCATTATGAATGCCTCTTTTGGAATGTTAGCATTTATCATTGTAATAATTATGATTAACGAAGGTTTTGTCCATTTTATTTTCGGAAAATGAAGATAAAAATTCACTTTTGATTTTTATACTATTGTGGTATAGCAGCTGAAATCTGTGTTGTATTGTTAGGCTTTTGTGTTGTTTGCCGTCTTTAGTAGCTTAAGTGATTGGCTTACATGTAACCTAGTTGAAATATGAAATTAAATGCTCGCGTGGACTGCATGCATGTTATAAAAGATTGTTAAAATGAGGCGTTTGTGTTAATGGAGAAGTGGAGATTGTGCGGTTGTTCCTTTTTCTTCGTCTTTCAAATTGAAAGTTCTGGAAATCCTTGCAGCTCCTTTGCTGGTTGCTGCTTCGTCTATTTGGTTTTGGTTTGGTTGTAGGCCAAACCTGTTTACTTTCTGTATCTGATATGCTTTTGCTGATCATTCGTTACAATGACTTTCCCGTGCTGTGTATATTTGTTTCCTTGTTCATTAAAATCATATGTATATATTTTTTTTACTCTCTATTTTTCATGTCACGTTGCTGTTGATCTTTTACTGGGAAACGTACCGGTTTGCTTTCTGTTTTATGTCTGTATGATTTTGTCCACTCAATTTTGAAATTTAATTTTCTAACAGGTTTATGCGTTGATGTCATTCTTGTCGCTTGTTCTACCAGTTGGTTCAATCTATTTTAATTCAATCCGGGAAATGTAAGTTATCTTATGTTTCTGTTTTTGTTGTGGTTGTTTCTATCTTGATTTTTAATATTTTATTTTATTAGTTTGTTTATGTTCGTTTGTGTATCTTGGTTTACATGCCAAATTATCTGTTCCTTTTGTTCGTATAATTTGGGAGATATCCTGTATCATATTATGGCTGATGCAATTATTCTGCTTAAATGTTACCTGGGTGAATAGCCAGATCAGAAGTAGTTTTAATTGTCATTCTGTCCTGAAACCCCTCGAAGTTGCTTGTGGAACTTACTGGTTTAGTATCCTTCTTCGGATGAAATCAATCCAACCAAACCTAGGATGCAATTTCATATCTTTTCCTTTTAAAAAAATAGTTTAAGTTTTGTACATATCTGATCAAGTAGCCACTGAACAGAGCTTGAGAGTAGTAGTATTATTCATATGTTCTGTTCATTACGTGACTGAGATGTCAAAGGAGGATATTGCTCAGAAACCTTACTTAAATATGTAGTCATAATCCTGAATGGCACCTCCCTTTCCCCTATTCATGTGATCTTGACAGTCTTTTACATTTTTTAGTGCCTCTGCTGACTTTAATTCGTTAATGTCACTTGTTACTTGTTTAAAATATAAATGGGGTTATGACCTATTTTATCAACTGGAAGCAGTGCATTTAATAATATTCTCCTGGCTACTTTTTCAGCTATGAAGCTTGGGTTATTTATAATTTCCTATCACTATGTCTCGAATGGGTTGGTGGTCCTGGAGCAGTAGTCCTAAGCTTATCTGGACGGAATCTGAAGCCATCATGGTTTCTGATGACTTGTTGCTTGCCTCCAGTAGCACTTGATGGGTGAGTTTTTGCTAATCTGATTCATGTTTTTTTTTTGTTAATTTCTGTGCCTGAAAATACTTATTTTCCCTGAAAATTTATACCTAGAATTTTCCTTGAAATTAATGTATTACTCAACTTTTGTAAGTGGGATTATGTCAGTTGTGTTATTTGAAAAACTGCTAAGTTTTTTGTAAGTGTAAATCTTGGGATCCCAGGGAAATAAAAGTATGATTCAAACATGTAATGTGAGAGCTTTATTATTATCATAGTTGATGATCATCCCTTACTCCTGAACTTTCTGCAGGCGTTTTATACGTAAATGCAAGCAAGGGTGTTTGCAATTTGTGATTTTGAAGCCCATTTTAGTTGTTGTTACTCTAGTACTTTATGCAAAGGGGAAATATAAGGATGGAAACTTCAGTCCAAAACAATCATACTTGTATCTTACAATCACCTATACGTTCTCCTACACAATGGCTCTATATGCTCTTGCTTTGTTTTATGTGGCATGCAAGGATCTACTTCAACCATTCAACCCAATCCCAAAGTTTATTATAATAAAATCTGTTGTATTCCTGACTTATTGGCAGGTACTTCTCACGCTTCTTTCTTTGTATGGTCTATCCTTTCCTTTTATTATCAACTCTATTTATTATCAACTCTTTTGCTCAAAAAACAAATTATTTAAAACATTTGCCAACTATATTATAATCTCTCATAAAAAACTACAGTCCATATGATTCTAGTAATAATGGAGTGAGTACTATGACTCGTGGGGTTTGTCTATACATGCTAAGATGTCATTTAGCTATATTATCGTGATTATTTTTTTGGGCTGTATTACACTGTAACTCTTATCAATCATGCAAAAGTTGCTCTGCTGTGCTATGAGATATAATTTAGAGTTTGAAAATGATTCGCTGTTAATTTGACACTGTATTCCAGATAGAGGTTTGACGCAACTTTTGTTTCTGATATTTTAGGGTGTCTTAGTTTTCCTTGCTGCAAAGTCAGAATACGTTAAGGATGCAGATGAAGCTGCTCTACTTCAAGATTTTTTTATTTGTGTCGAGATGCTTGTTGCAGCTGTTGGACATTTTTATGCATTTCCGTACAAAGTATACGCTGGGGCTAACATAGGTGCAAACCGTGGGTTGACAGCTAGCCTTGCTCATGCTTTGAAATTAAATGACTTCTACCATGATACGGTCCACCAGGCCAGTCTCACTTTTAATATTCTTCTCATAGTTTTACTTTTTCATCATAATTCTGTGCATCAGACTTGATGCATTACTGCGCAACCATCATGTTGCAATTCTAGTTCGATGGAATTTTCTGTACGATTCTGTTGTGACTCAATTTGCTTGTTTAATATCTGCTGACAGTTTGATATTGCTTCTGGCAGTTTGCACCGACATACCATGATTATGTTCTCTACAACCACGGTGAAAGTGGTGAAGAGGGAACTAGGAAGTATAGGTCACGAACTTTTGTTCCAATTGGCCCAGAAATGGACACTGTGAGAAGAAATAAGCATTTGTTTGGAAACAAATCAGCAGATGACATACAGCTCTCAAGCTTATCTTCTAGTAGTAGCGCTGCCTCAATTTCTGGTCTCAATTCGGAAGTGTCACAATCTGGTGGAATGAAATCTTCTTTACTCGAGGATGCGTCAAATTCTTTATCTGGTGGCATGAAATCTTCCTTACTCGACGATGCGTCAAATTCTTCATCTGTGCCCTACGATATGACACTTATTGACTTGGATACACCCAGTTATCCTGAAAAAGTTCCAGCAGCTGATAAAGCCGGTACTCGGTGGTAATGAACATTCAGAGAGCCAAGTTAATGGGAAAATTGTCATTGTTGAAGAGAAGAGATAGTAATAGGGGCATCCTGCATCCTTCTCTTCTAGGAGAGAATTGAGTTAAGTGTGGTTTGTTTGATTCCAGGAAAGCATGTAAGCAGGTCTGGCGCTGATCGCTATGTCAATGTTGCTTAAAAGCCCTAATCTCTCCCAAGTCCCAACAAAACCATTGTTTGATAATTGGGCTTTCGTGTTGATACTGTGATTGTCTCCACCGATGCGTATCGTGTGCACAACGTATATACAGAAACAGAAATAGTTGGCTTACTTCAAACAAGACAGACCCTGGGTTGAGTGAATTTGGATTATAACTAAACTAATTGATCGATTGTTTTCTCCGCACCATGAATACAAAACACTGTTGAATTTCATACAATATTTACTGCCATCATTTTTACCTTTTTTTCTAAATGTGCTGTATAGTTTTTTGTTTCGAAGATTTTCTGCTTCGGGAATGTCTTCGCTTGCAGATCCATACGAAGGATGAATGACAATATATATTGTATTACTGCTAACTGCTCATGTAGGCTGAATCACGTGTTTCTTAGTTTTACAAGAAGGATAAATTTTTATTATTGCTCGAGTCAAAGGCCTAACGTAACTGAAACCTTGCACGACCCATCTTTCACAATTTCATATTATGCAGTTTTTTTTAATTATAATGTGCAAAAATAGGTGCTAGCTCATTCGTCCTTTTCTTTCAGTCTTAATAACTAAAATGTAATATTATTCTCTGCATCTACGACAAAGAAAGGAGAAGGTATCATCAATATAGACTACTATTTTCAGAAGACACTAATCTAAACAATAGTTTGCACTTCCATCATGATCACACATGTAATGTAAAATGACCATTAATTCCTTCATAAATTGGGATACCTCAATCATCTTTTAATATTTGTCAAATAGTCGTCGCCTTCATCACTAGCATTTGAAAATAGCTCATGCTTCCGATTCACACAATTAATTATGGTTATCTTCGACATGTAGCATCATCCTCTTCATCATCATCATACATTTCGTTTCATATTGTTTGCCATTTTTCGGTTGTATTCAGGCACTATCTGCTGTTATCGCTCATGTCACAGCGTTTGGTAGTGACAGTAACTACTGGTCCTTTTTGCATTTATTGACACACGCCTTGGCTCATGCTTTGGTTTACCAACAAAGCTTTTGGTCCCACTGGTTTGAGAATGATGCTCCTAGACCCCCCTCATTGGATGTCTCTGTTCCAACCCTACCAAAACATCTATGGAGCCCACAAAAGTAGGAGGAAGATCGTCTCCACTTGCATGGACTTATACGGATAATATATGTAGGAGGAGATGATGGGAGTTTGTTTCTGCTTATATTGTATAACTCATATACATACACAACATAAGCTTCCACAATCTACAAACAGGAAGTAACAAGTGAAGGGTCAAACAAGTAAGGCCGATCACAAAAGTCACCGTCCATATACGTGAATTTTTTTAGATTAAAATTTACTAAGCTCAACCAACCTCTTGGAGTAGTCAAAGTACATGTATGTATTCACTTCATCCAAAATCACTTTAAAACATAAGGTGATAATTTTAGATAAATATTCTTCTGTGTAGACGTGTTTAAAATTGATTGACTTAAAACAACCTTCAGAAATTTTTATGTTTGGATAACAATATTTGTTCTGAATTATGTCATTAACTTCTAGAGTAATAAAACATTCTGAAATCAGTTTTTCAAACTCCTACCCAAATCAATGTCCACGTGTTAAAGTGCTTACAATAATGTTACATGAGAAGAAAGAAGAAAGAAGAAAGAATACGAGTGTTGTGTTTAGACTTTAGCTACCATGGTGGCTTCGCAAACATAGCAAAGTAAAATTAGGGGCGTTGAATTTCTACAGCTGAGATAGTTCATTCACAACCTTTTCTTCCCCTATTTCATATACTTATCTTATTATCTCTGACAAAACTCTCATTTTCTATTAAATTTTTTAATGGCTCTGACTCGAAGAAGACAGAGCCAATTATATTAACTTGTGTGCTTCTTTTCCTTGTGTGTTTTCCCTCCCTTCTTCTTCTTCTTAAGGACCGTTTTCTCTCTGATTCAGAACGGTGGTGAAAATCAGATATCAAGTATCAAGGCATGGCTAGTGTGAGCTTGAACCCATTGTTCAAGAGTGAACCTTTTGGGTGTTACTACAACATTAACAACTACTACTCTGAGCAGAACAACACCATGTTGGAGAAGAGGCTGGTATTCCTGAGAAGCTACCAGTTCTGTAGAAAGAAGAGTCTGACAGAGAGAATCAAAGGGTCTTTGGTTCGCGCCAAGAAAATTGTATGGCTAAGACTAAGGTCTGCTTGCAAACTGAGGAGGTCCTTGATCTTCTTTTCCAGGTTCAAATGCGCTTTCTATTACCGCCGGAGAAGGTTCTTCCAGCTTCTACACACCACCAACAACCGCAAAACCGAATCTTCCTCGTGTTTATGGTAAACCAAAAACAGAAAGACAAACCACAACTTCTCACACTCAGAATCAGACACCTCTATTATTCTTTTGTTTCTGTTTTTTTGTTATTAATCAACCCTCTACAGTTTCTCCATGAGTTTGTGATGGCCAGTTGAAACTGTTACACATATTGTTCATTAATCTCAACAAGTTTGGCTTTGCTTCTGTATATCTTTCCCTCAGTTTAATCGATTTGCTCATAGTCTCGTGACCCATGCCTTTAACTTCTCCCTTTTGCAGAAATAGAAATATGGAAACTGTTTCTTGATTGTTCCTATTAATTTTAGTTGTATTTTCTAGATCAGTGTAGAAGAAAACAGGCAAAGAGACATCTATAACTGTAATTTAATCGTGTTGAGATCACCAAGATTGAAGTGATTGATTAACCAAGTTGGCACAAAGAAAATGGTCAATTCTAATCCAGGATTTCATGCATATTATTAGAATTAGAAACTTCATCCCAATATTATATAGTATATGTATGCACATACACACACTCCAATGAACTTTAACATCATGTTCATTGGAAAGTACTTCGAGATGCTTGGTGGTGTGTGCTCCGGCAAACCTGCAAGGTGTTTGTTAAAAAGATCTGCAATTTAAGTCTAAGGTTTGAGTTCTCTAGAATGGAACAAAGCACAAAAAAGCATTTCGAAGTTCCAGGTTTGAATAACTGCTAGTGAACACGGAACAGAGACTATTAAAATATAGTATTTGTACCTGGTAATTTAGGCAAGTTAATTAGTGAAGTGTGTTTGATATAATTTTTCTAAATTTTCCTTCTAGAAATTTTTACAGATTACTGCATCCACAACAAACCCTAGAACTTAAACCTAAGAAACATTACTCTTGTTCTTGACTTTGAAGGTGTTTCTTTTGAGACATTCATATTCTTCACCTATGTAATTGAATTGACTTTAAGATTCAGGGGCAACTGTGTTTGGTAGCTGCTTCTTCTGACCATCAAATTTATTGATGAAGAAGAGGATGGTGTGAAAAGTTATTAGAATTTGTAGTCAATTTATTCACTGTTCAATATAAGGCACAATGCCAATCCCAAATCTTTTTCTCCAAACTTGCTGCCATTGAATTTTCATCTCTCTGATTTATGGCATTGTAAGAAAATTCAAAAAAGTACAACACTTTTATGATACCAACAAGTATTATCATTTTCCTTGCATAGATATTTTATATGGAAAATATAAATGGCACATTCTTCTAACGATTTTCCATTATTAATATTAAAATGAAAAATAAGAAATTTAAAAATTTGAGAGCTAAAAATATTTATTCTTTATTTATTAAATTAATACCTATTCAAATAAGAAATTTGGAATGTTCGGACAATATAAAAGTTTCTAATACATGCTATTCAATTATTTATCATAATAGAATAAATTTATTGATTGCTATTATAATTAAAGTAATATAAACGAGTTCGTATTGATTGATGTTGTAAAATTCATTTTACTATACATCGTATGCATTTTTAACTTTTAAAATATACCTATTCATGCTAGTTCCGAGTCTTCAGAATTAATTGTTTTTATTTTAGTGTATTTTAGGTTAAAATTTTAGTTTTGAATCCTTAATTTTACCTAATAATATGTTGTTTTTAAGGTTAAATATGTTTTTGATCCCTTAACTTTCACTGAATTTTAAAATTAGTCTATCTTAAAATTTTGGATCAATTTAGTCTTTCATTTTCGAAATAATGTAGTCTTTTTAATCAAATTTTATTAGATTTATTTGATGTTTTGTACGCATTTTAAAATTGTATTTGAGTTGTTTATACAGTTTGACACATCTTTGTTTTAATGTTAAGTCAAATACTATTATGAAACACGTTTGAAATGTCAAATAAACTTAATAAAATTTAATTAAAAAGACTACATTCATGTATTTCAAAAAATGAAAGACTAAATTGATCCAAAATTTTAAGATAAATTGATTTTAAAATTCAGTGAAAGTTAAGGAACATAAACCTTATAATTATTTTCTAAATAGTGATGTATTTACCAAGTATTGACGTGATATTTATGAAGTAATGAGCTAAAGAAATACAAACTATAATGTGTAAAGGCCAAACTATAAGAAATACAAACAAACTTTAGACCAAAAAATGTTTATTGCTCATTGAAAAATGTATTTTTATAAAAAAAAAATAAAAAATCCTTAGCACGTTGTGTTATTATTTTTCATTGCGGTAATCAACCAAGCAAATTGATACGTACCATCTAGAAATAAACAATTGTGAAATTTGAAGTAACATGTTCATCATATTTAAAAACAAGTAAATAAAAGAAAACCTTGAAAATCACGCAATGTTCACCATACTTATTTATTCTGTTTTATAACTAAAATAAAATTTATTTACCCTTTGGACTTTAGCTTGAATTTATTTAGTTTTATATAACATGTGTGTTCCTTCACAAAACCCCATGACTGTGTTCTAGTGGTCAAATTGAATCTACTCAACGTCACTCTCATTAACAAATTACTTAATTTATTTTCGGTGACCAATGTGAATCACCACCTTTCAAAACCCTTTTCTTCACTCCCAATATATATATATATATATATATATATATATATATATATATATATATATATATATATATAAAATTTTTTTTTATGAGCAGGTACAGCTAATGAGCTTAGGAAGAAGTTGACAAAATCACCACAAAAATGGAAAAAGGGTTAATGTGAAGTGATGCTGCATTTTCTTCCTTCTACTACAAGAAAATGAAGGCTACCCTCTAAACCTGCTTAAGAAAAAAAAAACACGAATCAAATTTTACATGTATATGTTAATATTGTTAATTTTTTTTTATGTTATAATACTAAATGTCGTATTTTTTAAATATTTATATTCTTTTTTTACCATAATATGATTTATATAAATGAAGAATATTTTTATTAGTTAAAAATTTATTAAACTATGTTAATTTTTTTTTGTTACAATATGAATAAATATAGATTATTTCGTTTTGAACTTAAATAAGATTTGAGTTAAGAATACCTTATTATCACAGTTTAACTTATTCATTTATATTAGTTTTTTTAATATCTAATCTAACCTAAATAGATCTTCATCTTGACTTACAAGTCTCTTTAACTGATTAATTTGTAATATTTTAACAATTGGGAAAATAGAAAGTAAAAAAAAAAATCTATTAAATTTCATAAGAATTGAAGTCTAATTAATTTGTCTATACATGATCAAATTATTTCAAGATTTAATATGATATTCACGATAACTTATTTAAAAATATATTTTACAATAAAATTTATAAAAGAATATACATTAATTTATCTGTTTATTTTAACATCAATGTAAAACTTTGCATAGTATAAACAATATGTCTAACATTTTCTAAAATATCATGAAGAAAAGAGATTATTCAAGTATATATTTCAATACTCATATATAATTATATAATTAGAGCTGTCAAAACGGGTACTCGGCCCGACCCGGCTCGACCTACCACGGGTTGATCACTTAGTGAGTCAATTCAACCCGACTCATTTATTAGCGAGCCAAAAAAATTTCAACCCGACCCGATCCATCGCAGATTGGTGGGTTAAACGGGTTGCTCACTGGCTCACTTAATTAAAAAAAATATATTTTTTTTTGAGTCAAAACTAGATTAGAATTCTAATTAAAATCTAAATAAATTTTAATACAATCCAAATAAAAACCAAAATCATAAAAATACAAATTACCCAATATGATCCAAATACTTGTGCGACCCTCTATTTGCGGGTTGGTGAGCCAACCTGGTTCACCACTGATTAAACTCGCGTGAGCCGGATTCTAGGTGAGCCGAGTCAAAAATCAACCCGTATTGAAATTTGTAAAAAAAATTTAACCCAACCCGGCCCAAACCTATGGTGAATCAGGTTGGCTCGTGGGTTCCAACCCATTTTGACAGCTCTATATACATTACATATCAGTATTTACAATAATTTCAATTCATACTACTAAGTCGGATATGTTATTTTGAAACAAAGTATACTAAGTAAATTTAAATATGAAATCATCTCATTATTTTCAAGTTGGACCCCTTGGACGAATTCTCATTTGTTGGGTAAATCTATCAAATTTCCTAAACAATTTAGAATTCATTAGACAAATCAAATTTAAAGATATTCATATTTTTTTATGAGATTCATTGAAGAGAATATTTCCTAATAAAAAGAATATAGTTCTACAAAATTTTATCAAAACCAATTTCAAATCTAAACTAACTATTTCACTGATTCCAACAAATCTAAAATACACCAAATAATACCTACAAAAATAAAATTTAGTTTGCTTCATAAATTCACAATCATTTAGTTTGTTCATGTGAATCACAAGTCCATCACCACCTTCAAATATCTCTAAATATCATTTTAAACAATTTTGAAATAAAATACATGATGAATGTGTATTTGTGTTTTCATTTAATCTTTAATTTTGAATCCTTTTATTTTTATGTTTTAAAAGAGTATTTTAATTAGAATTTGTTACAATTGGGTTGATTGAGTTTGTAATACAAAAATATGTTAAAAATAGATTTTTAGTTGCATTTGTTTCCATTGAATATTTTGAAGTGTTTAGTGCAACTGCAACTAAGTTCAACTCATAGAGATATGAAAATAGATCGGCTAAAACTTCATGAAACCTTAAGAGTGTGTTTGGATAGAGTAATTTAATGAGGCAATTCATTTTTTTGAAGAATTTAGATTTCTTTGTAATGAAATGCTTTGTTTGGATACAGAAATTAAAAAGCATTTCAAATGCAAGCATTTTTTGGAGGGATTTCAATTAGCTAAATTAGTAGAAATTCAAATACTCTCATAATAAGTAGAATTTGAAATTCTTCTCACTCAACCTCACATTCTAGACTCTCTGGTAGGCCCGATGACACAAACGAGGTTGACGATCCAGACAGATCCAACGACCCGAATGGACTCGACGATCCAGACGGGTTCGACGACCCAGACGGTCCCGATGACCCAGACAGGCCCGACAACCCGAATAGGCTCGACGATCTAGACGGGTCCAATGACCTAGACGGGCCCGATGACCCAGACGAGTCCGACGACCCGAATGGGCTCGATGATCCAGACAGGCCCGACGACCTAAACGGGTTCGTCGACCTGGGCGGGCCCGACGACGCAGACAGGCCCAACGAACCGGATGGGTTCGACGACCCGAATGGGCCTTACCACCAGAACGGGCCCAATGACTCGAACGGGGCAAACTATTCGGATAAGACCAATGATCTGACGAGCCCGACAATCCAGACAGGTCCAACGACTTGAACAGGCCCTACGATCCAGACGAGCCCGACGACCCGGATGAGCCTGACGACCCGGACGGGCCCTACGACAAGGATTGGCCCGACGACCCGAACGGGCCCTTCTAAACCGTCAGGCCCGATGACCTGGACTGACCCGACGACCCGGACGGGCCCGACAACCTGGACGGGTCCGATGACCTGGAGGGGCCCGATGACCCGGACGGCCTGACGGTTTGGAAGGCCCGTCCGAGTCATCGAACCCGTCCAGGTCGTCAGCCCGTCTAGGTCGTCGTCCTGTCTAGGTCGTCGGGCCCGTCCAGGTCGTCGGACCCGTCTAGGTCGTCAGCCCGTCTAGGTCGTTGTCCCGTCTAGGTCGTCGTGCCCGTCCAGGTCGTCGGACCCGTCCGTGTCGTCGGGTTTCCAAATTTATCATGAACTCAAAACATAATTAAGCCTAAAATAAATATTGTTAAAATTAAATTTTATCTCACAATAAATTCAATTTTCTTTTCCAAACAAGAAATTGAAATGTAAGGTATTTTAATTTCCTTATCCAAACAAATTATTTAAAAAATGAATGAAATTTAATTACAAGCAATTCAAATGCAAAGCATTTCAATTTCTAAGCATTGTTGAAATGTTCCATCCAAACACAAGGTAAAGATAATCAAAAAATAAACAAATAATCAAATTCACAAGTCAAGCCAAGCATTACATGAAGAAGGTGTGAAAAAAATGAAGAAGTTTGGCTAAGCCAAACTGAATTTTGCTAAGCTAGGAAGAGGGAACTGACAACAAAAATTAAACATTGAGATTTTTTCTATCTTTTTCCAGAAAAATTAGTTTGATAATTGATAAATCTTTATGATAAATGATAATTTGGGGACAAATATATCTTTAGTTATTTTATTTAATATTTTTAAATAATTATCTTATTTAATTATATCAATAAATATTAAAACATAATATTTATCAAATATTTTTAAATCTGCCAATAAGTTTTTGTAAAGATAATTGGACTTTTGCATGAGCGTTCCAACTATTCTTAGATGGGTGGAAAATAAGTATTATGTTTTTTTTAATGTTCTTAGATGGGTGGAAAATAAGTATTATATATTTTTTAATGTGATAAAATTTGAAGAATACAACGTGTATGTCAAAGTACGAATATGATAAAAATGTTACATTATCAATTTATCATCCAACTCACGAAAATATTTATTTAATATTGTGAACTTGTTAAAGTTTTTCAATTGATTAAACATTGAAAATTTTATAATAAGAATTAAAAAAAAAATATCAATCCGCGATTCCGCACTTGTGCGAGACGGTCCACATTATCACTCCTATCCACCACTGAATGTACATCTATTTTTCTCTTTAAAATACGGGGAAAACAAGATAAGAAATAGATGAAAATAATGAAAAAAAGAAAAGAGAATGCAAAATAAGAATCTAAGAGGTGAGAACAAATGAAAAATAAAAGGAAAAGGAAATGGGTCACCTCAGTTATTTATTCTTCTGTTGGGACAAACAAATGATATGGGCTATACCGTATCACGGCCCTGTGTAGCCCATTTATTTTTTATAATGAAAACATATAAAACCATTCCCTCATTCAATAGCAAGAAATTCAAATAAATTCTGTGTTGAATAAAGTCAACAGTTTTTGTTTAAAAAGAAAAAAGAAAAAGAAAAAGTAATCTTCATAAGTAATCATCAATAACCTTTAAACGCACGTGAATGAATATTAATTGTCAAACCTGCTACTTGAAAATGAAAGTTATTTTTTTATTTCATACATCTATTCATAGATAAAATAGCCCTCACAATAATAATAAACCTCGGATTGGAACCATATCTACATAATTAATAACGCTGGTGTTTATATCCGATTTTTTCTAAATTTGTAAATAAAGAATGATATGCAAACATATTTTTTAAAATCATAAAATTATATATTTTTATTTTAAATTTTATATTTCATAATTTTATAATTTTTTATTTTGCGATATTAGATATATATTTTTTTGTTTTATAAAGTTATAATTTGCATTACTTTAAGAATAATATTAAGTAAATATATCAACAAATATTTGAGAAAGATCACATTATATATTATGATAATTTATAACAATGAATTATATTATGTGACAATATTTAAACAAATAATCGTAGAAAATAACTGTCACATTTATAGACAACAAAAAATTATGAAAGATAAAAACTCAATTAAAATTTTTTAAAATTTTAAAACTCAATAAATCACACGAATTTAATAGTTAAAAGTTCTCAAATTTATTAAAAATTCAAAACATAATTAAGTTCATGTTATTTTTAAACATTTATATGATTATACAACTGGTGTCATATTTTATTTTAAATTTTATCCTTTAAATACATTCTTTTAAATTAATTTTACTGTCTAAGTATATTTTTCTTTTAAATTCACCTGTTGTTTTTAAATTTAATCACTTTCTACCATTAGAATAACTATTTATCACTTGTGATATGCATTTTGTTTCTCGTTAAATTATTATTCATTTGTATACTAGAAGCAAGTAATCAAGCATTTATTTATATAAGCATTTTAAAATAAAGTTGATGCAACAATACGATTATATTATTGTGACTATTAATTAAGAATTAGAAAATGAAAGGAGAAAAGGTTTGAATAATTGATATTTTTTTAATTAGACTAAATAATTGTAAATAAAAAATATTTTGAGACACGTACAAAACAACTGTTAGCTTTAAACAAATGTTTTTAAATTTAAAAATTCAAAACCAACAAGTAACTTTTAGTTGTTTATTTAAGATCTTATTTCAACTTTTAAGTTTTAAAATTAATTTATGTGTTGAAAATAAGTTGTATCGGATGAATCTTGGTATCTTAAAAGATTAGTGTTTGTTTCTGAAAACAAAATACTACACTTTAACTCCCAACCGAGAGATACTTAAAGTTCACAAGAGAAGAAAGTATAAAGTTTTATCAGTGCAAAATTTCTTTATCCAAATATTTATCATTTATTTATCCTGTTAATACTTCAAACAATAAAAATCATTAGATCTTTCTAACTATGATAAACTCTTAAACTTTTTTGAAAATTCAGAATATAAAAGTTCACCATTTTTTTTTGAAACAAACTTTATGAGATATTACATTTTTTATATAATATTTTAAAAATTTATCATTTTTATATAATGATATCTTTTAACATAAGTTTATCTCGTGAACTAAAATCAATTTGTACACTTAACTTCTATAAAGAAAAGTCTCGTTTGTATTTTTGATGAAATGCATAAATTAATTTTATTAGTACAAGAGATCTTTCTTATCTTCCTTTCTTTTTTGATTAAATATGTAATTAATTTGTTCGGATAATATTTTTAAGATTTAATTATGTTTTATTTCCTTAAAATTTGGAATAATTTTTTTATTTTGATTATATAAATTTAAAAGAAAGAAGTATTTTTGTTTCTTGATATTAAAAATAATAGTTTTATCCTTTGAATACAGTTAGTGAAATAAAATTTGAAGATTTAAAGTTTAAAAATATTTTTGGTCCATTAAATTGGGTTAAAAGACTGATATAGAAACCAAAATCAGAATTACCTCAACTATTATAGACTAAATATATAATTAAACTTATTTTTAACCAATCCAAATAATTGATGATAATGTATTTGTAAAATTGTAATATCTTATGATGCATCGACTTGTTACGTGAAATATTAGATAATAAATATATAATTAAACCTATTTTTAACCTATCCAAATGATTGATGATAACGTGCTTGTAGAAGTGTCATCATCCCTTTTGATATAGAAGTGAACTGCTACTAGGAACATTTTCTTCTTCTTATTCCTTTTGACACAATCAACTTTTTTGCTCTGCATTATTATGCTTGGTACTGACCCTGTTTTCCATCTACTAGTCTAACATTGAATCACTGGTTATGCAGCAGCAACAACATTATACACTACATAGATGTCAAACCAGAATTATACTAAAAACCAAAATTCAGTAATTTTACATTATGTGAAGGGAAATAAACTGTACATACATCACACATAAAACAGTTAAAAATAGTTAAGCAGTACACAACATTACATGATAAACTGAGACATTGCCACCTTGCATTCTGGACTTTGCGAAGAAGAGGACTTATGTTGTTCTTATTGGAACAGAGTGAGAAGATTGAAATTAGCATTGAAGCTACCCAACAAAGGTGGCTTTTGAGGCAAACCCTGTAATGAATAGAACATAAGAGTGTTTGAGTTTGACATGAGGTGCCAAACAACGTACTGAGTTGTCTTTTGCTTGAACCTTCTTCCCCTGCTTCTTTGCCACACGCACATGCATTGGTGATGTCAAAGTCTCTTCACACAATTCTGGCTCTTCCTTAATGGTTGAAAGCTTAGCCCTCAGAATCTCCTCCATGTCCTTTCTGGAATCAGTTCGCAAGCTTTTTCTGCTTGTGCATGGCACTGATCGCCATATTTTCCTACACGCTCTCCTCATTTTTGCTTCTAATTTCAATCTTCACCACTGCACATATTAACAAAACTACGCCTCTTGATGATACCTTGAGTGAATTGTTTGTCATAACTCTTCTCTAAATATATAATTGTAGCAAGAGTTGTAAATGTACATGATAATGATGAAGGAAATTTCCGCGAGTAATCAATCAGATTAGTTGGAAAGCTTGCAGCTGTTGAAAGGGGCCACAAAAAGCAATAATGCTCATTCCTTTACAACGATGTTTTAATCATAATGAGCTTATATAGATTATAGTTTTTTTGGCCAACCAAACCAGCATTGAATAGGAATCATGCAAGGGATTAAGTTTAGATTTCATCATTATCTTTTGAGTAGGTGCTAATAATTAATTACACTTTTGTGTTCCAAGTCCACCTACAGATTTTCAAAATGAACTTGTCTAAAGCAAAAAGTGTTGCCTCAGGGTTTAACTGTCAGTGTCAATTCTGTGGTGGCTCTATATGGTTTTTTTGATCAAGTTGGTTTAACACTTGTGTTTGAAAATTGAACAGCACGATCAAAGAGGAAATTTGAATGCCAACGGTGGTAATCTGCCATAAAATTCTCTTTTATTGAGATAAGATGGTATACAGTGTTGTTTAATTATTGTTCCACATTCTGTGTAGAAGTTTGCCCCCATTAACCACTACAGAAAAGACCCACATCGCTTTAGTGGATAGTTCGTTATACACGAAGCCCTTTATTTCTTCCAGAATAAATGCTTCATTTTGTCCTTTCAATATACAACACCTTTTAACGATTTATTTTATTGTTAAAAATGTTCTTATCATCCAATTAACCTTTAAAAATAATAATAAAAAATTAAGTTATCATTGTTTTGTTAGAATTTTGTGCATTAGCATATTTAATTATACCATTAAATTTGAATTTATCAAAATCAATAATGAAGTTAATAGTATTCTAATCAATAACTATTAGTTTACTTTTACTTATGATGTGAGTGTGATTTATTGCCTTTACATTTTGCTTCATTCTCTCCAAGGTATGCTTGGGTGCTTGTTACTCGTTTCAAAATTTGAATGACTTTTAAATTTATTGATATGCAAGAGAGAAAATCTAAATCTAGATTCATTTATTTATATATATATATATATATATATATATATATATATATATATATCGCAGCGATCATCGATCCGAATTCAAATTCGATGGTAGAATTTCATTATAGCCATAAGTTATTGTTTGTTTTGTTGTGTCAATTTTGTTACGGTTTTAAATTTTGTTTCTAAAAAGACATTTCGGTGGATAAAAAGCGAAAAAAATATTTAAACTACTTTAACCTTTAATTCTAAATTATGTGAGACTATTAAAAACACGTACTAAGATTCAAATATATCTTTATAATTCCGATGCATATTAATGCATAACTAATAACTAAGTATATTTGTCTGTATTTATATTATATCATTTAAATCCAACAGTAAGTTGAAAAGATTTTAGTAAATTTAAATTTAAATATAATTTCAATAATCATAAACTTAGAAGCACCACTAACCTATCTTTTTGAGTTATGAAATAATTATAAATATTAAAATAAATTTTGTATTTCATACTAATTAAAATATTCTATTTAAATAAAAAAATATTTAATGAACTGGAATTATTTTTTCTAAGTAAAATATGTGAAGAATAAACAACTGAAATTCCAATTTATTATTATTTTTAAAAATTTTTAAAATTCTCTGTTCAAATATATAATTAAAGTTTTTCCAATATTTGCTAAATAAATAAAACTTGTTTATGTAATTTTCATATGCTTCTTCAAACAATTTTTTAAGCTCTGTACAATATTTGTTGAGAGAGCTCAATCCTCAACAAAATTTAAAAATTTTTGGGTTGCCACTTATTCTCTCTTTTTTTCTTTAAATTTCTTTACAAAATTTTGTTCTTCTATAATCACCACAATACTTATAATTAATTTACAAAAATTTATGTAAGATCCATTGTTTTACACTTTATTTACGGACTAATAATGTGAGATATAACAACGTTTTTGAGTTAAAATAAATTAATTAAATTTCCATAAAAATAGCTTGTCTGTCAATATTAAATACGTTGACATAACTACTGCTGAATAAATATGTAATATATAATATAATACTATCTTATTTAATATACGTATTATATTTTTTTGAAACAATCACACTAATTATACACATAATATTTATATTAAATAATATTTTCCCTGATATATTATACTATTCTGATATTTAACAGTAATAGTATTGTACTTTTAAACGTCGTTTTTATGAAACCAGCCCATATTTCATGTCTATTAATCTGCAAAGGCCATTTTCACATTCCCAATTCAGAAACCAAATATTTGTCATAATTGTAAGTGAAATTTATTGTATCACAAACATCAGCAGAAGCTATTATCCTATTTCAAGATGCGTTAGGTCCCACCCCCAAATAAAAAGTTTTGGCCTTGACTCTTTTTTTTTTTTTTTTTAATTTTGAAATTATTTAGAAAATTATAAAAATAAATAATTAATTAATTAAACTTCGGACTTGGAAAATTGCATCGCAGTGGCTATTTATTTGTTTACTGTACGAGAGAAAAGAAGAAAAACTCCACATTACAACAATAAATAGCCTCACTTATCATATCTTCACGTATAGTCGAGAAATTATTGTACTCTACTTTCCAATATAATCTCATTTTAATATATATGAAAAAAAAAAGTATATGTACTTTTGAGAGTGCTTGAAATGTTGGTAAGATATTGAGTTTAAGTACACTGGTGGTGGACGAAGAGACACCGATGCTCTCCAATTCACAAAAGCCTGAAAATTCAACGGTTTTCAAAATCCACCATCCATATATATTTTTCATATTTTATATATTAAATACTTAAACATTAAAGTTGACTAAGGGTTTTTCCTTAAAGCCTCCTCCATGTACCAAATTTTCATCCAAAACTAAAATATCTATTAAAATACTGAAATATAGTTTAATTCAACCTTAACAATGTGACAGTGACAGAATAGGTGACGTTTGTCTTTATTTTTAGTTGTATAAGTAAATTTATGTTTAACTCAACATTTTAAACATGTCCAATTGATGAGATTAAAAACATATACTTGTTTTGTTTCCTTTAATTATAATTACTTTTCATGCTTTATTAAATTAGTTGTTACTACATTAATTTCTTTTATTAAAGAAATGTTTAAATTTAATTAGCACATCAGTTTTTTTTTTTAATTTACAACTCAAAGTTCATTTTTAAACATCATTTTTCATTAATTATTCACATATATATTTGATTTAAAAAATAATAATTTATACTCTTTCTTCTTCTGACATAACTAATGACGTATGTATAATTTACTTTTTGATCCCATCATAATCCAAAGTCTCACTTTCAATGCAATGACAAGTTGGCTGTAAAAGTTAGACGGTAGCTGCTGGTAACAATAATCCCACCGAAAATGTTGAGTTCATATGTATTCTTATAAAAAAAAAAAAAACATTTTTTGGTAGAATAAGTAGATTTTGACTTCTTATTTTTTTTTCGATTTTATAATATAAACTTTCTGTATTCTTTTTCATTAAGCTTATCCAAGCCCCTGAGTAACTACTTTCAGAATATTCTTTCGTAGTTTTACATTATAATGTTAAAGCGTATTTAAAAGATGCAGGAAACCCAATTACACCGGTATTATTAACAGTGTTGGTCAAAGTGTTAGATATTGAAAGCAAGGAAAAGCATCATTATTATGACATTCAAAGTTTTAATCTTAAATCAACCCTCAACCTTACTATGCTTAAATACATTTTTAAAATAAAATTTAGGTGATTTTTAAGTAGGGATATAGATATCACATTCATTAAATAATTTCATTAAAATTCAGAAGAGTTTCTTGAACTTTTTTCATTTTTCTTTTTATTAATTATTACTGTAAGACCTAAAAATAGTTAGTAGGAGGAATAGTCTCATATAAATGAAATTTGAATATTTTATTATTAAAATAAAAAACATATAAATAAAAAATTTTATTTTATAAAGATAAATATTTCTCTAAAATTAGTTATTTTTTATTGAATCTTCTCTAAGATTTTGAAATAATTTGTTCATTTTTTCAAAGATAAGAGTTTGCCAGAAAGATTTTAGAAGTTTGATAGAGTTAGAAAGTTTAGTCCAATTAAGGGAAATAAGTGATTTTTCACAAACACAGAGAATACTTTTTACTTCTAATATTTTATGTTTTTTATGTGTGATTTAGATCATACTTAATTGCAAAAGATGTAAGAGGTAGATTTATGTATGTTAAAACAACATAAGTAAATTTATATTTGTTGTATTTATAATAAATTTTACAACTGTTGTATTTATAACTAATGTAAATTTACGTATGTTAATAAACATAAATTTTTTGCCTATATTTTATAAATCCTATGCAAAATTTTCCTTTGTTACAAATTTATACATGTAAATGTAAATTTATCTTTGTTAATGTATTAAGAGGTGTAAATTTTGTGTTTTTTTTAATTGAATTGGTTTTGGCATGAAACCAAAACCTAAAAACAATAAAAGATCCATAAAAATATATACATTTCAAATATATCTTTTCAATACATTTTACAAAACAAAAATAAATAGCTATTGAATAACAAATTTAGTTTAACTTAAAAGAAAAAAACTAATCAAAACCTAGTCTTCTACATGGTTGAAAAGATAAGTTGACTACTTTTGTTTTATTTCGCTAATGTCTTTCTTTAATATGGGTGAGATATCATAAAATACCTAAAATAATTATACAATGTTACTACATATATCTAATGAATTTAAAATTATCAAACATAACTCATTCAGGCAACAAAAAAATTTAAAATTAATATATCAACCACAAATCATAAAAATCATATGACAAATAAAAAACTCTTAATTCTATTCAATACACGAGTCTTTCAAAAATAAGATTACGTGTCTATAATGATGTAATATAAATATTTGATGAAATGAAAGATAGTCAATTGGACTAATATGTACAAACACTTTGTTTTGATTAATTATGAATGATTAACTAGTTTGATTGGTTAATGAATGAGTTTATAGAAAGGCACGTTTGGATAAGTGGTGTGAATTGCAAATGTATGATACTTTGTAAATAACACTAACTTACCCACTATGTTGTTGTTTCAAGTGTAATGATGTTTTCAAGTGGAGGTTCTCAATAATGATACTTTCTAAATAACACTAACTTACCTACTTTGTTGTTTCAATTGTAACGATGTTTTTTAAGTGGAGGTTCTCAGTAATGATAGGCCAAGAAGTAGTGTTAAGAAAAGAAAAATAAATGTTTTTTATATTAAATGTGCATAAATGTAACTTAATGGAACGTTACATTACTCCCTTTATTTTCTTATCACAAGCCATTTTCTTCTTATTGAAACACTATAAAAACATTTATACTAATATTAATTATTTAATAATTTTTTCAGTTGCTATTATTTTTCACTAATTTAATTTAAGCTAATAAACCAATTTTAACTTCCAGAATTATCACAAAACAAAATCATAATTTTAAACTTATAATATTAACCAAGAGCATAAAACAAGATTTCAATGCATGGAAAACATTGCAGAAAAACATAAAACTATAATCAATTAGCAATTAAAAATTGGTAAAATACATTAGTTTTACATATTTTTAGCCAAACCTTAACTTTTATATTTTCGTCTTATAATTTAAATATTTTTGTGATATTCGTGGATTTTTTTTTAAATTTTATGAATTCATAAATTATTTCAAAAATTTAAATCAATACAATTACGAAATTTTAATCATAAATTATTTTCTAAGAAATATGACAAGTCATTTCTCACCAAATTTTTAAAATTCACAAGATTATTTCTTTACATTAAAATAATCTTTTAAATTTTTAATTTAATACGCACTAGAAATACATGACACCATTCTTTGGAGAATCAAGTTATATAGGCTTAATTATATATTAGCTTAACTGTACTTTTTTATCTCCCAAAATTATTATCATTTATTTTTATTTTTATTATAACATTATTCACTTTTTTACTTTTAAAATACAAATGTATAGCTCTCATTAGAAAAAGGATTTGACTAAAATCACACTTATCATTAAAACATCAAAATAAAATATATATATATATATATATATATATATATATATATATATATATTTGGTTTTAAATTTTAATGTAAAATTGGAATTCATTTTATTTAAAATTTTGATATCTTTTTTGTCCTATATTTTAAAAATGAATAGAAATAATCTTTTTAACCAAATTACATAAAAAGAAATTGATGTGTCAAATATATTTCTCAACTAATATTAAAATGATGATGTGTTAAACAGTATAACAACTCATATATTTAATATATAAAAAAAATTAAAGTAATTAAATTAAAAGCATTATATTCATTCATTTTAAAATATGAGAATTAAAATTTATCAAAATTAATGAATTCCAATTTCACTTCCAGATTAAAGTAATAAAAACATATTTCACTCCTTAAAACTTACGAATCTCGATAATTTTAAGAACTGAAAAACATAAACCAAGAAAGTACGCGTATAGCCACTTTTACTTTTTTTTTTTTTACCGACAATTTTCTTTGAATGGACTACCATCTTCTTCAAAAAAGTTCAGAACAAAGAAAAAATAGTCTTACATAATAAACTCGATTTATTTACACACGGGTGCATTAATTATTAAGAAGAAAAAGTAAGTGCATAATCATTAATATGACTTAGTTCTAGAATTTGCTAACATATGAAAAATGTTAACTACATTTTATTACATTCTTTTAATATATATTTTTATTGTTGATTAAAAATTATGTCTTTTGTAAGTCTTACTTTCTACTCAATAAGTTTACCTTTTAGCTTTGTAACATTATAAAAAATATACGTAAAGAAATGTGTTAAAAAACAAAGTTGTGAGTACTTGACTCTGTTATCTGATTTTAATTATAAATTTGATTGGTTGTTTTATATTTTTTTAGTCAAAGTGGGGAAATTCTACCCTACATGTCTTTGTGGATAGAAATGACTATGCTTTTGTAAACAAAGGATGACCACACGTTGCGTTTTAGTTGGACGAAAGGAAAAACAAAAATAAAAAACACAAGAGGTTCAACTTTAGGAAACGTTTTATTCTCCCAGCCACACATTTATTTTAATACAATCAATAAATAAAACTAATAATTTATAATTAACAATCACACTAACCAAGCTCAATCATTCGAATATCTTATTATATTAAATTACATAGCCATATCTCTTCTTACACACAAATTTGACCTGCTTAATATACTATTAACTCTACTACCAATTTATATTAGCTACTCTAATTTTATTTTCCATTTATGATTCTTTTCCAACAATTGTAGAGATTCACTTGAATATTAAAAGAAAAAGTACTACATTAATAGGTTATGTTATTTAAGTTTGATAATTAATTTGAGGAAAGAAAGAAAACAAATACTAAAAATGAGCCCTGAAGCCATACTTTTTTAAATTGTTTCTTTAAATAGTTTATAGATTTTTAAAACAGAAAAGTGATAAAGATAAATTTAACGATGAAAAGTTTGAGAATAAAAGCGTGATAATTTTTCTAATTATCTTCATGCAATATTGTTAAACAATTTATAAATCACTAATGAGCACCTTCTACTATTGAAAGGAAAAGTATAATTAACTTGATATTAAATCATATTAGTCCACGTGCCTAAAGTTTCTTTCACACACACATCAAAATATTATCATTTAGTCTAATATAATTTTTTGCATTACTATTCAATTACAAGTCAATATATATATATATATATATATATATATATATATATATATATATAATATATTTTGTAT
>Ga0209589_1000607_pt1 | contig 51794 bp, 41 predicted proteins | sample CowpeawhiteBW_FD_187525 | JGI IMG/M metagenome (GOLD analysis project Ga0209589, IMG submission 187525) | Root nodule microbial communities of legume samples collected from California USA - Cow pea white BW (SPAdes) (version 2) | ecosystem: Host-associated > Plants > Roots > Nodule | place: USA...
TAAAAAAAAAATATATATATATATATATATATATATATATATATATAAGGGAGATAAAATAATGAAAATAATTATTATGTTTGATACTAAAGTAAAATGGCAGTGCAATGTACTTATTTGTAGAGTATCATTTACTTCCAAGAATAGTAACAATGGTTAAACTCATTTTTAAGGACTTTTACATGTTTACTTTTATGTTAGATTTTTTTTTCACTATTTAAAGCTTGGAATATAAGAATCATGAAATGTTTCCTCCATGATTGAAGTGTATACTCTTGTAAGTTTTGTTCCTGAATGGTAGTGTATGTGTTTGAAGGATTCTTGGGGATGTTTTCCTGTTGGAACATCCACCATCTTTGACTACGAAAATCTCCAAGTTGGATTTGTTGAAGCTGTGTTGACACCCATTATTTTTAAAGCATGTACTTTTAAATTGTTTTTGAATTTTCTTTCTAATACATAATTAAATTTGTGTTTGGGAAAGCGCTACTAAAGATGTAAATTTCTTCTCTTTATTTATATATATATATACATATATATATATGTATATATATATATATATATATATATATATATATATATATATATATATATATATATATATATATATATATATATATATATATATATATATATATATGTTTGTTCTTTAAAAAATTGTACTTCTATTGGTTTGAATAGAAATTGAGATTCTGATATAAGTTTGGTTTAAATTATTTTTTTTATTTTGAATCTTAATTATTGATTCAAAAGAAGACGTAAGGACTGTTACGAAAGTGTTTTTATTTTATTTTATATATTTCAGTTATCTACGAAATACTTCGTAGGTAACTTATCTATGAAATATTTCGTAAATAACTTACCTACGAAAATTTTCGTAGGTAAATTATTTACGAAGATTTTTGTAGGTTAGTTATTTACGTAATATTTCGTAGGTAAAGTTCGTAAGTAAGTTACTTACAAATGTACATTTCGTAGATAAAATTACCTACCAGCTGAATACCTACGAAATCTAGTTCGTAGATAATTCGTCGATAATATCAAATTACCTACGAAAATTGTCTATTATTTACGAATTTTGGGTGTAAATAATAATCATATTTTTTGTATTGTTTTCGTGTGTTGTTAATTGTTGGAATATGTCCTCTCATGTGTTGATTGTGTAGATTCAAAGTTGTGAGTTTCTATAGTCATATATTGCTATTAGATCAATAGAAATTTTCCTTGTTGTTGCTCCTGTTTTTTTATTTTATTTTCATTCATGCTTATTGATGTATTGTTGGTCGTTCCTAATGTTTCACTAATATGAAGCTTTGACTGTTACTGGCTAAATCTATTTGGTAGTGTTTCCATTGAGTTGACTGATTCTGGTTGTATTGAAATGATGATGTGCCGCTTCAGAAATAGCACATGTTAAAGTCATATGGAGGGTCATGAGTTTTGGACCATTATATCAAGGTTGATCTAATGGTTGGAATGTGATGAGTAGTGACATGTGTCCTCCTATAAATTGGTGTGGGTCTCCCTTCATTTAGGACTTCATCTTCTTCTTTAGAGCTTTTTCACGCCTCACGGTTCATAATAAGGTAATAACGACCAAAGTGATCATTATCTCATCCTTTGAGGCGCTTTATGGTAGGGAAGCCAAGAGGTATGTAAAAGAGACATCCTCATCAATTTTGGGTTTGTGTTCCAACAAATGGAGGTCTTCTACTTCGGGAAGCGACCACTCATCGAGTTTTAGAACAGGGTATAACAAATTAGTGTTATTGCCAGGCAGTCTGGCAATTTCTCCAAATAAGGATACTCCTTGGAGGAATTCAAACGTTGAGGTTGATGCTAATGAGGAAAAGAGATAAATCGAACTTGTCGCGCATTCTTGGGAATGACTAGGTAGATGCGCACATTCTGGAATACGTCACTGATTATCACTAGGAGAATCTCTTTGTTACTTGGTGGAGCAAGTTAATTTCCTTGAGGAAGGTATTGTTAGCACCCATTTCAACTTTGGTATTTGCCAAAGGAACGAGCATGTATGCCATGGTTGCGGAGAATCTAAGAAGGACTTATTCTATGTTTACTAAACGAAATGCAACACGTCAATTAATATTATCCTCTTTTTCTTTTTCTGATATAGCTGCATTTGGTTATCAACATTCTAGAATATGCCAAGCTGTTATTTTCTGTTTTCCTATTTTTTCTTTTCTTTCCATATAATAATGTGTAGCTTATTTAGATATATCCTTTAAAGGAATGGTAAATACACAACACATTATCATCCTTTTATGCTTGATCTTTCCTGCAATCCTACTTTTTTGGTTCTCTTTTATGGTATCAGAGCTCCCCTTTGGAGCTGTGCTCATTTCCTGTCCAAATGTCAAACCATTCATATAGTGCTACCCCACTATGGTCGGATCCTTGTCTTGATCACTCAAGTCCCTATCATATTCACCCAAGTGAAAATCCATCCTCCGTCTCTATTTCTCTAACCCAGGATGGTAACAATTATCATTCCTTGTCCAGGTCACTTACAATGGCCTTGATATCCAAGAACAAAATGGGTTTTCTCACAAGTACCATACCTATACCAGATGTTCATCACCCTTCTTATCCCTCTTGGGAACGTTGTAATACCTTGGTTATGTCTTGGTTGCTGAATTCTTTATCACCTCCTTTGCACAAAGTGTCATCTTCCTCGACTGCGCAACAGACATTTGGACGTATCTCCATGAACGTTTTTCCTAGAGTGATCTTATTTGCATCGTAGAGCTCCAAGAAGAAATTTATTCACTCCGGCAAGGCTCTTGTTTTGTTATTGATTACTTTACAACACTCAAATCAATGTGGGAGCAACTTGATCATTTACGCCCTTATACGAATTGCACTTGCTTTGCCAAATCGTATCACCAACCATATTTTATCATTCGTTTCCTAAAAGGTTTAGAAGAACATTTTTCTGTTGTTCATTCCTAGATCTTACTTCTGGATCCTCTTCCATCTGTTAATCGCGTGTTTTTCATAATTATTCAACAAGAGCGTCATAACTCTTCGTCGTCACCTGCTGATGAACCCAACATCTTCGTCAATAGTGCTTCCGGGAAAGGACGTGGAGTAGGCAACCTTACCGGACAATCCAACACCAATAATCACAATTTCTCCACCAAAAAGTGTGCTTATTGTGGCCGTAATGGACCCACTATAGACATCTCTTATGCCAAGCATAGGTATCCCATTGGGCATCCACGATATCCTGGACGGTCGCGCTTCCACAATAAAGATAACTCCTCTTCTTCTTCTGCTAATGTTAGTAGTGTTGCAGCACAGGAAAAGAACCCACATTCCTCCAACCATGAGTTCTCCCTCTAATTGGCTAGTTATAGTTTCACTAAGGCCCAATATCAAAGTCTTTTTGGTCTTGTTCAACAACAGAACACTGGATCAACAACCTCTTCTCAGCCCAAACACGCAAACCTTAACCAAATTCCCAGTGTTGGCATTTTCAATCCTAGTAATATGGATTTTAGTATTTTTTTTTCTCTAATCACGAATCATTTAATCAATGCACACACCTCGCACCCCTCACACACTACCTCTTGGATCATTGATTCAGAGGCCACTTACCATATCACTTATTATTTTGATAACTTCCAATTTTTTTCTAAAATTAAACCCATCCACATTAACCTCCCTAATGGCTCCACCGTTATTGCTCATCTTTCAGGCATTATTCAGTTTTCTTCTCAACTCATCATTCATGATGTTCTTTATGGGCCTAACTTCAAATTTAATTTGCTTTCAATTTCTAAACGCTTGACTTCTTCTGATTACATACTTAATTTCTCTAATTTTGAATGTCAAATATAGTAAAAGAAGTTATTAAGGATTATTGGTTTGGCTAAGTTGAAGCATGGATTATATCACTTGGAGACACACACCAACTCCTGACATAGTTCTCCACAAGCCACCTTCATCAATAATTTCTCCACTCCACGTATCACCAACACCAACCTTTAGCACTTTAGACTAGGGCATCTTTCTGGAAACCGCCTTAACACTCTTCATGCTCATTTTCCTTTTATTTCTAAACATGTTGATGAGAATTGTGATATTTGTCACCTAGCCAAACAAAAGAAATTATCATATTCTCCAAGTGTCAATAAAACTTCAAAACCTTTTGATTTGGTTCACATGGATATTTGGGGTCCCTTTTCTAAATCTTCTGTTTATGGTCACAAATACTTTTTTACCATTGTAGATTATTTTAGTCGTTATACATGGATTGTTCTTCTCAAAACTAAAGGGGATGTTCGCACACACATTCATAACTTTGTTTTTTTGTTTGATTGAAAACCAATTTAATCTTTCCATTAAGTGCATATGCTCGGATAATGGTCCTGAAGTTCTTCAAAAAGATTTTTTTGCATCTAAAGGTATTTTTCATCAAACAAGTTGTGTTTACACTCCTCAGCAAAATGGTAGAGTTGAGAAAAAACATCAACACATTCTTAATGTTGTTAGGGATCTTATGTTTCAATCTCAACTTCCAAAACTTTATTGGTCATATGTTGTTAAACACGTTGTGTATTTAATATATCGCACTCCATCCTCTATCATTAATAATAAAACTCCTTTTGAAATATTACATAAACACACTCCAAAATTTTCCATTTCAAAGGTTTTTGGTTATCTGAGCTATGCTTTAACAAATCTTCCTTGTCAAAAATTTGATGTTCGTGCAAAACATGGTGAGTTCTTAGGATTTCAAACATGAACCAAAGGATATCTCATCCTTGATTTAAATAACAAAGACATTTATGTCCCTAGAAACGTTTTATTCAATGAAAAAGTCTTTCCCTTTTCAAAAATTAATTCTCCTCCCCAACCCATTAATACAGAGCCCACCACTTTTTTTCCTCAACCCAATTCTTTTGACACCTCTTATTTTGATTCTGTCAAACCCAACTTTTAGCCCAATAATACCCAACCCATTCCCTCTTCTCCCATATCTCCTCCAGCTTGTCTCCCATCATCTCCTTCGCCCTTTTCCCATCCTCAACCATATGCTTCCTCTACTCAAGATAGTTCCCAATCCTCCCCATCAACCCAACCACTTCGTCACTCCCATCGCCACGCCTTCCCCTTCTTACCTCGCTAACTATGAGTTTGTCATTTAAGCAAGAGCCCACTACTTACCGAGAGGCTACTATCCAACCCTGTTGGTAAGAGACCATGAATTTTGAAATACAAGCCCTAGTTTCAAACCACACCTGGGATATTGTTCAAACTCCCCCACATGTACGACCCATTGGTTGTAAATGGATTTACAAAATCAAGTGTGGCCTTGACGGTAACATTGACCAGTACAAGGCCCGATTAGTCACCAAAGGCTACTCACAAGTTGAAGGCATTGATTATCTAGAGATTTTCTCTCTCATTGTTAAGATGACTACTATCTATGTCGTTCTAGCTCTTGCTTTCATCAACAATTGGCATTTGCAACAACTTGATGTTAGCAATGCTTTCCTATATGGAGATCTCACAAAAGACGTATATATGGTTATCCCTCAAGGTCTTCACGGTTACTCATCTTCACACTGTTGTAAGTTGAATAAATCTTTATATGGCTTAAAGCAAGCTAGTTGACAATGGTTTTCCAAACTTTCTCATTTGTTACTTTCATTTGGCTATATGCAAGTCCATGCTCATCATAATCTATTTACCAAGGCAACATGTTCTTCATTCACAACAGTAGTCATTTACGTTGATGACATTGTTCTGGCTGCCAATTCCCTTGCTGAAATTGATCAGCTAAAAAATTCTTTGCGCTCTCACTTTAATATGCGAGATCTTGGCAAATTGAAGTATTTTTTAGGGTTAGAGGTAGTTCACTCTTCTTCTAATCTTTATCTTTGTCAGCAGAAATACTACTTGGACTTAATCTCAAATGTTGCTCTTCTAAATTCTAAGTTGTCTTCTACACCTATGGATCCTTCACTATGTCTTCATCAAGATTCCAATGCCCCTCAACATTATGTCTTCCCTATAGGCGCTGGTTGGGCGTCTAATTTACCTCACCAATACTTGTCCAAATATCGTCTTTGCCACTCAACAACTTAGCCAGTTCATGAGTGCCCCTACTCACTTTCATTTTTAGGCTATAATACGGGTTGTTCGTTATCTCAAATCATGCCCTGGTAAGGGCATCTTCTTTAACAGGTCATCTTCTCTCCAATTACTTGGTTTTAGTAATGTTGATTAGGCTACTTGTGTTGATACTCATCGCTTCATCACTGGCTATTGTTTCTTTATTGGAAGTTCTCTAGTTTCTTGGAAAACGAAGAAACAGTCCACTATATCTCGCTCTTCTTGTGATGTCGAGTACAAAGCCCTGACGTCTGCTACTTGTGAGCTTCAATGGCTGATTTATCTATTTCATGAGTTGCACATCTCTTATGACAAAAGCCTTGTCTTATACTGTGATAATCAAAGTGCTTTTTATATTGCTGCCAATCCTGTTTTTCATGAAAGGACTAAGTACTTAGAAATTGATTGTCATCTTGTTCGAAAGAAACTCACTTCAGGTTTAATGAAGCTCCTTCCCGTGTTTTCTTCACACTAGCTCGCCGACATGTTCACCAAGCCCTTATCTCCAAAGCTCTTTCAGTCCAATCTTTCCAAGCTTGAACTTCTTGATTTGTTTGAACTTCCAACTTGTAGGGGGCTAAACAAAATGCAACGCGTCTATTAGTATTATCCTCTTATTCTTTTTCTGTTGTAACTGTATTTGGTTATAAGAATTTTAGAATATGCTGAGATGTTATTTTCCGTTTTCCTATTTTATCTTTTTCTTTCCATACAATAACGTGTATAGCTTTTATTTATATATATATTTTAAAGAATGGTAAATACACAAGATATTATCATCCTTTTATGCTTGAGCCTTCCTATAATCTTGCTTTTCTGGTTCTCTTTTATTTACAGATGCCGGTTCTCCGAGTTGAACATGTGCCTTCCTTTTGACGCCTTCATTGTGGGTGCAGTGTTAGAGTTGAACGTTGCCCCTTCTCAGTTTCTCTTTTACGAGTGGGCGACCTTTCAAGTGTTCAAGCTATTTGCCAATGGGTGTCTGTGACTCCGACAACCGCTTTTTTTCTTCATTACCATCAAACCCGCCCTGGCAAGAAGACTGAGTGGTTACCCTTGAGTAGCCAGTTTCGGGACAGCCTTCTCTTTCTCTATGCCTCCTCATTAAAGGCCTTTAAGACATACTTCTCCAAGGTTTTAACAACAATCTGATTGCAAGCATATTTTTTATGGTGAGCATACAATTGGGCCCATCGGTGTCCGAGACTCTAGATCGATCCATCTAAGTCCATAATTTCCCATTTCACGAGCGATATATATGTACATACTTCATCTTCGTTTCATATATATTTAGATTTACACGACAGAAAACAAGCTACTTTTAAATTATATTAATCTTTAAGAGGATGTAATATAAAGATTGAAATTTAAATCTTTTTATTTTGTTGAGTGACATGTCCTTAAAAAGAGTTTAATGGAAATAACACTTTGATTATTGTTTGGAGATCAAACCCAAAATAACTTATAGAATAAAAATATTTGTATAATATTTAACTTTAACAATGAAATATGTAATTTTTGAAGAAATTACTAGTATAAGAGAAATTAATATGACTTTCCTCATAAATATATATAGACTTGTCAGTTTCGTAAACTTGGATTATAAACTTGTAAAAGTTTAATTTATATATAAAATAATATTAAAATACCTATAATAACATAATAATTTAATAATATATAATGTTATAAATAACTTTTTATACTTTTTAGTATATTGTTATTATTAGTTTATTATATTATATATTATTTTTAAATATTTTCGTAATATTATTATACTCTAATCATCACTCTTACATTCTTTTTTTATTATAGCAATAATAATAATTATTATTATTATTATTATGTTTTAAAGAAAAAAAATTGATATTCAGATTAAGAACCAATAATCCAAAATAGTAAGAGGGAAAAAAAAGGCCTAATTTAGATCAAGTTCCAATAATCGAAAATAGTAAGAGGATCGAAAAAAAAAACCTAATTTAGAAAAGAACCTAATTTAGCTATTAAGAAATTAATTGGTGTCTAAATTAATTTTTACTTTTGAATTAAATCTTAATTTAGAATCAAGTAAATAGTTAAAATCTTGATAGTTAATGTTAAAAATTAATTTGATTTTAATTTAAAATTAATTATAATTTTTAATTCATAATAAAAAATATTTTATATACTAATAGTTTTTTTTTTTACAAAATGGTATCTACCTTAGTGAGTATACTAATTAATTATTTTGGTCTCGCGTTTTTTATGATTTTCATGTAGTAATTTTAACAAGGTTTTTAATTTACTTAATATTTGTTTAAAAATTTATTAGATAATAAATTATAAAATTTTAAGTATATATAATAAATATTTATTAATATTTTATTCTTATTATTATATAGATGATCTTTTAAATAATGCATGAAATATTTTAAAATGATTGTTTAGATCACCTAACTTATTATTTTGTAGTGTTAGTACGTTTAATAGAAGAATTAAATACGTGTAATTGTCCAACAGTTGAGATCATATTATTTGTGTTTCAGTTCAACTAAAATAAAACGAATGACATATTAGATACATATATAAAAAATAATAATTTATTTGAGTATCAATTCGCAGCAAAAGTTTATGGGATTTAGTTAGTTTTATGACAAGATACTGAAATAAACTATAAATAACTGCAGAAATGTTATTTTTATTTTCAGCATTATTGAAATATGAAGAAATGTAGACAGTGACAGTCCAAGGAGACAGATAGTTGGATTGGAAGTTTGGAAGATATGAACACTCCAACCCCTTCATTATTTAGTACCTTTCCCTTTCCCTACAACAACTCATCTTCTCTATCTTTCAACACTCTCTTGCATCTTCTTTATCAAAACATTGTTTCATCAGAATGATCACACTGTACCATGTTGGCTAAATCAATTCCTTTTTTAGAACCAAAGCACACTTCATTGCTCAAGCAGAAAGCATCTTCATTCACCTTTCTTTTCGTCTGGTTTCACCAAAGAACATTCCACACTCCACCAAACTTTTCTTGGTGTCCACTTTTTTTCTCATAAACCATTATTTCCAATTCTTCACTCACAAGGACTTGTGTGGAGTGGAATAGTAGTGAAAGACATTGCAGCAACATGACAAATCAACACCCCATTTTGCATTTGTTTCTCTTGTACGTTCTTCTCAATGCAGCTCGTACGAGTTGCAAATCCACCATTGAGCCATGCTCTGATACTAACTCGTGCAATGCTCTTCTTGGCTACACCCTTTACACTGATCTCAAGGTGTCTGAGGTTGCTTCTCTCTTCCAAATAGACCCTATTGATCTTCTCACTGCCAATGCCTTTGACATCTCCTACTCTGATGTAGACCATCACATTCTCCCTTCCAAACTCTTCCTCAAGGTTCCTATCACATGTTTCTGTGCTGATGGGATTAGAAGATCAGTGTCTACCCATTACAGGACTCGTCTTTCTGATACTCTCTCTTCCATTGCAGATTCAGTGTATGGAGGTCTGGTGTCTCCTGATCAGCTTAGGGAGGCTAATTCCATAGCTGACCCTTCGCTGCTTGATGTGGGCCACAACCTTGTGGTGCCACTTCCATGCACATGCTTCAATGGCAGTGATAATTCTTTGCCTTCTATTTACCTCTCCTATGTTGTAAAGCCAATGGATACTTTGGCTGCCATTGCAGCTAGGTATTTCACCACACTTACTGATTTGATGAATGTTAATGACATGGGGAGTGCAGTTATCTCTGATGGAGATATTCTCGCTGTTCCAATTCCTGGTAACACTGATTGTCTTTCTACTAATGAAAGGATTTTACTTTGTAGGACAAGTGACGACTTGTATGAAAATGTTTTTGTTCTTTTTCTTCGTTTATGTTTTCATGCATAATTACAAAGCGATGATCATATTTTAACTTCCTTATGTGGGGTATTTCTTCACTAATTTATGAGTAAACCTTTTATATATGCCTGTTCCGAATAACAGTTCCTGTTCAAGTTTAGGTTTGTCAATATATTGTGAATGTGAAGCTTTTAAATTGGTGAAGACGAATTTTTTGGGCAATGTCTGCGATTTCCTCGCTAAAGTAGGGAGGATAATATTGCTTGTGCTTATATTGTATTGCATAATCAATCACTAGTTGTTCTCTTGTTGTTGTTACAGCTTGTGCATCAAATTTTCCAAAACATGCCACTGATTTTGGCTTGCTTGTCCCTAATGGAAGCTATACCATTACAGCTAGTCACTGTGTGCAGTGTAGCTGTGGACCACAAAATTTAGAGTACTAACTGAGCTACTTTTTTTTTTCTCCTGTTGCAATTTATTCCTTCTCCTATTTTGAAGGAAACGTAGATTTCTCTTGCTTAGAGAATGATCTATTACTAAACTGTTGTTCATCTGGGTTTGACTCTACCTGCAGTTTATATTGTATTCCCTCTTCTCTAGCCGTCTCTTGCTCCAGCATGCAATGCAAAAGAAGCAATCTTACACTTGGGAATGTAACCGTGCAACATATGAGCTCAGGTTGTAATGTGACATCGTGCAATTATGATGGTTTTGTCCATGGCAACATATTAACAATGTATGTTTATCCTATGTGCTTTTTATTGTATGATTGGACATTTCTATCATACATTCTGCATGTTAATCTTAAGCTTATTCAATCTTTTTCTTGCCACCTTACAGGATGGCCTCATCTCTTCAGTCTCATTGTCCAGGTTAGAGTTTAGCTACAACTTTTGTATAATTGAACTACAAATTTGTGTGAAATTCCATATTCTTTTTCTAGTTGTTGTAATCCATCACAATAAACATTGTTTTTGTCGATCAGTATCCTAGTTTCTATTCCTTTGTCCCCATCACGAAAAAATGTGATGACAACATGTAAACTGAACTGATACTAAAGTCCTAACCTTTGACATTCCTTCTAAATATATTTGAAATTATGCAGACCAACAACGATTCCCTCCACTTAGAGCGCCACCTTCATCTGTTGCAAGGGAATCAGTTGTTGCATACGCTCCATCTGTGTCACCATCACAGCCACCATTACCGTCACAGTCACCATCATCGGCATCAGAAGGAACAGGTCTAACAGCACCCAAATCTTCAGTCATGCCTGCAACCAGATCATTTCCAGTATTCTCACCTGCAAATGGCCATGTTGGTAGGATTTCTTCTGCTGCTCCCTCTTTGGTGAATCATATTCCCATTTTGTTGCCCTCATTTATGTTGTTGCTTATAACGTTGATGTAATCTTATGGTCCTGTGGCTTTGTAATCTTCTTAGTTTTCTGGTGGGTTCTGTTCTGTCCCATTGCTTTGTTCACAGATGCTCTATCTGTTTTAGTTACTGATTTGTGATGAAATCTAAGAAACAATGGTATCTCAAGTTTCATCAAACAGTTTTCCTTTTATTATTTGGTGCTTTAGTGTAATTATGTTGTCCTCTTTGCATTGCCTTTTGACAGCTAATTGTATGTATTTGTCAACTCGACTCTGTTTTACCAATTTTCTATTTTCAATCACTTTATGTGAACTAGATGGTTATTTGATGTTTTATGTAATATTCTTTTTGTACATGACAAAATAATAAATAGAAACTGTCCTGTATACAAATTCTAATTTGGAAAATATTCAAATGATTACTAATTTTTACCATTTCTCTTACTATCTTACATTTACCGACACATTTCATTTTATTTTCTTTTTTGAATTTAATTAAAAATTGAACAATGTGGCAGATGAAAGTGGAAATTCACTTTCGTGTGTGGACTGAAAAATTCTCACTCACCTTACCCCATTCTTTGAAACATTTTGAAACAAAACTCCTTTTCTTTTCATTCCGAAAAATTCCCACTCTCTCACCCTTACCCCATTCTCTTTCTAATAAAATCCCTTTCCTCTTCACTCTAAAAAATTCCCAAACCTCTCACTTCCATTTAGAAATCCCATCCCATTTGTTGTAAATCAAGTATTGGTTTCCATTGTGGAAAAACTTTACAAAAAAATAAAACAAATTTGGAAAGTGTAGTTGGATACAAAATTCCTTCACAAACTTGGTGGACCCTAGGCTGTGCACACCCCATTTGTTCTAAACCAACTATTTATGCATTTGCGTGAAAACTTTCCCAACACATATTTTAAAAATTAACTTGGAACCCAAGACTAAATAAGGTGTAACCCACCAACGATTTTTTGGACAATTTTAGAAAATATTTGGAAAGTGTAGCTGCATACATAATTGCCTCCCAAACTTGCTGGATCACAACTTGTGCACACCAATAACTCACCCATCAATGTTGTTGTAACCCATCAATGTGATGGGGTGTGTTATTCGTGTGCACAGGCTGGAGTCCACCAAGTTTGGGAGGTAATTGTGTATCTAGCTACACTATCCAAATAACTTATTTTATCTTTGTCTATAACGTCGTTGGTGGGTTACAACTTAATAGGTCTTAGGTTGCAAGTTAAATTTAAAAATTGCCGAGGGAAGTTCACCCACAAATGCACAAATAGTTGGTTTAGAACAAATGGGATGGAGTGTGTTGTTGGTGTGCACATCTTGGGATCCACCAAGTTTGGGAGGCAATTCTGTTATCTTATTTTTGCCCAAAAAGTCGTTAACGGGTTACAACTTAATTAGTCTTGGCTTGCAATCTAAGGTTCCATATGGGTCAAGAAAGTTTTCCCACAATTCAACCCAATACATCGTTTAGAACAAATGGGATGGGGTGTGTTGTTGGTGTGCACAACCAGGGGTCCACCAAGTTTCGAAGGGAATTTTGTATCCACTTGCACTATTCATATTTGTTATGACCTTTTTGTCCAAAAAGTCGGTTGTAGGTTACAACTTAATTGGTCTTAGGTTGCAAGCTAATTATCCATATGGGTCAGGAAAGTTTTTCCACAATGGAAACCAATACTTGGTTTAAAACAAATGGGATAGGGTCTCTTATTGGTGTGCACAATCTAGGGTCCACCAAGTTTGGGAAGGAATTCCTTTTCTAGTTTCAATTTCCACAATGGAAACCAATACTTGGTTTACAACAAATGAGATGGGGTGGGGTTTCTAAATGGAAGCGTGAGAGGTTTGGAAATATTTTAGAGTGAAGAGGAAAGGGGTTATGTTAGAAAGAGAATGGGGTAAGGGTGAGGGAGTGGGAATTTTTTGGAGTGAAAAGAAAAGGAGTTTTGTTTCAAAATGTTTCAAAGAATGGGTAAGGTGAGTGAGAATTTTTCAGCCCACACACGAAAGTGAGCTTCCACTTTCATCTGTCACATTGTTCAGCTTTTAATTAAATTCAAAAAAGAAAATAAAATGGAATGTGTCACTATACGTAAGATGGTAAGAAAAATGGTAAAAATTAGTAGTCATTTGACCATTTTCCTTATTTGTATGAAATAGATATTTTTTATGTTATTTTATTCATAGATCCAACATCATAACACCTCTGGACTACTCACAACATTTTTTTTATTGTTAAAATCATAAATATATTAATGACTTTTAGTGAAATTTTTACTTATTAACTGAAAAGTTTATAAAAAATGTTATTAATAACGTTTATTTAATAAAAAGAGTAACATTTTAAAAAATGTTACTAAATCTCTTTTTAGTATTATTTTTTAAAAGTAACTATAAATTTTACTACAAATTTTTAATAATATTTTTTAATAAAAGGACATTTTTAGTAAAATATTATTAATATGAATATTTTGTAGCACATGACTAAAAAGTATACAAAATTTGTAATACACAAGTAAAAAAATGAAAAAAACCAATTATTCAAAAAAATGTCACAAAAATAAACTATTTTATTCAAATTCTTTATTTTAATAGCTATGTGGTATATATGTCCACATTATTTATTTATATATCTTTACACAAAAACTACTCTATTATAGTCAGAATATTATCTGGTCAAACTTATAAGCGATAAAGATTGCTCAAAACACCCACAACATCCATCCAGTTCAAAAATAAGTTAATTTCAACTCAATCTTCAAAATTACAAATTAACCAGAAGTACTACCACAAAGTTAAAAAACAAATAATCCTTTGACATAATGAAATGCAAATCAATAAAATCTGGCACTCTTAGGTCTCTCTAGCTAAGCAAAATATTGTAGTTTTTTTTTCTTTTGAGTGACCAAATCACTAACCAGTGTATGCATCCTTTCAATCTAATGATTTGACAAGTGTTAAAACAACTAGGAGAGGATAGGAGAATCATATTTTATTATTGCTAAGTATTATTTTGAAGATTATCTAACAATGATAAATGTCATGCTATACTACTAAGTATATTTATACGACTTTTTCCACTTTTTCAATTTGCAAATGCAACTCTTTGAAAATAGGAAATAATTTGAAAAAGAAAACTAAAAATTGAAAAGTAACTAAGAAGTAACGACAAAAAATATCAAAAGTAAACAAGTCGTAAATACATAACAAAGGTTTTCATCCTTTATACAGTGCAAAAAAAATACAGGACTAAAACACCAAAATTAAGTCTAAGTACTCATGGCATATCTCATAGCTATGGCCAAACACTTTTAAGAAGAGTTGGAGTCATTTATGCAAGGTGAAGCAAAGTTCTATCTATTACGCCATTTTGGAGTATCTCTAGTAGATTAGGAATATTTAGACCTTGTATTAAAGGTCATGTAGTGTTGGATTTCTTTTAGGCCTTGTATTAAAGGAAAAAGTTGTATAGGATTTTTGAACAATCTTGCTTAAGTTGTAGGGCAATGTTTGCGTCTAGCTTAAGCTAATCTTAGGTGATTAATTTTGTAACCTTAGCTTGGTGGAAAGACATAGTGGCCACATGACAAGCTCTTAGTGGAGAGTTTTCTTACAAAGTTAGTGGTCATGTGTCACTTTCTTAGTGGGGAACTTTTGCTAAAGTGGCTTTCCACATGGCACTCTAGAAGTGGATAGATTTTCTAAAAGTTAGAATGTTAAATCTCATGCTCTCCTTCACTAAGATGGAATTTTTAGGTTTAGTGCAAGGTAGCATTTTTAGGGTTTTTGGTTCACATTGGACACACCTTAGTCTATAAATAGAGGTGCCTACCCCTATGTATTTTCACCTATGAATTGTGTAATGTTATGCTGCAAAAATTGTGTCATACTACTCATTTAGGTCGCCAAAAGACTAGAGCATCTCGTGTGGTCTCCTCTAGCCACCCTTTTATGGAGTTCACCTAACCTCTCTTGAAAATACACTAAACACCACCATAGCATTCCTAATTGCTTGAGTCATATAACTTGGAGGAGGATGCACCATCTCACCACCCCTAAACACCATAAAACTGAGACACCCACCACCCTTTTCCATAGTTTCTGCATCATCATCTTCCTTGGAGGTCTCCATCTTCGCTTGAGTCATATAGCTTGGAGAGACCTCCTCTATCAGGTACCCAAGAAAGGAAAATCAAAATTCATACCAAAATAATGTATCAATACACAATCAATGCATCCATTAAACAAACTCATTTCCTATTTCGAATTAAAAGCCAACTTTCTTCACCATGTTTAACACAATCACCTTGTTTCATATATGCTCCCGTTTGACAAGTCACACAATTATCATCAAACACAAACAAAAAGGGTGAGCTTAAAAATGAATAACCAAGCATTATAATATAGACATCTCATTTCTTAAGACCTTTATACCATGAGGTACATAGGCAACCTTAGTCTCATAACCTATATGAGACTAGCACATCCAATCGTATCATGTACACACTTGACCATGGCCTTAATGATATCATATGCTTCCACAAACCTATCGGCTCGTGGTCCAACCTCTACGAACCTCCCCGCTCGTAGTCCAACATATACAAACCTCCTCACTCGTAGTCTAACACGCTTGAACACATCTAGTTACAAACCTCCCCGCTCGTAACACCCTAAAGTGTGAGCACAAAACATACGAACTCCCCGCTTGTATCTCCACACAAGAGTACAACCAATATGAACCTCCCCGTCTATATTAATCACACGTTCCAACTCAATTACGAACCTCCCCGTTCGTAATACATGTAAGCAATATCCCAAACTCAAGGTCATCTCCACTAGACATCCAAAATATTTAAAATTTGCAACCTACCTCTATAGCATCATCTGGAACCGCCTAAGCACTGCTAGGCAATGTTGCACAGCAGACCGCCTGACGATCTCATAATGTTGTCGGGCGCCACGCCTCACAAGACCCCCCTATTTGTAGCTCTCGTTTGGCGGTCCAATCCACACCACCAGGCACTACACTAGTCACGCGAATTTATTGGTTTTTACACCCAAACATATGTTTTACCACACCAATCATTCAGGCACACATCAAAATACCAAGTTGCATATTTCATACAATTCAACATGCCTCAATTTATATTTTCACAGATCATATGAATCAATCATGTATAAGCACACATACATTCACAACTTTGTCTTATATTAATAAATACAAATATTTAATGCTACTTCATACTCATAATAGCATTCACAACCAGCAACATCCAGTATACCTTAATGCATGTTTATGTAACTCAATATTACTCAATCTTAATTCCACACATTACATACACATTATCTATTTATATACTTGCACTCACCAGTAAGGTTATCCCAACATGTGAAATAAACAAAGAATACTCATGTTCATGGAGAGGTCAAAATAGAACCTACCTCCAACTCATGCCACATTGGACTTACCTCCAAAACAGTTTTTGCAACATCCCATTTATTCAAATGCATCATGCCCAATCGAGTTTAGCATCATCATACAACTATATTCCATGCATTAGATCCGTAACGATACAATTTGTCCATTTCCTATCACTACCACATGTATGAGTCAAAATAAACCTCAAAAGAACCCAAACCCACAATCATTACAGCCAAATCACGAAGTGCATCTACGCATTGGGTTGTTGCCTAGCAGAAAGCATGTACTGCCAGGCGGTGCATCAGATTCTGGGCAGAACCTAGGTTTCATTGCACTTGCAAGAAAAATTAAACCCCAATAACTTGACCTAGTTATCCATTTGCACAAAAACCACATCAATCACATTTCGAGCATCATAAAAATCCAATTACTCATATAATTTCAATGGTACGACAATTAAACCCTAATTATCATGTTTCCAATTCATTCCCAACCCTAACGCGAACCCCTCATGTTCATGCAATCATCCAATCATCAATAATGGAAATTCTCAATCAATTACATCAATAAACAATCACCTAAGGGTACAAGAATTTACAAAAAATCCAAAGATACCATAGAAACTAAAAAATGCAAAACACGAACCAACCCAATTCGTGTCACCTAGCGGCCCTTCATTGCTGCCAGGCAATTTCTGGGCAGAACCCCAAAACTAGGTTCTTATAACATGCGTCACCTGGCGGGTCAAAAACACTATTAGGCGATTTCTGGGCAGAAACCCATAAACGTGATTTTACAATGCAAAATGAAAGAGAAAACATGCCTCTAGGCTTCAACATATCACGGAACACATAATTCATCTAAAATCATGTAGGTGCAACTCCTCTTACCTAGATTTCCTACTCCTAAAAGTGCTCCAAGTGTTCCTCTTGCACAACTTTGATCCACTCTTGTTTCCATCGGCGAACTAGCCCTCTAATCCTCTCCTTAGGTCCTTAATTCGTGCCCTAACAATTTCTCTCATTTGTCACACCAGTATACTCTATAATTTTCCTCACCAGACTCCTCTTCCTTCAGCCTTAAAACTAATTAAATAAATCAAAAACGAAAATTAAAAAGAATAAAGTTAATGGCCACTCAAGTGTTATTACTTAGTGTCTCTTGCACCATAATTGTCACTTTTCTACCCCTCTGGCTTATAAAAAAACTATTAGGATTTTTAGGCTCTCCACAACTTAGCAAAAAATAATAAAACATGAAAAGGAACAATTTAGCGCTAGGCAAGGTTCAAACTCACATCCACCCAATTACCAAGCATATGCACAACCAACAAGCCATTACATGTTTCATGACATTTCATTCACATATACAATTATAAAACCATATCACATGTCCACTAGTGCAGATTTGACATTTTACTTCGCCTTATAGGCCTCGGTTGCAGCTAAACCGAAACCTATAAGGAGGCGGTGGCATTTTTGCAATTTCGTCAGAATTTTGGCCTCTGGTCTTTAAGGATCGAGGCAATAAAGGGGGCTTTAGGCCTCGATTACAAATGAACCGAAGCATATAAGGCAGCCCAGTTTTCAAATTTTCAAAAATGCCACCAGCATCAGGCTTTTGGCCTCGGTTCTTTAAGGACCGAGGCAATAAAAGGAGCTTTTGGCCTCAATTAGTAATTGAACTGAGGCCATAAAGTCAGCATCAGGCTTTTGGCCTCGGTTCTTTAAGGACACTACTATTCATCATCTCCCCAACTCTCTTCTCTCTACGCAAATTTCTCCGCTCTACCACCATCACCACGCTCCGCCTCCGTCGCCAACCAGCATCCGCCATCAATAGTCGTGCATCGTCGCCTCCGTCGCGCTGTCCAGGTTCACCGATTGCAAATCACCTCCTGCAGCGGGTCAGTTCGAAAACTCTACGCGAACTTCGTTGCCACCACCACCACGCTCCGCCTCCATCGCCGACTAGCATCCGCCATCAACTGTCGTGTGTCGTCAATTAAATCTTTGTCCCTCGCTCCTGGTGAGTTCGAAAAATTGGTTTCCCTACGCGTTTTATTGGTTTTTTTTGCCATTTTGGTTCGTTTATGTTGCTTTGATTTTTCTTTCTATTATGGATTGTAATAGCTTGAGTTTGTGGTTTTATTTTTCATTATTAGGTACTCTTGCATTGTGGATTTTTGAATTCTCAATTGTGCATCTTCTTTGAATTTATTTTCTTCTCAGACATCATTGGCAATTACTTGTGGTTTCCCTAAGGGAGAACCTTGCTGTGTGGTTTTGCTTTTTGCATCGCCCTCCCCCAACCATCTTAGACAAGTGATAGATTGGTAAGAAACCTCAATCTCAATCTTATGAATATGACATGTTAAATAAAAGTATCCTAACTTATTCCCTTTATCACAGTTCAATTATTGGACATAACATGTTGTTAGGGAGATCAACGACTAAGGCAAAAATGTCTTGCATGGTGCTCCCTCCAGGTTTTATATTTCTATCCATATATTTATAATTGTTTCATTTGATTTTCTACCTTAATTAATTTTAATGTTTTTGATACAATGTAGTGTAATAGACAAACCAATTCATATGAGTGCGGTTACTATATAATGCAATGGATGACAACCATTGTGCGTGCTCGTATTACAACTAATTGGAAAACGGTAATATATATTTGAATTAAAACAATTACTTTGCAATATACTAAAGTTTGGTATACTAAAGTTGTTTTTCTATATACTAACTTAAGTTAATGTTAATGTCTTATTTTGTAGACATTCAAGCGTCCTGTGCCAATTCCCACGAAGTCCATAAACTTTGGTAGGATAGCATGTGCAAAGTTCATAATTCAAATGTACAATAGTATTGATTAGGACATATGTATTTGGATTGTGAATATTCCAACTATCTTTTAAATATTTTTGGATTGTGGATGTTTGAGAAAATATTTTGTTCTGGGTTGTGCTGTTCTGTGAAAAATATGCAGGTTTAAATGTGGAAATCACAATAAAACAAAAAATTTATTTAAAAAAAATAGCAAAATAGGCCTCGGTTCTTACCAAAACCGAGGCCAAAAGTGGGTATATGGCCTCGGTTCATACCATAACTGAGGCCAAAGGTCCTGCAAATTTTTTATTTAAAAAAAATATTGAACACCTATGGCTTCGGTTCTTCCAGACCCGAGGCAGAAAACAGACTCTATGGTCTCGGGTGATAACCGAGGCCAAAAGGGAGTTCCTTTTGGCCTCACCCCAATATGCTTTGGTTCTAAAACCGAGGCAGAATCACGAAAGTAACCGGGGCCAAAAGCCCTCACTGCACTAGTGGTCTATGCACACATGTAGAAGAAAACAATTAATTAAAACATCACACTAATAGCATACATAGGATTCAAACTCAAGACCTCTGAACACCACCCAACCAATTAACCATTTGATCTACCATTGCTCCTTGTTCTAACTTAGCAAACCAATTCTTTTAGATGTACTTCCAATCCACAATTATGGTTAATGAAATATTTATTCTTTATTTAATTTTCCCAGGTCTTAGATCAACCTCAAATCAAAACCAACCTCTACCTGTGAAGGTTGCACGTTTAAAGATTGAAGTGTTTAAGACTATTCATGATGAACTCACTAGATGATACATTAGATGACTACAAAGTTGATTTTGGTGCATTAGGAATGAGTAATTCAATGAAGAATAATCTATATGCTAAACAAGAAGATCATATCAATATTTTTTCAATATCAAGTACCTCCATATACGACTCAAGAATTAAAGGAAATAAATTTATTGAAGATTTGATTGAATGAAAATCAAAAGAAGAAGACATAAAGATTATATTGAAGATCAATGTTGAAGATTTGAATATTATATTTATGATACAAAGATCACATATGTAGATGCTAAAGAAAGAAATATATTACATATAAAGAGTGAAAGGGAAAAATCAACAAGAATATAACCTGAAGATTATTTTGAAGATTTTGTCTATGCTACAACATCCATATATATTAAAGAGTGATTGATGTAGGATTAACTTGATTCCTTTCAAAATTAAGAATATGGTGAGGGTTGATTAAGAAAACCTAGTAAAAATTTCCATTAGACATTAAGATAGCAAGTTATCTAGATGTGAGGTGCATTTCACAAGGCTCTAAAGAAGAAGAGAGGTGGATTGATTCAAGAAGCAAAATGAAATGAAGAACAACGCATAAATGTCGAATATAAAAGAAGAAGAATGAAATCATAAAAATGGAAAGACAAGAAAGGGAGAATGTGAGAAGCACGCCACTACAAGGCTAGGCTAGAACCCATGGAACCTTGAAGATGAGTGGAAGGTGTCGCCACTTGAGTCTAGCTCAAGATAAAGCTTCTCAAAGGAGGATACTCTCACAAGGTTCAACACAAAGGTGTCTATAAATTCCAAAATGGTCAACCCTTTTACAAGTGTTAGAGGACCCCTTATATAGAAGTGTTTAGGGGTCTCTAAGCAAAGGTACATAAGTTCCTAAAGGGCTACAAAGTAAATAAAAACACTACAATCTAAGGCATGTTAAAGATGCTTCTTGGTCAAGGCATAGGAGGCACCTATTTATAGATTCCTCTAGATTCTTCTAGGTGGATTATTGACCAAGACATATGGTCACTCATTCTAGATGTTTCTAGAATTCCTTGCTTCATCTCTCTCCTCGACATATGCTCTCCAAATGCGTCACTTGTCTCCCATTTGTGCCACCTTCTAATTGTCCTACAAAATAAGTAATGTGTATTAACATGTTGGCTTAAGTTAATGTAACCTTGAGTCAACAAGTTAACCCTAGGTCAAGGTCAACAAGTCAACTAAGAATAGTCAACCAAGCCAACTTCATGGAAATCAAAGTAAAGTAATACTAAATAAAGATAGAGATGGATAAGCCTCCCCTTTTGTCATGCTTCTTGTAACTCTCCTTGGGATGGCTTCCATGGTGCTTGATGTGGTGGTCATGCCTTCATTAGTGATTAAAGAGAAGACCCAGAAAAGGAAACACAATTAAATCAAGAAAGGAAGAAATGAAAAACTCTAGAGATAATATCACAACCTTTGTTAGCACTTCATTTTTCATTATTTTTCCTTTCTAAAACTTTCTTTTTATTTTAAATAAATATTAGTTTGTCTTTAATTAAGTAGTTTTTGTTGTTTGTCTAGGAAAATAGAGTTTTCTTAAAATTGTGGTAAAAAGGTGGTTTTTAGTAGACTTTTGTTGCCAATAAATTTAGTTCTTTTAGAACTTCTCTTTTAATAAATTAGCTTTGCCAAGAAAACCCTTATCTTTGCTGATTTGTATGTGAGCCATTTAATCCAATTTTCTCTTTTTGCAAAATAGTCCCTAGTAGGTCAACTAAAGCTTTTGACCAAGGCGTTGGGAGCTCTAATACAAGCCAACCCTTGACGTTAAAGTCCTATGTGCGAGAGTTGATTCGAGAAGAGAGAGCGAGGTTGATGGAGGCTCGAGATCGGATGCACGAGTTTTTTATCCAAGGGAAAAACCTGATTCATGATCGAGGTTGATGCGTGAAGAGATTGGGGTAGATTCGTGATGAACGAGTGGTAGGAGAAGTCAAGTTGAGTAAGGGCTGCCATTCAGGTTCAGATTTGGGTTGAGGAAGCAAAATGGGTTAGGGTTTTGTGATTTACTTTTGTTTGTGAGGGGGTTTTTAAGGTGTGAATTACGTTTTGTGAAAGGTGAGCCTTGGATGCGCGAGAGTTAAAAAAATGTTGTGAGGGCTAGGGTTCTCATGTTCTTGGGTTCCTGTGAGCGAAAGATTGAGAGTCATTGTATAGGGGTTACTCACATTCTGATGAGCACAAAGTTGTCGGCGGGATTGAGTCTTCCCTAGTGTTCGAAGTAGTTATACATGACCAACCACGAGCACAAAATGGTCGGGGCTGATCTGAGTTAGATTTTTTGCACCAATCTTATTCTTAGATTTCTCTTTGTCTCAGTTTTTCTTTAGTTCTAATGACATGCACTTTGCTTTTCAGTTTCAAATTCTGCTCCTTAGTTTTTAAGTTTGCTTGTTTAAGTTTACTTGCATCTTATGTTTCTCAACTTTAATTTGCTGAAGCTGTTTAAATTCCTTTATCGCATTCCAGTTATCAATTTAGCTTCATGTTCTTGAATTAGTGTAGTGATCATGAATTCATAATTTTGCACAAATAAATGTTTCCTCTCGGGAACCAAGTGACCCCAAAGTGGGCATACATTATCGAGATGTCTTCTCGAGTGTAGAAGGAATTTTGTTCATTAACTGCAATTGTTTTTTAGCTTTATGTTTATTCTACTATGTTAAATTTTGTAAATCATTTTTTCTACTTCTATGATGTTAGTTTGTTCTAAGTTAAGCTTTGTGTTTCAACTTTTAGTGTCCAAAAGTAAGTTCTATTAGAGTTTTCTTTTTTAGCATGTCAATTTCAATAACTTTTAGTTTTATTGCATTTTAAATCCTATTGTGTTGAGGTTTGCATTTAGATTAGTTCATCCTCATTTCATCTTTATTTGCATTGCTGGATTTGTTTCAACTATCTACACGGAGTTTAGTTTCTAGCACGATGAGAATTCTGTCCTAGAAAAGTTGAAAATGTAAATAAGTTGTGTTGGTTTGCTTTTGAAAATTTAATTCCAAATTTGTCCAAAGAATGATCCTAACATGTCAGGGTTGTTTATGCTTTAATTTTTAGCATGCTCATTTGGAATTCACTGCTATATTTTTGTTCATGTTGTTGAGAATTTACTGAGTAATTTTGCTACTGTTTCATGTTGATTCTCAATTGTTTTTCTAGTTTAATCTTGTCAATTAGTTCATGCATTCTTGCTTAACCTAGGAGCATTCACTTTTCCTTTAATTTTACTCAATTTGCATCTTGAGCACTTTAGGACCAATTCATCCTTCATTTGTAGTGTATATCATCTGCATATTGCATCATTATGCATCATAAATAGATTCGTGCATGATTTCTAGTAGTGTGAAGCTAGTTGAATCCATTTTATGCTTGCCACTGTCATGTGCTGACCAAGCTGTCACCTATCAGATTTCTACTGCCATTTAATTTCATATGTACTGCCAGCCATATAGTAGATTCATCTTAATTAGTATTTTGCAGTACCAATGGGCAGTCTGGTTTCATGCATAGTGGTAGTTATTCCACCTACATTTTTGGGCATGTTCAGTCATCACCATTTTGGTTCATGAAGGAGCATTCATGCATCCACATTGCATTGTTATGTTTAAATTCAATTTGATAACTCTTTAGCTATATGGTGTTGGTTTTCTGCTATTTTGTTGCCACATTATGGTTCCACTAATTCCATTTAGTTTTATGCATGTTTTCTTGTTTCAATTTCGTTTCACATAAGACTTTGGAATTATTTAAGGTACATAATCATTCCTCACATGTGCATAATAGTTGATTCTGCACTCATATGCTTCACTCGTCCAGGTCCATCTCTCATTCCATTTGTGCCTAGTTTTTCAACTCCATTAGGTCTCATCCATTGCATTCATGTCATATTTTCATTCATGCATTTAGGTTAGGTTCAATTGAATAAAATTCTGCATATTTTCTTCCTTATTTTAATTTATTTTCCCCCTTTGTTTTCTTTTATTTTAATTTTAGAAAGAATTAAATTATGCAAGCTAGACTTAACACGCATCATTTCTTGGATTTAATACTCAGGGTTTCCCTACACTTCATTAGGGGGATTTTGGTTTTGTTACTCTAAGCACGACTAAAAAATATAAGTTAACAACTTTCCTCAATGAGCTAGGAAAATGAAGATAAATGAAGGTCAAATTTTCAAAATGCTTATAAATAGAAGAACAAAGTTATGAAGAAATAGAGACACAACATCATATTTTCAACAGGTGATATTAAGATACGAAAAGAAAAATTAGATAGAGACATTGAGTGTATAAAGTTAAATCCATAAAAAGTATTGTTTGTAACCACATGGGTTGAGTACTTAACTATTGTAATATTCTTCATATAGTGAAATTTACCCTTTGAGATTTTATTATAGTCTTACTTTGAGGGAGTTTTTCATTATTACTTTGGGAGTTCTTGATCTTAGGGGGGGTTAAGAAGGTTATACCTGAAGAAGTTTATACTTGTTACCTATTAAGACAGAGTTATACTTGAGTAGGAAACAAGTTTCTCACAGCAGTCTTCAAAAGTTTATGAAGGTCATACTATTATGAATGGAGAAACTCAACATATGATCACCTAAAATTGTGCTATTATGTGTTGTAATCTTTGCTTAGGTGATATTGTTCTTTGTATTCTTTCTTTCAAAGTGTTTTATTGTTTCTGGATAGAATTTTCAATGGCAGCTCTGTAAGAAGGTGTGATACAAGATAACCTTATAGACAAAAGGTCTAAGTAGTATGACAAAATGACTTATAGTTTTAATGATGATAAACACTCTATGAAAATGAAAATATATGTAGTTATTCATACAATATGTTAAGTCTTGCATATGAAAGCTCTCAAGTTTTTTAAACTATTTAATATGTTGTGATAACAAAAGGACCATATGAATACTGCCATATAGCGTCAAACGTTGCAAGCGTCAAACACTACAAGCGTCAAATGCTACAAGCATCACATGCTGCAAGCATCAACACTATAAAGAGATAAACTGATTAGCGATATCTAAGTTACACGTGAATAGGATCTTGTTTGACACATTATACTTTAATTTATTAATTGTTATTATTGTTCTTACAATTTATGATTTGCATACTTTATTCTATTTAAATGAAATTCATATGCTACAATGTTCAAAATATTTCTAGCTAATTAAATCTGAATTAAAGGATTTTATGAAAGAAATTATTTCTTAAAATTGAAATTACTTTAAATGTCAAATAGTCATTTTATCTATATAGAAATTTTTTGTAAAGGGCTAATCTTATCTCAATTATATATTTGATTTATTTTGATTATATATTTGATTTACCTTAGTTTACCTTGATTTATCTTGATTATATATTTGATTTATCTTGATTATATACTTGATTACATCTGATTATATTTGATATTACTACTTATAAAAAGCCTTAACGGAGAATATCTTTCTATATAAAATGCTATCTAATTTCAATAAGGAAGTGATGGCTTAAAGTTTCAAAGAATATATCTCAACTTCAATAAAGAATATCTTATAAACAAGGGAGAAGAAATTAAGATCATATTGAAGACTACATCCAGAAGTTTCCTTTGAAGTGTTGAATATGTAGAAGATCATTCAACACAATTGCAAAATCAATTATCTTTGTGCTATAACAATCATTTCCACTCATGCTAAAGAAAGAAAGAATTCATGAAGAATCATTATGAAGATTATATGGAAAACTATCTCAAAGGCATATTGAATATTAAAATATTTGAACAATATCTTGAAGTTTAAAGTGTTGGATATCCTTGTTTATCTAGGGCCAATAAAACTGGGAAGAATTTGAGCTAGCATTTTGGTGACACCACCATGGCCACCTACCTTGAACGCATTCCTACATAATTTTAACTCTGAATGATCCTTTCGATGGTAATACTAATTTGTCTTTCAAAAATAATAAGCCTTCCATGCACGTATAATGAGGATCTATAGAATTGCCCAACAAGCACTAATTAAAAATCACAGCTAATTGTTCATCTTGTTGAATGTCCTCTACCACAGCTTTTAACCACTCAATATGATATTTGGACCATGCCTTCATGCAACTGCGAGATAATGCATCCACAAGTATATTTTCTTTGCCAAGCTTATATTGGATAGTAAAATCATAGCTAAGAAGCTTTGGCCACTAGTGCAGATTTTGCTTTTTACCTCGCGTTATATGCCTCGGTTGGCCAAGAACCGAAACATATAATGGTGTGGTGACATTTTTGCAATTCCAGGCAACTTTTATGCTTCGGTTCAGCTAAAACCCGAAGCAAAAGAGGGTTATAGGCTTCGGTTCACCCAAAACCGGTGCCAAAAGCAGTTATATGCTTCGGTTCTAGAGACCCGAAGCCAAAAACGGGGCAGCTGTTAGGTGTTTTACCTCGGGTGGCAACTAACCGGTGCCAAAGAGCCTTATATGCTTCGGTTTTTAATTGAACCGAGGCCATAGGGTTTATTTAGGGCTCAATTCCGCAAACCCCCTTTCTTTTCTTCTTCTTCGCCCCTCTGCAATTCTCTCTTCTCTCTCCACTGCAACCACTCCCTCTCGCGCTACCATGGAAGAAGTTGGTTGTTCGTCTTTGGTGAGGGTGTTGAGTGTGTTGGTTGCAGAGGCAGATCTGGTTCATCTTCTTTATCGGAGGTGTGATGGTGACGTTTTGATTTACTTGCGCGTCGTGTTCTCGGATGGGGTGTTGCGTTTTCCAGCAAGGTGCAGGCGTAATGGTTTTTCGTATGTTGGCGTGGTTTGCGACTCCGTTGACGGGCATGAGTAGTAGTGAAGGTGTGCTCTGTTCTGCGGTTGCTCATAGTGGTTGAGAGGTTATGTTGTTCTGGTGGAGCTCGATCTGCAGTGTGAATGTACGGTGGTTGCGAGATCTTCGATGGGTTTTGAAAGTTTCGCGCAGGGCTATTTTCGTCGACAGTGGTTTTGGAAGGTTCGCTCAATGGTTTTTGCTTCGTGGGTTACAGCATGGTGACGATGAGTGTTGGACGTAGGAGTTGAGTTGATGGGCAGTGGTGTCCATCGGTGGATGTGCAGAGAAGATGAAGATGACAAAAGACTCTGCGAAATTTTTAATTAAAAAAAATTATTCTAAACCTATGGCTTCGGTTCTCACAGACTCGAGGCAGAAAAGCCACCTCTATGGCTCCGGTTCATTTATAACTGAGGCATAAAAGCGTCTCTATGGCCTCGGGTGATAACTGAGGACAAAAGGCATCCCCTTTTGGCCTCGGCCCAATATGCCTCGGTTCTAAAACTGAGGCTGAATGACGAAAATAACCAGGGCAAAAAGCCCTTACTGTACTGGTGGACAACCATTGTTGTTGCTCTGTAGTTTGTAAATTCTACTCAATGACAACCTTTTGATATGTCTGAATGATAATTTATGGCCAAGGAGATAATGCCAAAATTTAGCTAAAGCTTTTGTGATTTCACATAACTCCCATATATGTAGGTTGATTGTCTTTGCATCCTCAATGACAACCTCTTAGAAAAATAAGCAATAGGGTGTTGGCCTTGACATAAGATAACTCCTATACCCATCCCTGATACATCTGTTTCTAGAATGAATTGTTCCTTAAAGTTAAGAAAGGCTAAGACCGGGGTAGAAATGAGAGTCTCTTTCATTAAGTCAAATGTCGTGGTTGCCGCATTAGACCACTTAAAAGAGCCTTTCTTGAGTAACTAGTTAATGAAGCACGCACAATTCTTAATAAAACTCTGAGAATATCCAATAAGTCCCAAAAATCACCTTAATTTTTTAATGTTTCCAGGTTGGGGCCATTCCTTTATTGCTACGACCTTGTGATGGTCCATGGCCACAATTTGTCCAAACAATACATGGCCCATATACTCAATCTCTATGGCTCCAAAAGAACATTTTGAAAATTGTGCATATAAATGATGTTGGTGTAACGTGATCAAAATCATTTTTAGATGGCCTAAATGATCCTTCCAAGTAGAGCTATACACCAAGAATATCATAAAAAGAAAAATACCAACATAAAATACCCCAACATGCCCTTAAATATTTCATTAGCCATTTCATTTTCCTCACCATTTAACATCAACAGTTGTCGTTTGGGACACTAGTGATTAAAAGTAAACTTGTCATCACAAAAATAGTACAAACCTTTGTCCCTTTGCAGTTGCATCTCCCCTCTTGATATTAGGTGATCAAAGAGGCTTTGTAAGAGGTGTAGGTAACAATAGAGGTAAGGAATTATTAGAAGTAATTGTCTTCGCAAGAACATGACTACTACTGCTATAGGAAAGAGAATAATACTTGTGAATATAATTGGAATTCCTGGTAGACCCATTAGTTTGTATTTTTCCTCATATAACTTTGCTAATGACACCGCCCCTAATAACGTAGTTGGGCATTGGACAATGACATTTCTGTGAATATCGATGTTCAACCCACTGATAAAGCATTTTAATAAAGCTTCGGGAGAAAGTCCCGTAGATCTATTAGCGAGTGTCATGAAATGGAGATAATACTATGAAACAATACCCAATTGGGACAATTTAAAGAATTCATGTGTGGGGAAATCAAGGACAGATGGACCAAATTGAGATTCTAAAGTTGTCGTGAGGTCATTCCAAGTGTGAATTAAAGTCAATTGCTGCAACATTTGAAACCAAGAACCACATCGTTCTCGAAATGAATTGTTGTAATATCCACTCTCTCTGCATTCGGCATATTGTGATAACTGAAAACTTTTTCGCTTTGAAAATCCATTCCAACACAGTGTAGTGCCATCAAAATTTGGAAACCCCAACGAAATGTCTTTGACAATGAATGAGGACTCCTAATGTGAGGTCCCGCCACCAAAGGGTCAAGGGTGACCAGTAAGCAATACATCGATTGCTTTCTGCATTTGGTCCAAACATGCATTCATGGTGCTCTACAATTGAGTCGTCAGCTTTTAGTGGTTAATATTATGGTCTTGTTGTGCTTGGTCTTGTAATTCGATTAGACTAATCAATCGTTGAAGTTCTTTGTTATGATGTTTCATCAGATTTTGCAACTCCTTCATTCGTGTATTCTCAACCATGTGACGTCAATGAAAACATCAATGAATCAGTGCAGAATCTGAAAAAAATCAACTAACAACACGAAAGCCAATAAAAACATAAGGTCTTATGTGATTTTGAATATTGTAACAGGAATGAGGAAAATCCACTCATTCATCTATAATGTTTGTAACAGCAAACAACAATACTAGTTGCAATTGAAGAAAATAACGGTATAAGGATGTCCAACTTCAGCCGAGTTCCATATGTCACACCTGAATAAGAATAGGAATAAATGAAAAGGCAATTTCAGAAAGATAGGCAGAGAAGAGAGAAATTCATCAACAAGAATTTTCATACCAGTATGCATATCCCCTTCATTCTACAAGTACATTAAATACGTTCTTCTCTTTCTAATTCTTTTTGTTCTCCTCAATTCTGTGGGAAATTATCTGGGAAAGGAATCTACTACTACGTGGTTTGTTGTTGTCACAAATTTTGACTCCACATTTCTATTATCCACCTCATGTTACAGTGCCGCACCTTCATTTTCTTGTCCTATCCTATGCACTTCTGAAAGACAATATTAAATACATATATTACAACTTAAAGGAGATGTTCGTGTTAACAAAATGTTGTATTTGCTTCGATGATGATGACAAGAAAACGAGAAAGTAGGAAAGGTAAAAATGTTTTTATTAATTATTTGATTTAGATTAAAAAGATGTAGAAATGATTAAAAAAAATAATTTTATTTGCTAATAATAATTTTGTTTATTATGTTTATAGGTTTAATTAACTTTCAACTCTCTCAAAAAATTTAATTTTTTTTAATTAATTTTGTTATTTTCTCTGTCTATTAATTACTCAAATATTTTATACTTTTTAATTGAATTTTTATCATTTCATTTTTCATTTATTTTCTTATTTTCACATGTTAATAAATATGAAGTTTTGTAATTAATTAAATAACATTACGGGTGATTGTTGAAGAGCCGAACAAGGGATTTGTTGAAGATAATGTCTCGCAGTCAGAGTCATTCTTGTTCTTCTTCTCGTGGGTGGTGTGGGTCATTGGGTGGATCTCCAATTTTTAATATTCAAACACACAAACCCTAAATAGAAAAAAAAACCATAAACCCCATAATCGCAACATCATAACCTTCAATCAAAATATAGAAATCAAAAATTGGATAGTTGTCCACCTTTGATCGAAGCTGAAATCCACTTCCTTCTCACTAACAACTTCAACTACGGCTTCTACCTTCACTTTCTTGTTCCCATTAAAACCCCCCAATTTTTTTTTCTGAAATTTTCACTTTTCATTTCTGATCAGCTCCACCACTAATACACATCAAACAACCCAAATGTGTCACGTCATACCTACCTTAGTAAATTACAACGACAAATACCACAAACGTTATCCAACTTAACGGCATAAAAAAAAGGACCGCATTGATACAAATTAACAAATTTGGATACTAAATTGACATAAACTTAAAAGTGGGTATCATTTTAAAATTTTGAACCGAAACTGGGTATGTTCTAACTAATTAAGCCAACTATAAATAGCTTTATCTTTTTAGGTTTAATTAATCGTAAGGTACCCAGGTTGGTACTAGTGTGTCAAACTGGTACCCGCTTTTAAAAAAGTGTCAATTGCATTCCAACTCTGTCTGAAAGGGACCTAATTGAAGCAATTTTCAAAAGTTGGAATGCAATTGACACTTTTTTAAAAGCGAGTACCAATTTGACACACTAATACCAAACTGGGTACCTTACGATTAATTAAACCATCTTTTTAATAATGTTTTTATTGACTTCAAAAAAGTTTATTTTTCTTAATACGCGGTGGTAAAAAAAACAAACTAGAAGACGAGACAAGATTAACAAAAAAAATAAATAAATGACAAAAATTCATTTAAAGATCATATTTTATCCATGCACGTAAGTTTTTCCTTTTCAAAATTTGCACATTTCTATAATACACATCTTTCTCGGAAATTATTCCACATCAATCTCCTTATATCTCCAATAATACTAAACAATGTGTACCAAACAAAGCATAAATCATATATATTAAATCCTAAGAAAATTCAATTTTGATAAATTTATCTTCCGATAAAATAAAATTTAGTTCAAAAGATGATACTAAAGGAGACGGATGTGTCGCTAATATTTCTTTTTTTGATGCATGACTGCAGTTTTTTATTTTTTATTTTGCAATTTCTACTAGAATTGAATACTTGCCTTTTCCAAAGGCTTGATGAAGTTATCAACTATCAAAATAATATTAAGCTGATAATATGACCAAGGCCACACGAGAACTCGTGTTTCTTGTTTGCATGGGGTTGATCCAACAAGTTCATGGACTAATTAAACTTTTTTTTCTATTTGAGTATCACTACTAAAAATAAGTTTTTTAGTGACTGAAATTAGCGACCAAAAAAATTAGGTCGCTATTTGCGACCGAAATAGCTACCGAACGATATTTGTTGCAAATTTGCCATTGAAATAGCAATCGATTACCTTTCAAGTGACAACAATATGGTTAGCGACTAAAATAGTGACCGAACTTTTCAGTAGCAAAAATCTAGTCACTAAATCGGTTACTATTTATTCAATTTGGAAGCAATATTTTTAGCAACCAAATTAGCGACCACTGTGGGTTTTGTATTAGCAACTGAATATTTGGTGGTCGCTTTAATGTATGTAATATGTTAATTAGTGGCCGAAATACTTTGGTCGCTAAATGTAATGTATTTAGTGACCGAATTAGCGACCAAATAAATATTTTACTAGCAACCGAAAAATTAGTGGTCGCAAAATATGTATGATGAGGTAATTAGCGACCAAACAATTTCGGTTGCTAAATATAGTGTTTTTGGTGACCGAAAGTGACCAAAAAGTTTTAGTTGCTAAATATGTTTCAAGTTTTAATTACTAACTAAAATATAACTAAATAAATGTGTAATGATATTAATTTGTGTAACAACTAAAACAATGATCGATAATATTATTAACAAAATATCTACCATGATGACTATATAATTTGAAATAAAAGTTTTGTTTCTGAATTATATAGAATGCTAAAATCTTTGTTTTATTAAAAAAATTGTAATTTGAGAAGTTTCCAAATTATTCAATATAGACTTAAGTTTTAGGATGTTGATTATTATAATTGTCATGATTATCACATTTTGATGGTGAAAATATCAAGTAGTCATAACAAAAGATAATTGTGTGGTAACAATTATAATTATGATTTAAAAATATTTATGATCAAGTATAAATTTTAACATTAATATATTTATGTATGTTGCTCTCTCAATGTATAAAAAATAACTAAAGAAATTCACAAACATAATATTTTTCTTTCAAAAATAATTTTGTTCATAAACATGTATTTATCATTATTATTGCTTTGATATGCCTTGATCTGCTTTAGTTTGCTTTAATCTTCCCTGATCTTCAGATCTACTTAGATCTTCTTTGAGATCTGCTCCGACGATCTTCCTTGATCTTCCCGTCTCTGCTCTGATCTTATTTGAGATTTTCTTCGATCTACTTCGATCTTCCCTGATCTTCTCATATCTCCTCCAATCTGTGTTGTAGGTGGTAGTGCGATGATGTTTGCTCGTGGTGACATGGTGATGGAGAGAACCTAAGACAGTAGAGAAGTAGGAGAAACCATGGCTGGAAATCATCTTCTCGCTGGTCTCAGATTTTTTACATTTCATTTGGATAACTCACGCCATCCATCCGCGTCTAATCAATTTGAACTAACCTAATAACGTTAATTTGAAAAAAATAAGAGAGTCGAATATGTGTTTCAAATATTAAATTCGGATTAGACCAAAATGGTGTCGTTAGGCCGAATCCAGACCAACTCGATTGTTGTTCAGACCTAACAGACATAATTTAAGGGAAGGAAATATGAATAAAGATTGTCCTCGAACATGTATATTTAAGTCATTGTCCTCCGTATAAACACTCAACTATGATTTTTCCAAAAATATTAGTTTTTCTGACTTGGATTGTATATCCAAAATAGTTTTATTATTAATATAATAATATAACTAGAAACTAGATTTATAGCAAATAATTAATGGTCATAAAAAATATTTATTTAAATTTTACTTAAATCTTATTTAACTTCGATCAAATTTAATGCAAAAATTTAAAATATTTATATATTATTTCAATAATAATTTTGAAGATAATTATTTATTTTAAATTCATAATGTAACGTCCCATTTAATTATTAAGCGAAGTTAAAAGAAACGTCACACAAAATAGTAATGTAGAGTAGTCATGGGGTCCTTAACACAACCCCTACAAACTGGGCACACCACGATGCCAACGAAAACCAGATAAAAGACTAAAAAAAAGGAGAGTAAATGGTAAAGCATAGAGCAATACATGGGTCGTAGCCCTAAAGAAAACTCATGAAGAAAAGAAACGTAAAGTCTAGCCCAGATGGCTAAGCAGCGGAATCGCCATTTCCTTGCTGACCACGGGAACCTTGCCCATCTGCTCGCATCAATTCAATTGATGATCATCGCAAGAAAGAAGAGCCACATACAAGACAACCATACAACAAACAGGGTAAGTTAGAGCCAACAACATTTTCATCATACAGTCAAATATACTTTAACCATCCAATATCCATACAACAAACAAGCATGTTATGACTTTTCAATCAATACACTACGACTCGACTCGACTCATCCGGATACGTATAACCTGGTCGGATTCAGCGGATGCTTGCACTTGTGGTGGATACCTCTGCTCACCCCCGAGCTCTATGTTACAAGTGTTACAATGAATCCGTTTTCCCTCACCACAAGGTTAGCCCTTAATGAATTTCAGGCCTCCTGCTACTCTCACCACAGGAGTCAGTCCGCTCTAGATGAGACTAACTGACCCCTTAGAGCGTCAGGATACAACCTCACCTTGAATCCTTACCTAGTTATACAAATGGGGCACCATCATAGACACCCACTAACAGGGGCAATGGAATTACGTCCCGACCACTGAAGCGCAACCCCGGAAGTCTCACCTAGAGGCTCCAGGGAATTACACACTGACACGGACCCAACAATCATAAATCAACAATGAGAGAATACCAATCATGCTTACAATTCCATGTCAACCTCTAAAAATATAATACCTCATTCGTACCACACGTTGAATCCATACCATTGATCATTACCACCCCATGAGTATAGGGCCTCATCTCATATCATTACCATGTCTCATAAATTCCAACTCACTCATTAATTTCACATGCCAAGCTCCCACGATATCCATCATACATTTCATGAATTTTATCACACATACATGGCAATCCATTATATATATATATATATATATATATATATATATATATATATATATATATATATATATATATATCTCAACATAACAAGCATACCTAAACAATTACCAATCATACAAGGGCAACCAAGCAACCAAACCACATACTGTCTCGCCCAGCCCCTCGCTCAGGCGAGACAGTCTCGCTCAGGCGAGTCCCCCTTCGCCTAGGCGAGGGCTCAAAAACAGGAACAGGAAACAATGCGGGATCTCGCTTAGGCGAGACCCCTTTTGCCTGGGCGAGTTGTTTGCTTGCTCAAAAATCATGAGCTGGCCGCCTGGGCAACCTTTGGCGAGAAAGGCTTGGGCGAGTCCGACTCGCCTGGGCGAGATTATCAGTTCTCGCCCTGGCCTCACCTGCAACAGATGTATCATTCAACCCAGCCAATCACACAAAGCATCTCACGTACCAAGAACAATGATTATTCCATACAAACAATTCGCAAGCTCAAGAACAGACATAAAAACACAACTTAAACTCGAACCCTAACTTCCCGTACCTGGAAAAGGGTTAACAGAACCTTGACAGCATGACCGCGAGCACTGCAGCTCTAGGAACGAACTAATAAGCTGAAAACAGAAGGTACACGGAACAAAGGGGCGGATTAATACGAAACCCTAACTGTGAAATACAAAGGAAAAGCAATGGAACCCATACGATCTAGAAAGGGGCACTTACGTGGAGTAGGAACTGGTTCAGAGCTAGTTCGAGAAGGCTTGGGGCAAAACCCTAGCAGAGCGTCCTGTGAGAGCAAGGGGGATGACGGTTGGTTTCTTAAAGAGTGAAAGCGTACACATTAGGGCAGACTGGGATCAGTTTTATCCTTTGGGCCAGCTCTTAGGCCCATCAGATTTGGGGCAGCCCTTTATGTTAAAGGCAGACAAGAATAGGGCCTTACATTCTCCCCAACAACAAAAATTTTCGACCTCGAAAATAAAGACTCACCAGGTAAACAGATGTGGATGTGATTTTCTCATGTCCTCCTCTAACTCCCAAGTCGAGTCACCCGTTCTCTGATCCCAGATGACTTTAACCAGGTGGACTTCCTTCCCTCGGCGCTCCTCCACTTTGCTATCCTCTAGAGCGATGGGTTGTACTTCCACGGTGAGGTCTTCCCTGATCTGTATATCCTCGGCTTCCAACACATGAGTCGGGTCAAACACATACTTCCTCAGCTGTGAGACGTGGAACACCGGGTGAAGATTCGCCAACTGCGGGGGGTAAGGCTATCTCGTAAGCTACCGGCCCAATCCTCCTCGTGATCTGATAGGGACCAAGGAATTTAGGAGAAAGCTTCTTTGAGCGGAGAGCCCTTCCCACACCAGTGGTTCGGGTCACCCTCAAGAACATGTGATCGCCCGCTGCGAACTCCAAGGGCCTTCTCCTACGGTGAGCATAGGCCTTTTGCCTACTCTAAGACGCCTGCATTATGTTCCTCACCATCCTCACTTTTTCAATGGTCTGCTCTAGCAGTTATGGTCCAACCATTACCGCTTCCCCATCCTGATACCAACAAAGAGGAGTCCTACACCTCCTGCCATAAAGAGTCTCATATGGCGCCATGCCAATGCTCGCATGAAAACTGTTGTTGTAGGTAAACTCTATCAAAGGCAATACCTCATCCCAAGCTCCCAGGTGGTCCAGTATGCACATCCGTAGTAAGTCCTGAAGTGACTGGATGGTCCTCTCCGATTGGCCATCAATCTGGGGATGGTAGGCTGAGCTCATAGTCAACTTGGTCCCCAAAGCCTCCTGTAAGGTTTTCCAGAACCGGGATGTAAATCGTGGGTCTCTGTTAGAAACTATGCTCGAAGGTACTCCATGCAACCTCACGATTTCCTTAACGTACAGCTGGGCCAACTTGCCCATGGACATCCTCAAGTTCATCGCCAAGAAGTGGGCACTCTTGCTCAACCGATCCACTATCACCCAGATGGTGTCATGTCCTCTAAAAGTCCGTGGCAAATGGGTCACGAAGTCCATCAAGATGCTGTCCCATTTCCACATTGGTATTTCCAAGGATTGTAGAATCCCACCAGGTCTCTGATGCTCCACCTTCGCCTTTTGACACGTCAAATAGGCCGATACAAACTGAGCAACATCCCTCTTCATTCCCTGCCACCAGAAGGTCTTCTTAAGGTCCTGGTACATCTTAGTCATTCCAGGATGCAAACTAAGACGACTCTGGTGTCCTTCCTCTAGAATTAACTTCTTCACCTCGACATCATTGGGTACACAGATCCTGCCCTAGAACCTCAAGATATCATTATTACCCAAAGTGAAATCTCTAGTCTCCTCTGACCCAAGTTTTTCTCTAACTTTGTTCAAGCTGGCATCCAATAACTGCCTCTCTCTAACCGAGGTCAAAAAGTCACTAGATATAGTCAGGGTACTACACCTAATGAACTCAGACCCCAACTCCACCTGTAGCATCATGTCTCTGAACTTCTCCAGCAATTCTACCTTTTTTATCATGAGATGTGTCGTATGTACTATCTTCCTGCTCAGAGCATCTGCCACCACATTTGCCTTCCCCGGATGATATAGGAGCTCGAAGTCGTAATCTTTCAGGAACTCCATCCACCTCCTCTGCCTCATGTTCAGCTCCTTCTGGTCAAACAAGTACTTAAGGCTCTTATGATCGCTGAACACACGGAACTGAGCACCATAGAGATAATGCCTCCAGATCTTCAAGGCAAACACTATTACTGCCAACTCTAGGTCATGAGTGGGGTAATTACGTTCATGCACCTTAAGCTGTCGTGAAACATACGCCACTGCCTTCTTTTCTTGCATCAAGACACAACCAAGCCCAAGATGAGACGCGTCGCAGTAGACTTCAAACGGTTTCCCCACGTCCGGAATTGCCAATATAGGAGCACTCGTCAACCTTCTCTTTAGCTCCTGAAATCTCTTCTCGCACTTGTCCGTCCAAGTGAAAGGTTGGTCCATCCGAGTAAGAAGTGTTAGGGGTGCCACTATCTTGGAGAACCCCTCTATGAATCTCCTATAGTAGCTCGTCAACCCCACAAAACTCCAGATCTCTATGGCAGACTTAGGGCTTCCCCACTTTACCACTGCTTCAACCTTTGTTGGGTCCACTGCAATCCCCTGGGCGGATAATACATGCCCCAAAAACTGAACTTCACCCATCCAGAATTTACACTTGGATAACTTGGCATACAGTTGTTTCTCCCTCAAAACACCAAGCACCAACCTCAGGTGTTCTGCATGCTCCTCCTGAGTTCTAGAATAGATAAGAATGTCCTCTATGAAGACTACGACAAACTTATCTAGGAAATGCCGGAAGATCCTGTTCATGTAATCCATGAACACCGCTGGAGCGTTGGTCACACCAAACGGCACAACCACATACTCATAGTGGCCATATCTGGACTTGAAGGCCGTCTTCTGTACATCATCGTCCTTCACCAATATCTGATGGTATCCTGACCACAGATTAATCTTCGAGAATACTGTTGACCCATGTAGCTGATCCATCAAGTCATCGATTCTCGGAAGAGGGTACTTATTCTTGATTGTCATTTTGTTCAACTGTCTGTAGTCCACACACATACGTGAACTCCCATCCTTCTTCTTCACTAACAGCACTGGCGTCTGAGGCCTGTTGCCTCTGTCCCTCCTTTGATGTTGATGGGGAGTCTGAACTGGAAGGTGTGTTGCTGCCCTGGCAAGGTTGGGACAGTCCTTCCCAAAGTGGCCTTCCTTGCCACAATTGTTGCATCTGCGATACCCCTCCATACGTGGGCAGGCACTCCTTAGGTGAGGACCTCCACATATGTAACACTCACGCGACCCTGCTAGGGAGGAAGACCCCTAGACCCCTAAGGCTGATGGGGAGGTCTGTCATATGGTCTCCTCCGCTCCTCATGTCTGGGTTTCGACCTAGATGGTCCGCCTATCCTTTGTGACTGCTGAGACCGCTGACCCTGGAAATGCTCCACAACATTGGATTCAACTACATTCCCGACTTCATCTAGGGTGACCACTGTCGCAAGCCACTGTCGTAAGCACCATTCACAAGTGCCACTCTCACAAGGGCTTTCTCCTTTTCTCTCTCGCACCGATTGGGATTTTGATTTTCGTGGCTAGGGTTTGTATTCGAGCGTTCGTGGAGGTTGAAGCAAATCACCTTGTGGTTGATTTCAACCATTTCAACGAGATTTGCGAGGTAAGGATAGAAACCCTTCTCTAATTTGTTGATTATTTTTCATTAACAAACCCTAATGAATCCCTCAATATTGAAGTTGAAGGTGAGGTGTTCGTGAGGAGATGGAATTGAGGTTCTTGACACAGCTGAGTTGTGGATCTGAGAGGCTGAGATTTCTGATTTCTTGGCAGAACCTTTTGGAATGATACATGTTTAGAAGTTGTTTTGACTAGACAATAGTGATTTCTTCTATACAACTACAATGAATGATATATTATTTCAGTTGGCCAGTGTGCGATTGTTTGATTGCTTTTCATTCCTCTGGATATCCACTCAAAAAAGTTGAAGCATACTCTACTTTAAGAAAGTAAGCTTGTTTATTTATCGACTATATTTAACCTGTATGTCAAATTATATAAATGATGAAAGTTGCAGTAGTCTACTATTATCAAATATTGGATGGTGTTATATAAGATGTTTTGGAAATATTATCGGAGCGTAGGTCAATTACAGCTACGATGGGAAAATGGTTATGTAATTATATGATGTATCCAAAATGTGATTCAAATCCAAAGTATTTGAGAGTTTGGGGGCTTTTAATTGGCAATAACATTTTAGAAAATAAAAAATAAAATGGGAACTTTGATAAATTTATTCTATACAATGGTTAGACAAATGGATCACTGAGGGAACTTTGATGTTACTTAGAGTTTAGTTATGCTTTATGAGTTAGGCAAAAATATTTTTTTAAAGAATTAAAGTAGTGCATTAATTTATCACCACTATTATCAGTTTGGATATGAAAAAGTAAAGAAGTAACTACTCTTTATTGTCTTTTTATTGTGAAGTAACTACTCATTATTGTCTTTTTATTGTGAAGTAACTACTCATTATTGAGAAGTTCTTTGGATAAGAAAAAACACTGAATTTCTTCCTTTGCCTTATTACTTTTGCTGTCATATTTTAACCACAATTATGCACTATCTATGCAAGCAGTGCTTTGTTTCAAAAGTTATGTTACCTAAAATAAATATTTTGCACCTAAATTTGTGAAGAAACCATTTCAATGTTGGGTGGAAGTAGTGTTGTTACAGAGATATAGTGCTAGTGAAAGTTGTGAAGAAACCATTTCAATGTTGGTCGACTATTCGAAAGGTCCAAGGTAGAAGGTTGTTCTAATTTCCTTGTTTATCTCTTTTGAAAGTTGTGTATAAAGGATAATTTTTTGTCACAGAGATATAGTGCTAGTGATAAAGGTACTAAAATGATTTAGAATGTGTTAGTTGATATCTTGATAAAACTTTTCTTTCTTTTTGTGACTTAAGTGAAGCGAGTTTATTTTAAATGAACAAATTTGTAAGTTAGATTTTATAATGTTTTTGGCCATGAGATAATATTTGCTGATTGTTGTATACTCATTAAATGCTTTTGCAGTGCGAGATTGGGATTGAAGCGTGACATTATTGAATATGGAGATTTACTGTGTAGATATGAGCGTCTTGGCTATTGCGTGGGAATAATGTTGTTACAAGTCCCGTGTTGGAATCCAGCACCTTAGAAGATGCCATGAAGTGATCCAAAGCAAATCCTACAATTGTTTAGTTTTAATTAGGCTTTTATTGTTGCTCACCACCGTTTCTTTGTTCTTTTCTATTCCTTGTTATTTTCTTGAATTATTAGTGTTGGATGTTATTTTTACACTTAACTAGATGTTTTAATATCATAAATTTTGTCATTCATATTTATGATAACATTAAATCTCATGAGTTGATTGTTATTTAACATAATTAAATTTGTAGTATTTATAGTATAGTTAAAAATAATGTATATAAGTAGCTATAATTATGTAATAAAAGTTATCACAATTTTATTTTTGTTATTCATTTAGTCATAGAAATATAATAGTCACTAAATGTTTCTAAATTTGAAAATTATTTTAATTAAAATAAAAAAATATCTATTAGCAACCAAAAAATAATGGTGGCTGTATTATCACATCTGTGACCAATTCTTTTTTAAAAGAATTTAATAATTTTTTCACCTTAGCCATCGAAAAAGTGAGTCGCTAAATATTTTTTATTTTTTGACTGAATTAGCTACCAAATATTTAGTGGCTAAATGGGTCTCATTGAAGAAGGTGACCAATCCTTTTAGTGACGGATTAGCGACTAAAATTTCGGTTGTTATTTAACGACTAATTTGTAATTCGGTTGTTAATTGATTTGCCACCAGGGTTTTCGCAACTATATATTTTCGGTTGCTATTTCGGTCGCTAACAGTTTAGCGATCGATTTTATATTTTTTAGCGACTAAAATGGATAGTCGCTAAAATGCATTTTTTTTTGTAGTGGGTGGTCGAAAATGGGCACCAAGAACCAAAGGACATTGGAGAAATGACGATAGCCCAGATTGCTACGTTAAAAACAACACGAGCAAAGGACAAAACGGCTCTGTACGTGTTGTACCGAGCTGTTGATGAGTCCGGCTTTGAGAAGATAGCAAATGCTATGTCTTCAAAAGAAGCGTGGGATATTCAGGAGAAGGCATACAAAGGGGATAACCGTGTCAAGCAAGTTCGGCTTCAAACTCTCAGAGGCGAGCTTGAAAGGATGAGGATGAAGGAAGATGAACGGGTTGCCGAGTACGTCGCCCGAGTTGAGACCGTAGCGAATCAGCTCGGTAAAAATGGAGAGACGCTGCCCGCTTGCCGAGTAGTGGAGAAAATCTTGAGGTCGTTAACCGACGACTTCGAGAATATAGTTTGCGCAATAGAGGAATCCAAGGACTTGACAGCGCTCTCGATGGAAGAGCTTGCTAGGTCGCTTGAAGCAGAGTACGTTGCAGCATCCTGGAGTGTTTGTCGTGCAGTTTGGCTTAGAAATCTTCTAAGCAAACTGGAATTGAAGCAAGAAAAGGGGACTGTGATCCGAGTTGATAACAAGTCGGTCATTGAATTGGCAAAGAACCCGGTCAATCATGAGAGAAGCAAGCACATTGATGTTCGATTTCACTTCATCCGAGAACAAGTGAAAGAAGGAAATGTAAAGTTGGAGCATGTTGAAAGTCGAGCACAAGCTGCAGAAATGTTTACAAAGCCGCTGCCATCCTCTCTGTTCGAGAACAATAAGATGATACTCGGAATGAAGGACAAGAAGAGCATTTAAGTTTACGGGGGGATTTTGTTAGGTAAACTTAAATGTGGGTAGTTGGAAGTTGATGTATTAATTGTCTAGGAGATTGCAAAAAGGTTGAAAGTGAATCTATCTATGATTAAGCATGCAATAGAGTTCATTAATTGTGAGTTAGGTAGTAGTTATATTTAATGAATGTAGTTGAAAGGTCATGTTCAAAGACCTATAAAAGGATCATGTAGTGCTTCATTTCAACACACAACAAATCTAAATACAAAAAGTGTTTATCCAGAAAGACTTGTTTGTAAACCGTCCTTAGAGTTGGATGGATGTGAATCTTGCCAACGTTTACCTCCGCTTGGTCTTTTGCCACGTACCTGGATATTTCAGGGTTTGATGAGATAGTGAGCATTGATGTTGATTTTCATGGGAATAACTCTTCGTCATTTCAATCCCTTGAAAGGTTGGAGTTCTCCAATACGAGGCAATGGGAAAAATGGGAATGCCAAGCTGTGACAGGTGCTTTTCCAAATCTTCGAATTCTTTCTATAAAGGATTGTCCGAAATTGAAAGGACAGCTGCCAGAGCTACTTGTTCCTTTGAAAAAACTAAGAATTCGAGAGTGCCAACAACTTGAGGGTTTCGCTCCCAGGGCTTTAGAATTACAACTACATGATTATGGAAAGGTGCAGTTGGATTGGGCTACAATGGAATGGTTTAGAATGGGTGGGCACCACATGAAAGCATTATTCTCTGAAAGGGATGGGTCCCACACTCTTGATGAGTTGGAAATTGAAGAGTCAATCAGTGATGACTCTAAAACACCTCTGGTGACCTTTCCACTAGATTCCTTCCCAACAGTCACAAAACTTGTTCTCTCTGGGTTTGGCAATCTGCAAATGATTTCAATTGATCAAGCTCATCATGATCTCGAAGATCTAATAATCAGTAAGTGCCCTAAACTAGAATCATTGCCTGCAAACATGCATGTGTTGCTTCCATCTCTCTGGATGCTACAGATAACAGACTGTCCAAGACTTAAGTTGTTGCCTAACGAAGGTTTGCCACCAGAACTAGAAGAGATGGAACTCATTAATTGCTCTAGACTTGTTGGGTCATTGAAAGGAGCTTTCACAGACAGTTCTTCTTTGAAAAGCTTGGAGATATCAAAACTGGATGCAGAAGGTTTTCCTGATGAAGGTTTGCTTCCACCCTCTCTTACTCATCTAACCATCACTGATAGTCCAAATCTAGAAGAACTAGACTATAAGGGGCTTTCTCAACTCTCATCTCTCCGATCATTGACTCTTGAATACTGCCCCAAACTCCAATGCTTACCAGAGCAGGGTCTTCCCCAGTCAATTTCGAATCTTAGAATAATTAATTGTCCTTTGCTCAAACAGCGTTGCCAGAGAGGAGGCGAAGACCGGGAAAAGCTTGCTCACATTCAATATATCAATTTATACTAACTACTTATTTGGTAGGCCAATTTATTTTTCTTTTAAGTGCATATCAACTACTTTTCTTTTTCCTTAGTTGTCCTGAAAAAATCTTTTAACAATTCACTCCTTCCATAAAATTCACATTGCATATAAACCTATCGTTATTTGATTTTTCTTCTTCTCAAATCATATAACTTATTAACTTATCATTTTTATTCTTTTTCAAAATTAAGATTAAATGTTAATACATCTCTTTAGTGTATATAAATCATTTTCCTATTTTTAACACCGTACTTATTAATTCTCAATTAAATTAGAAAATATAAAATGTAATAGCTGTAAAACTCAAGTGTCTATTATACTTTGTGTTTAATATTATAGGGTTTCTTTTAACTTATACTTTAAATTTGTTTTTTAGTCCTTTAACTTATTTTTATCGTAATAATGGATGTGTGTTTTCTCTTTCATATCATAACCTATGCTGTAAATATTGGTAATAGATTTGGCTTAATGTATCTAGTTCCTCTGTCATTTAGGCGTTTGAATCAGAAGCGGAGAGATGGATCTGTGATCAATTCGACACATAGCTGTTTAAGTTTTGAATGGTATAAACGATGATTAAGAGAGAATGAAGATACTCAATTAGCATTGTGAGTTACTTTGATAATAGCATGCCTCTTGTGATATTTTTTTCTTTCATTAATTAGCATTGTATCTCCAAAACTAGAAGGAACCTACATTTTACAAGCACTAGAATATATTGGATGATAAAATGTATTGACATTCATGGGAAGTATTTGTTTACTTGATTAAGTTGTTTCACGATGATAGCAGTATACATGCACTCTGCCATCTTAAATATGTAAATTATACCAGAATATATAAAATTCCAAAAAAGAAATTACATAGAGCGTATAATTGTTATAATTGTTAGGATCGAGCGTTTATCATCAGACCAAAAGCTATAATCATTAGTTATAGTGCAACTCTTTTTAATTAAGAATGTAACCACTCAAACGATACAATTCGATTATCACCGACCTACTTGGTCTCTGGAAAATTGATGTCATCTGCAACTCATTTATAATTGGAATACAGCTGTTGAAGTTTGTGATGTGGGGAAGACTAAAATTATTAGTTGACTAACCACGGAAGAAGAAAATGTTGATGAAATATCTTATTTCCCGTTTCATTGCAACATTAACCCTGCATTGCACTGTTTATGGTAAAAAATGCTGTCCTTGATGCAGAGGATCTCTTATAGAAGATATACAAGTGCTCTCCAAAAGAGAAGTGATGCTGAAAATCAACTACTTTTCTCTTTTCGTTGGTGGTCTAAAAAGACATGCAACAATTCACCCCTTTTATAGATATGAAATAATTACTTATTTGAAATAATCAGTTTTCAAAAAATATGACATTCCTACTTATAAAAATTTGTCCGTTCTTAGCATCCAAAAGCATATATGCTTTAGTACTAGTTTTATAATAAAGGAAAACACATTTTCTAGATCTTGGTTCAAGTTTAATTCTATTATTTTCTAAACTTGAAGGAAAACACAAAGAACCGAAAATCTTGAAATTTAGATAGGTATAGGAGGCTTCCTATATAATAATTCATAAGGAAATTTTCTATCAGAATTGTTGATTAATTTATTTTAGGAAATGTTAAATTTTATTCTGTATTACGGCTGATTATTTGTTATTAATGTTAGGATTGTGTTTCTAGAATAAGAAACAATGGCTTTGACTTTGACTACCTGTGAGGTTATTTGGTTGTGCTGGTTATTTGCAGATTTAAGTGTTTATTTGAAAGATCCTACGCCTCTATATTGTGACAATAAAAGTGTTATTCATATTGTTCGCGCAACTCGATTTTTCATGAGCGCACCAAGCATATTGAAACAGATTGTCATTTTACTCGTCATCATCTTTAGCTTGGCACTATATCTTTACCTTTCGTTTCTTCAGTTCTACAGATTGCAAATATATTTACCAAGCCGCACTTTGTTTTACGCTTTCGTTTTTTATTTGATAAACTCTCAATGCATTTAGCCATAGCATTATGAGATTGAGGGAATGTTAGCATATATTCATGTTTTAGGCTCATTTACTTTTGGCTCTTAAGGTTAGTTGTGTGTATATACTCTTGTAATATTATATACTCACTCAATAATGCACAGTTTCTTTCTTTATTTACAAAAATAGTTTAGTAAATATTAAAAATAAAAATAAAAAAGTATATGAGAAACTTAAAATTTATTTACAACTGTTGTACTTTATATTTCGTAATTCTAATGTGGAGTACTTGAAATTTTAAGTCTGTTATAGATACATATATGGTATAGCAGAATTTATTTTAAACATAATCTAATCTAATCTAATAGAAGTTTTTGTGTAGGACTACCAACTAAAGAGAAAAGTAGTTGATACAAATTAAAAAAATAAATAAATTGTAGCCCACCAAATGCATTACTATTAAAAACAAAAGAGAAAAGTAGTTTATATACCTAGGTGTTGAATGTGAACAATCTTTTCCCAATTTTTGTATGTAATGTTTGAAGAATTATAATTAACAGTTTAGATATTTCATGTGAATAATATTTTATATTGTGTGAAATGCTTAAAAGGGTCCAGACTTTGACCGTCTCTGTCATTAAGAGAAATATATTACATTACACTCTAAACCCTCAAACAACAACTTAAACCATACTTTGAAATTACTTCTTCTAGCTTAAATAACAAACACAAATCATTTACTGTATATTTACCCACGTTTCTTCCCAAGTTCATCCAATAAATCTCCATCATTATCATTGGCAAAAGAAAACATTACACACCATAATACCAGTCTATGCCAAGTATTCTGTAGTGTGTTCAACATGTTTGAAGATTGGCATCTAGCAAATAGCCTTTCCAAATTGAAATGTGCAGAAGTTACTGACTCAACAAACTATTTAACTGATACAAAAGAAGAACATCATTCAACCAAACACAAGGAAGGTATGCAGGTCAATAGTTTCTATATCAGTTTGCCCTCAGAAAAAAATTGAACCTTGTGATACAATAATCGAATGGAGGATGGTTGGGGGAGTGAAAGGAACGTACCTTTCTTGGGTTTACCAATGGAATAGAAAAGAGAAAACAAGGCTTCTGTTTGATGAAAACATAGCAATCCACACTTACAGAAAATAGTCTTCAGTAATGAACACTTAGTTCATAGTATCTTCGGTTGAGGTAGCCAAAACACTGACGTAAGCCTTTGGCCCTTGAAGTTTACACATTTTGTTGAACTTACAATAGTAAGAAAGACAAAACAAATTCAAGTTAGATGGTATGAAGATCACATCCACATGCCCTTTACCAACATATTTGACCCCATGACAGAGAAAAAAATTGTTCAGGCATTAAAAAATGTAACTAAAATACACAGTTATTGTAATTTGGTTTGCAGTGACAGGATTGAAAAGATGGTAGGGAATAATTGATTCAAATTATAATGCCCTCCCTATTTTGAGCCATTTGGTTTTGTACTTTTCCAGTAGTTAACTTTAAAACATAAGAGAAATGAGGGTAACATAATCTGTTAAGAAGTGGAACAGAACATTTACTCTGTTAGTGTAATGCATTATTCTTCTGCAGATACTTATACTATCATTACCTGCTGCTTATTGCTTGATAATGTAAATATGCTTACAAATCATTTGTTGTTGTATTATTTTCATGTGATAATAGCCAGTCACCTGAGTAATGCTCAACATTTGCCCAATGCCAGTGAGAAAATATTTGATGATTTCATCCATGTGAGCACATGGCACTGACTGTCCATGAGAAGGATATATTCTTGTCATAACCTCCACTAATCGAAGGAACCTAGATTGTTACTCATTAAATTCATATTTACTCACTACAAAGCTAAGGAGCTAAAACCATATGTTCTAACTATAATATTAAACTTTTACAATAGAAGAACAATTATGTGTCCAGAAGTATACTATATAAATTATCAAACAATGTATACAAAATTAGTTATCAATGACAATAATTTATAGTAAGAATTTGTGAAACAAAATTCAAGAGTGGAATGTCTGATCCAACAATAAATAACCTAACGTCATACACAAATTCATACAGAGAAACAACATCACTCTCCTATATACAGTTTTTGAATGTGAGCAATCTTTTCCCAGTCTTTGCCTCCTGATCTCTGGCAACTTTGTTCGAGCAAAGGACAATCGTCTATTTCAAGACCTGAAATTGATTTGGGAAGACCCTCCTCTGGTCAGCGTTGGAGGTTTGGGCAGTGACAAAGACTCAGGCTTTTGAGATATGAGAGTTGATAGAGACCCTTGTAATCAAGTTTTTCTAGATTTGGACAATTAGATATGGTTAGAGAAGTAAGAGAGAGTGGAAGCATATCTTCATCAGGAAAAGATTTTGCATCCAGTTTTTCAATCCACAAGCTTTTTAGAGAAGGATTGTCTCCGAAAGCTCCTTTCAATGAGCCAACAAGTCTGGAGCAATTCTTGAGTTTCATGAAATTTAGTTTTGATTGCAAACCTCCGTCAGGGAATGTCTCAAGTCTTGGACAATCATATATGCATAGCCTCGTGAGAGATGGAAGCAGCATATGCATATTTGCAGGCAATGATTCAAATTTAGAGCACTCTTTGATGGTCAGATCCAGGAGATGATTATTAGTGTGATCTTGTGAAATCATATGTAGATTACCAAACCGTCTGAGAACAACCATCCTAAGTGTTGAAAAGAAATGCAGTGGAAAAGTCCATAGAGAGATAGAATCATCATTGATTGGACAATCGCTCAAATTGTATGAATGAATCTCCAAGTGCTCAATAGAATTGTGAGGTATGATATGCCCAACCATTTCCATCAATGATGCTTCCATGTTGTGCCCACCCAGTTTGAATCTTTTCATTGTTGCCCAATCAAACAAAACCTTTCCACATCCTTGTAGTTCAAGATGTAGACCCCTTCAAGTTGTTCACAGTTAGTAATTTGTAGTGTTTTCAAAGGAACAACAAGTTGATCTGGCAGTTGTCCTTTCAGATTGGGACAATTTTTTATGGAAAGACTTTGAAGACATGGAAAAGCACCTATGACAGCTTGGCATTCCCATTTTTCCCATTGTCTCATATTGGAGAAAATCATCTTTTCCAGGGATTTAAATGAACAAGAGTTGTTCCCATGAAAAGTAGCATCAATACTCACTATCCCATCAAGTTTTATAATCTTTAAGACCTTGAGAAATGGCAAAATTCCAACGGGTGGTAAATGTTGGCAAGATTCACATTCATCCAACACTAGGGACACCATATTCCACAATGAATTTTCCAGGAACCAATTTGGAAAATGTTTGCCACCATAGCTAAAGATTGACAACTTCTTTATGTTTTTGGGAGGTTGCAGATTCTCAATTACCTCCCCTTCTTTTCTTGAATCAATAGAATTCCCATTCCTCCTCGATCCCATCGCAACTTTAGCTTCACAAGGCATGTTTTATTCTTCAAATCTGCTTCTAATGCATCTAGAGAATTCTCAATATTCTGCAACTCTCCAATTGATAGACTTCCATCAAAGTTGAGTTCTCCTAGCTGTTGAATACCGAACTCCCGGCTATGGCCAACATTAAAGGAATTCATTACTACTTTAAGATTCTTCAGCGTTCCCAAATGTGGTGGCACCTTTCTCACTTTAGTATATATAAATTCAAGCCGACACAAATTGGTTAGTAAATGCAAATTTGAGGGTAGCTCCTGCAAATGTGTACAGTAGTTCAACTTCAGGATTTGCAAGTAGGATAGTGAACATATCTTTTCAGATAGTTTTCTTATGGCAGTACCAGAGAGATCTAACAAATGGAGTTGTCCAAGATTGCCAACAGAGTCAGGTACCACTATAATGTCAGAACAATAAGATAGAGATAAGATTCGTAAGAACTTAAACTTGGAAAACAATTCATGTATTGACATATAGCAATGCCAGCGATAGCCAAAATCGTTCACTCTTTTACTTGTTGGCATAAATGTACGTAACCTTTCTGTGTTACATAAAGTTCCAAACCCATCAAAATATTTGTTGTCACCAAGTTCAATGGAGAAATGACGAGTTACATTTTGTATCTTTTCGACTTGATCAACTTCCCACCTAAAGTATATGTCTCCACCGACATATTTTGCCAAATCATTTAGAAGGTCATGCATCACAAATACTTCTACCTTTTCACCTTATTGTTGGAAGAAGGACCTCGATAGTAGATCATTGAAGTATTGTTGACAAACTTCTTCTGGAGTCTTACTATGTTGACGAAAACGTACGAGATTTTCGATCATCCACAATTGTATCAAATGCTCCTTCTTAAACTCATAATCCTTGGGGAACAAGGCACAATAAGCAAAGCAAGCCTTCAGATGAGAAGGAAGGTGGATATAGCTCAATGCTAAAGCAGGGATAATATCACAATGCTCTTTAGAAAATTCTCATATTTCGCTTTGGAACAAGGTTTCCCATTCAGAAACGGATGATTTGTTGTATAATAGACTTCACATTGTTTCAAGTGGTAGTCCTTTACACATTTTAACAATCTTCATGTCAATCTTCTTTACACTTTATTTATTTATTTATTGTATATTTTTCTATAACGTGACATGAGAATGATTAACTCTCTCAATTTAAGTGTTTAGTATTATAACATTTTAATGACTAGGTAATACATAAAATTTATCTTCTTTCCTCTATTATTATTAATTTTTCTTTCATTTGAATAACTCTTTTATTTCACTACAACAATTTTCGTTATTTCTCAATCATTGACTATGTTGATACATTTATTTATATATTTATTTTCCTTTGTGTGATTTCATTCAATAGTCTCTCAGATTGTTTATAAAACACACATTGTTTAATATTTTTATTTGTTGTTTATTTTTATTATGTAAAATACTATTTTGATATATTTGATATAATTATTTTTTATCTTTTAACTCATTTTGAATCATACTGTACTTTTGTCAATATAATTGTATTAACAAATTTTATTTACTATAATATAAAAATTTAATGTGATTATCATGAAATTTTTTTTATCATCATCCAACATATATTGAAGTTCAAAAGATACAAGATCTATTTTAAAATTTTATTATTATTAGTTTAATATTTTGTTCGTCATTAAGTAATATATTATAACTTTATTAGTGTATTAAAAAAAATCATTAAAATCTAAAAAATTGAAGTAAATGTTTCATGGGAAGAGGGAGGGATGTGAATGGGATGAACTGATACCACCAATCAACTTTTGTCACTCACTTTGTTAGCTCAATTGTACCACCAAATTGAATGCTTAACTTTTGAAAATATCATTGTCATTTGTTGTCATTGTGTTTGCAATCAGATATATAACTATATGATTCAATTAATAGATTTATTGTTGAAGAAGTACCCATCATTCTGCATTAGTGTTGTTTGTCCAGGATATGTGAAAACAAATATATACATGAGCCAGTTCAGATTTTTCCTTTCAATAATACATTTTACGTTGTAAAGACTTTGGAATTTCATTTAGATTAATGTCACATTTAAATAAATTTGTAGTCCCTTTTGTCAATTGATCTTTACTTTAAACATGTAATTTTTTTTTTGTTTTAAAGTTAGTTACTTATTAAATTAAACATTTTCATTTGAATTCATTGTGTGTTTTGTATTAATTTTACTACTCATGTCCAAGTTCAGTTGAAACATCCATTTTAATAATCACTTACATTAAGTCAATTCACTACAACAAATGAGTTTTTGTGACAAAAATATAGTAACAAATATAAATTTTATCACTATATATATTTATATTTTATTTGTGATTAACTTTTTATTTGTCACAATTACTATTTATAACAACAGTGACAAAATTAAAAAAATGTCACAATAATTATATTACAAAAACTAAAAATATGTCAAATATATTTTAAAAAAATGTTTCACTTTTCATGAAAATATTTAATTAACATAGCATATATTAAATATTTATAAAATAATGTTTATATATTACTAATAATAAATTATTGATTATTATAAAACTAAAATATTTGTGTTAATAATATTTTTTTAGTATTATAT